>Ga0194118_10004562_pt1 | contig 15024 bp, 32 predicted proteins | sample TA2MahsurfametaG_2_FD_148662 | JGI IMG/M metagenome (GOLD analysis project Ga0194118, IMG submission 148662) | Freshwater microbial communities from Lake Tanganyika, Tanzania - TA2015013 Mahale N5 surface | ecosystem: Environmental > Aquatic > Freshwater > Lake | place: Tanzania: Lake...
CAACACCATAGGCAAACGAAACGCCAGTAACATGTGCCTCTCGATTGTTTGTTTCGTTGCGGTCACCACCATTTGCAAAAATAATTTCATCATTCGGCCACATCAACTTAACATTTTTAATTAAGTGTCTTGCCGAATCATCATCATCAATAAATTTCATTGTGTAGTCAACATACTTAATTGATTGAATAATCTCTAGGCGTTCTTGTAGAGGCATAAATGGTTTGCCTTTTTTTCTTGTCAGCCACTCATCAGAGTTTACACCAACAACAAGTTTATCGCCCATTCGTTTTGCAGCACGAAAGTAAGCGATGTGACCAGAGTGAATAGGATCAAATCCACCAGAACAAACAACAATCTTCATATTACATACCAGGAAATGCTTCTAATACCAAATTCATTGTTAGGTGTTTGACTCCCAAATCTTTTTTGATTAATTTTACCAAAAGTGCTGCATCGTCTTTGTGTAAAGATTCTAGCAGAACTACCAGGAGTTGTTTTTGTTTTGTTGCAGAAAGACCATCTGCTCGCATCGGATGTCCAACAATGAAACGATAGAGTTTTGGTACTTCAGAACTCAGATAGGCAAAGTTAAGACCCGCAGGTTCTACTGCCTCACGATATTGAGGAATCTCAACATCGAATTTTACATTTCGATTAAATGCATAGTTTAGAAATTCACGAAATCTAGGATGGTCATATTTGCGTAGAACGGCAATTCTCTCTGCCTTGTTCTTCGCCTTATCAAACTCAGCAAATATTTCAGAATAAAGAATATCAGAAATCATTAAGGACCTCAATTAAATTTTTCAATCGGTTTGCAATCATATAATTCATAAATTCTTGCTTTGTATGGCCAGAAGAATTATCATAGGTATGTAGTATTTGTTCAGTCAACTTCTCAGGAATTTTAGTGAGGTCAATCAATATTTCATTGCGAGTAAAATTACGAAACATATCTTCATTGCAAAATTCTTTTGGCTCTTGATTCATCCAACCAATAATCTTCGTTTCTGTAATTGGTTTCTGGCGACCACCGACAACAAACACATCATCGGCAGAGAGAATGTTTGGAATGCCATCGCCTTTGTCACCACGAATAATCAACTGTTTCAACTGCAACAACGGCAGAGGTTCTTTGATATACTTTTTCAGAATTGGTGAGAATTGTTCGACATTCGGATATCTCTGCAACTGAGCAAAATCTTTGTCAGATGAAAGAATCATAATCTTTTGCGTTGCCGAATACTTCATCGTCAATGTTGCAATGATATCATCGGCTTCGCAAGTGTCAACGGTGACAACTTTATATGGCGAATGGTCACGCAACTCATCACGAATTTTATTCAGGCATTCAAAGATTGTATTCCAGTCGTGACCAGATGCCTCTCTTGCCTTCTTACGACCTGCTTTATAATTAGGAAAGATTTCTCTACGCCAATAGTTTTTATTGTCACAGGCAATGACAACTTCAGGCCCATGTGATTCTTTGAACTTCTTCACATAGGTACGAATGGTATTCAAAATCATATGACGAACAAGACCCTCCTCAACTTGTGTTTTTGAGGATCCGATTTGTTCCATCAGATTTGAGATTGCTACCTGATTGTAGTCAAATATAATCATAATGAGATTAGTATAACACAGTCAATTGTGTTATTGCGGCAATGTTCCGTCTCTTTTGGCAATTTTGAAAATTAAGTTATAGACAAATTTGTGGTCAAGTTCGGTAGAATTATTGTCTTCGAACGGTATGATATCCATTGTATCTTCGTTTGCATCATACCAGCAATAGATACACACTTCTTCTTTTGGCCGATGAATCAAACACCAAGGCGTAAAATCATGGTCAACAAATTCTTCTGTCAATGAATCCTTATGAACAAAGACAGCAAAACTCATCATGTCTTTATTACCTTGTTCATCACATTGATAGTTGCCATCTTCATCATTCCATTCTAACATGCCGTAACCATCAAAGATGATTTTTACACCGAACGGTTCGTCACCAGACCTATTGCCAGGTTCTAAATCGTCACCATCATCCATTGTTGAAATAAAACTACGAACCCATCCCTCAACCACTTCGGAGTAGTCACGGTCATCATCTGTATAAATTGGCATTGGTGTTGTCATTTCATCACTCGCAAAAGAATCGTATCTGCATTGATTCGGCCAGTCAAAGCACTTTCAACCGCACGAATATTTTCAATTACATTACGCAAGAAAACTTTACCTCCTGACAATACATCAGGTAGAGTCACTTCAGGTTTTCGTAATTTCTTCTGCACAGACTTACTCTCTGCAAAATTCAGAATCGTTGAACCTTTCACACTTAGACCACCAGCATCTTCGGCATGATAGACACCAAGTTTTCTTGTCTTGGTATTGTAGACCCATAACTGTATAGTCCCAATGATATCAGAAGGTTTAACGGATGTCAACTTTAACTCAGCAAACTCTTGGCAGTATTTAATTTTTGCCACAAGTTGGTCTGGCGACTTTGCCTTGCGTTTACGAGGTTTGCGTGTTGCCGTTGAAGATACTTTTTGACAATCAAGAATCACTTGGTCGCAATAGGCAACAATCTTTTTCAATTCCGTTTTTGAAAAGTTTGAATAGCCCTCTTTCAAATCTTTATCATCGGTAGTCATCACCTCATCAAATTCGGTTCGTTTGTTTTTTGCCCAATCGACAATGAATCGTGTTTGAACATCTTTGATTGCCAGTGTGTGCATGGCTGCATATGGTGTGACATTGGCAGAAAACTTTGTTGCAATGAGAGTATCAATTTGTCCTTCTAATTCACCAATACATTCGTTTGCCTTTTCACGGATACGATCCTGAATGTTGGGACCTTTTTTAACTTTATCAATGATTTCGGTAGTTTGAACTTTTGCAATGTCTTCCCGAATGACATTGATTTGTGCATCAAACCATTTTTGACGGCCTTCAGATAGAGTGGCACCGTTTGTAATCATACGACAAATGAAACCAATTTGTTGCGACCTGGTTTTAATTACAGAAGACGCATCGATTTTGAATTTCTTCTTAAAGAAATCGTTTGCGTATTTTTGAGAATCTTTTGGTGTTTTGTTTTGAGAATACCATGACAAAGCAGAACCAATTTCACTATCAGTAATTTCGCCAGTGAACTTTGGTTCTTTACCTACAAATTTTTCATTCGCATCAAGAATTCGTGCCATTACAAATCTCCATTATTTACTTAGATGACAATTATATCACGGCAACAATTAATTGTCAACCCCTAGTGTTGTTTTTACGCAACACTAAGGATTACTTGGGTTTAGAGTAAATCTTGCTCTTCGACTTTAGGTGGTGCAGGTCTTGCCGGTGGCGGTGGCGGCATTCCTACCTTTGGTACAGGTGCCGATGCAACAGGACTTAATACACTTGGTGGCGATGGTGACACACCAGGTTTGTTTACGCCAGATGCAGCATCAATTGCCTTACCTTTCAAATCTTTATCATTACCTGCCAACATGATACCTGAAAGAGTACCCGTCAAGAATGTTGCAATTGGAATAATCAACTCAAAGAATTTTTGGTCAATTGGTGCCATTGCGTTCATTGGTTGTGTCACAAAGATGAGTGAGTATAACACAACAAACACAATACCAACAAGCGTTAATGCAAGACAAATGCCAATGAAGAACTTCAATCGTGCCATCAACTGTTCTTCAGTATACATGAATGTTTCTTCTTTACTTTCCACACTCGACTCCTTTTTCGATAACAGGCTTTTCAGCGACTGTTTTAATGTTTGCCATAACTTTTCCATTTTCTGATCCTTTGAATATGTGTTCCGGACATGTTCGTGTCACTTCACATGTAGGAGGTTTGCAAAACTCTTTGTTCCAGTTTTCTGGGTCTTGGCACGGATAACGAAATCTATCACCGCCAAATACTGCTAATGCGATGGGCGCTACAATTAAGAGTGCCATCCATCTAAACATCTTCTTGTCAGCCATAACAACTCCTCTGATTAATTGGCAAGCGGATTATCTAGAGCATTCTTAATTTTTGTATCTACTTCTTTTCTCAACTCACGCACATCTTTGTCAACCTCACGCTGAGACACTTTGGCGTCACGCTCAACTTGTTCAACGATTTTTTCAATTCTGCGAATGTCTTGTTTGAGATTTGTATTGATATCTCTTACATACTCGGTAGACTTCTCAGAATTTTGTTCTAATACTGCAATCTTTTTATTTATTTCACCCAAATCTGGCGCCACATAAGTTTGTATGGCTTCTTTCATACTTTGATAATCTTTATACACTTCAAACGCACCATATAGACCACCAAGGACAGATGATATAATACCACCAGCAATCATAAGTTTTGCGGGCGTGAAGTTGTAGCCACCAATACTAATGACAGTATTGGGATCAACTGCAGCTTCCAGTTTATCTACTTGCTCGTCTATACTCTTAGACATTTTTAACCTTTCTTAGCTAACATAGTTTGAATCTTTTCTTGAACTATTTTTGCCCAAAAAGGCTGAGGAAAGTTCCATCCAATAAAAGCACCGACAGCAATCCAAAATAGAATATCTACCATAATGCCTCCTTATTTTTAATTAACATTTTTTTATACAAAATACCTACCCATGCTTTAGAGTGGGCTAGTGACATTAGAAACCACATTAACGCCATTTCGTTAGTATAAGTTCCACAAATAGGAGATGCGCCAAAGAAACTTATTAGACCCATTACAAAAAATACTGGACAAGGAAAGAATAATATAAACTGTTTTATTAGATAGAATGTTAAGAGTTTACTCATAATATCTAAGGTTTCTTAGTAAATTTTTCTGATGCGGTAAAACCTAATCCCGCAATTGCAATATACATCATGCCCTCAAATATTGAATCTTTTATATCCAAATTCCAAAATAGATTAGCAACAAACGCTATTGCACAAAGAACAAATGCAATGAATGTAACTAATCTTTTACTACTAATTCCATCGTCCGTACCATCTGTAAATACACTATGATACCAACTTAATTTTTTATCTGATTCTGTATTGTTCATAATCACTCCTAATTTGTCATGTATACCAGCAAACCTAAAAGACCAGTTAAAATTAATGCCAGTATACCTATACCTATTGCATATTTTACATCTTCTTTAAATTGTTCTCTCTGTCTTTCTTCTGCTCTTTCTTCCATCATTCTGTTTATTTTTATCTGGTGCCGTATATCTAAAAATTCTTTGTATCCATCTATACCTAGATGATTTAGCGCACCATATAAAAACATATGTTTAATCTCTGCTTCCATCTCACGCATCTTAACTCTTGCAGCATATATGTCAAATGCTTCTTTGGTCTCACTACGAGTCTCTTTTTTTGAAGGTTTAGAATTCATACCTTCATAAACTGTATGGGCTTGTTCAGCCCAAGTACCTAACTGACCAAATACATCCTGTACCTCCCTACCAGCATCAACTGTTGCTTTTATTCCACTCCATATTGCAGTGGCTGCTGCGAGAGCGGTGATTGGATCCATTATCTATACTGCTGTTGAACCATTTCATTGTGTAATCTATCTGATGCACCGTTAAGTTGTCTCATTGCTCTTGCATTATCTGTAATTGGTTTGTTGTATTGTCTCTGCATTTTAAGTGCATTTGTATCTGGTATGATTGCATTTTGGTATGCAGAAAATCCTGGTACAAATGAGATTGCATTGACCGCTGCATTTTGTGACGCTACAGTTTGCTCAAACTCTTTTTCACTCTGAGTTTGTGTTGCTGGATCAAGTTTAGTCGCAGCAGCAATTGCAGCCTGTCTTGCAGCATTTGTTTTTGGTTTCTCTACTGTTGAAGATTCTTTCTTATCTTCTTTCTTATCTTCTTTTTTTGCTTCTGTATTTTTTGTCAGCACAGAATTCACAACTGGATCAGCAACAAGTGGAACATCAGTTGAAACTTTACCATCCTCTTTTACTTGAATTTCTGGTTCAGTAGTTTTAACGGGTGCGGATGCTGTTTGCGTGGAACTATTCTGTTGATTTAATAGCTGCTGTGTAACATATGCTTGTTGATAACCAGGACAACTAGAATTGTAGAGTGCATTTAAAGAGCATTGTTGATTGAAATAAGCGGTCTGATATCCTGGACAAGAAACAGCATAAAGAGGATTGGATGAACATTGTTGGTCATGGTAGGCCTGTTGATACCCTGGGCAAGAAGGTGAGTAAAGTGGATTATTAATACACGGATCTACAGGTTCAGAGGTATAATTAAATTTTAAGTATGGATCCTTAAATTGAGGACCGTAATATCCAGCCCACCAACGGTTATCTTTACCTGTAAACGATAGCGTTGCATTACCAAGACTAGCTAAACTGTATGGATTTGTAAATGTTTGTGTTTGATTCCATTGTGTCCATCCATTTGTTGTTTGTGGTAAATTATGACTATATGATTGTAAAGTAATACCAGTATTACTAAGTATTGAAGCATTTACTGTAAATGTACCTCTAGAAAAATCTTGATTCAAGTAAGTTAAACCATAATCTATACCGCCAACCTGAACACCAGATCCTGCCAGCGCTGAATTTATAGCCATAGTGTAACCAATTGTTCCTTGATTGTAACCAAACATAAACTGTCCGGTAGAAGAATTGTATCCAGGAACATTGCCACCAAAAAATCCACCGCCTGTTGAATTAGTCACCGTAAATCCACTCCAGCTCTGTTGCACTCCAGGTAATCCAGATTGAACTGTAGTTGTTATCACATTGGTCGTGGTTTGTTGTTGAGCGTAAACAGAACCAATCATCATACAAAGAAAAAATAGTATTTTTTTCACATGCGACTCTTATCTTGTTCTCTTCTAATTTTATCTTGTGCTTCTTTTGGTACTGGTTCAAATCTGTCACCAAGAGCCAAAATACAATAAGTGTCTCTATCAACTCTTTCAGATATAGTAAACGATCCTGTCTTTGGATTGACAAAAATTACCATTGCAAGAGGCTCTCCTTCTGACATGATTGGATAAGATTGTCCTCGCACATAAGGTATCTCTTGAGCCTCATCTATAATTTCTGTAAGGTTTTTTAGACTCACACAAGCTGTCCGCATTGTCACAACAGTAAAATCTTCTTTAGGTGAATTTGCTAATACCAAAGCAGGCATCAACAAAAACATTGCGATTGTTTTTTTCATTTAGTTTGCTTTTTCTTCTTTTAGGTTAATTGGTGCTCTATAAAATCCAGTAGTACCCAGTTCTTTTCTGGCATCTACTGCTGAAAGATCTCTTTGTTCCCATTGTTTAATTGCTTCAGCGCCAATCTTGCCATTAATTGGACATGGAGTACCGGCGTTTGACATTGCTACAAATACTCTTTCGTCTTGGCAAAGCGTTGCGACAGCGGCAACCTTCATGCCCATGTCATAAAGATTTTTAGCTAGTTTCAGTCTTTCGCAATTTTCATCACGGTAAGTTGTACCAATTGCGATACCAAAGATTTGTGTTTGTGCGGCACCAGATACACCAACGGCACAAAGGTCGTTGTTTATGGTATTAATTGCAGGTGCGATAGCCGAAGGTGGTGGGCTATTTACAGTTGTTTCAGATGTAGAATTAGTTGTGCTTCTAGAAGTTGAATCGGTTACTATAGCTTGAGCAAATACTGAAACAGTCGCAGTCATCATAACGATTGCGGCTAATTTTTTTAACATTTGATTTTATCTTTCCTGTAGTTTGAGCATAACGAACTCGCAGAAAAAATAATATACTACAAGGTACTATTTAGTATCGACCTTTGTTACAATTTTTTTAATGGAACACAGGGTGAGATTCGAACTCACGATTTTACAGTTTTGCAGACTGTTGCATTTGACCACTCTGCCACCTGTGCATATTGGCACGACCGGCAGGGATCGAACCTGCGACTCTCTGCTTAGAAGGCAGATGCTCTATCCACTGAGCTACGGTCGTATGGTGCGATTGGCCGGAATCGAACCGGCATGCCCTAAAGCGAGAGATTTTAAGTCTCTTGTGTCTACCTATTTCACCACAATCGCATTACAAAATTGGTACACCGTAGGGGAATCGAACCCCTCTTACTTGCGTGAAAGGCGAGTGTCCTAACCGATAGACGAACGGTGCATTGTAAATCACTTACTGAACATTATCACGAATCCATTGCCAATATTCTTCGTATGACATTTGGTTCTCCTTAAATGGTCTCGGACACAGGAGTCGAACCTGCACCTTCTTGCTCCCAAAGCAAGCGGACTACCTTTATCCCAATCCGAGATGTTGGTGCCCCTCGGCGGAATCGAACCACCACCACTCCCTTACAAGGGGAGAGCACGACCTTCATGCTAGAGAGGCATAAAACAAAAAACCTCAGTCTTTTTTAGGGACTGAGGTTTGTGTATTCTAAACTTTTACTAAATTTTACGCACAAAATCCCAGCACCCAAGTATTTCTTAGGCAAAGTAACTCTGTTGGGGTACATAATATTTTAGACATATCTTTTATTTAGTCGCCAACTTTTCTTTAGTCATTGTTTCTTTTACAACTTTTCCTTCAATGTCAGTATAGATGACATAGTTATCGGCATCAACTCTTGCAGCACCATTAAAAAAGTATTCGTCCATTTCTTTGAATCGTTCAATATCTTTGTCTTTTGCCTCACGAACATTGATAACATTCTGTCCTAGCCAATTGGACAAGTTGTAATCAGACGATGCAGCAATCAATTTTGCTTCTTCTTCGTCTTTTGCGTAGACAATATGCACTTCATAAAAAGAGGAAAGGGTTTCAACACTAAATCTTTTCAATTCCTCAGTTTTTTTCTCTTTTTTTGCCATTTTTTACTCACTTTCCTAATGTAAAGTCAACTCTCGTCACAGAATCCCAACGAAATGACCGCCAATCTTGTTTTTCAATGTCAAAAACGGCAATGGCATCTTGGGATTGCGTTTTTTTGGCATTTTTTGGCGTTTTTTCACTTGGAATTTTTGATTCTGCCAATGTGCAAATCATTTTTCGTTCGGATCCATCTTTTTTAGTGAATGTAACCGTTGTTTCATGCATTTTCAACACGCCACGCAACCATTTACGGCCTTCTTTTGTATCAATTTCACTTGCCATCATGTATTTTTCTTTATCCTTCTTCTTCAATGTAAAACTTCCATCGTGATTATCGATCCATTCGATATTATCACCCTCTTTCCAATCAACTTCTCTTAAAAATTCTTCGGAAAACTCAATAAAGACCTCACCGTCATTGTCGGTCAAGACTTCAGCCGTCCATTTACTTGCTATCTTCTTCATCTTTGCCCTCTTCTTCCCATTCTGCATTATTTGATTTCTAAAATTGAATTCAAACAACCTATCATTTCTCTTATCTTAACATGACCAACTGTCTTTTTGAGGTAATCATCGAACCATGCATCCGACTTATCCGTTTTCTTTACGGCACAACCATACACACCGGCACCTGCCAAATTACCAATCCATGTTGCCGGGTCTACTAAAATTGCCTCAAAGGCATCATCGAACACCGGACGATTATTTTCATCTGACTTAAAAAATGCAATGTGATACATGTGCCCACTTTTCGATACCTCAATTGGCTTACCATTTGCCATATCTTCCTTAAAATCAAAATAAGAGAGGACAAGTTCATTCTCGTCCTCTCCTGGCAAAAAATAGATACCATCAAAGTCGCTAGATTTTCTCTCCGACATAAAATTCCTTTCGTAGCGAGGATTTGTCCCTCAGTCTATCATACTTCTTTTTGTTTTGTGCTACACGCATTCGGTATTTAGCGCTAAGTAGATCCTTTGCTACGAAATTACGGGGTTTATTGTTTAAAATCTTTATCGAGTTCATTTTGCATTGCCTTCATCATTTGAATCATTTTACGCATTTGATTTTCAACATCGACCGGTTTCTTTTCAACACACACCGCCTTCACTTGCAAACGAAATGCCGCAGATTCACATTCTGCTTTCGTTGAAAAATTATAGGCTTCGGTTACATTACCTGATGCCGTAGCAATTAACATTGTAAAAACTGTATTCATCATAATTAAATCCTCAACATTAGACCAAAGACATAAATTGCCAAAATTCCACTATTCACAACAACGATTGCTTTTTCTTTGATTCGAAATCCCCAAACAATAAACAATGCAGCACCGATGTTGAGTAGAATCACATTCAATGGGTCAATCGATAACGCCACACACAAAGAGCCAAAAAGCGTTATTGCAGTCGCAACCCATTTCAAAATATTATTCAAGCACATAAGGTTTGTTCCATTTGCCAATGTTAATGTCATAGTAGTAAGCACAATCAAAGTAATCAATCGATGCATCCGTATTGTTATAGTAACCAGCAGACTTCAGCGCATCAAATGCCTCGGTAAGAAACTGTTTTGACTTACCATCAAAGTGGTCGTGAAACCAGTATGGGTTGACTTGAATGCCAAATTTGCGAGCATCTGCCTCATCACCATAGTCCTTAAAGAAATCAATCTTACCTGATTTGATATTCAGCACAATAGAGGAATGACTCCGCACCGACAGCGTACCTTTGACACCATACTTTTTCAGCACAGGTTTCAGTTTAGAAGCAATAATTGATTTTTTCTCTTGATTCATATAAGCCATGATATAGTTCCTTTCTCAGTTTCAATGTAACCATTATACATCAAAAACAGGCAAATGTCAAGCACTTTTGTTGTAAAAAAGACACAGCGCTAAGTGCTTGATTTTACAGGGTATTTTTACAAGTCGTGGATACTGACAATTTGCGTATGCCAGACAGTCGCTGAGCATCAATCTCAATGACCTTCTGCTTGCGAAATCCATACCAGTCAATTTTGAAAACATCATCTGGCGGATCAAATCGTTCACAAATACCAAGCTCGACAAGATTCACTTCAATTGGCGCATACAAATAAGCAATCATCATTTGTCGCAGGTATGGGTCTTGTGTATTGATACGAACACGATTCTCAAAAAAGCCAGTCGGACCCCATTGAATGTAAACTTGTTGATTTGTTTCGCCTTCGGTATCTTTCTCTAGTTTTTCGAGAAAGGCAATCATACTTTTCTTGTAATCAGGATTCCATTTTACTTCATAATCAATTGCAATCTTAGCAGTGCCGGTGCCTGGCAAAATCTTCACTTCACGAATTTTTGCATCCAGACCTATCTTTCGTATTTGTGAGAAATAGTATTCAGTAATCTTTCTTCGTTGTTGCATGGTCGCTTGTGCCGTGCGGTGTTTCATTAATAAGTCATCACCGTTCACTTGCATTGTTTGTGAATCACCTTGTAGTTTTCGCATAAACTTCCATGGCGATACTTTTGCGGTTACTTCACATACAACCGCCGTATTCTTTTTACATGACCGAATTTCATATGAGTTGACAACACCAGAAGAATATGATGCCGCAAGATTTCGCACCACTTGGTCACCATCTACAGTCTGGTCAGTAACAATGAGAACACCAATGCCTTTTGAAATTGCAAGTTGTAATGCATTCTCGACAGCCTCGGTTTGCGTTTTACCAACACCAGTTTCTGTAATGACAATTTCTTTGGGTACCGCTTCGGTATGAAGAAACTGAACGCCTTTGAAAATAAGAGAAATGGCATCAACAGAATAAAACGCAAACACTGGCTGGCAAATGAATGCCAAAACCAGTAGTATGTGTTTCATTAGTTACCCATCATTGAACGGAGTTGTTTTGCCGTTGCAATGTCTTTGACACCAGTTTTTACGACAACACGAACCGTATTGGTCGAGGTATCAAATTTCTTTGACTCGACATAGACACCTTGCAGGATTGCCTTTGACTTCGACTTAATGTTCTCTTGAACTTGATATGCAATCTTTGAATTTACTTCGTTGTTTGATTGCCCATTCATCGATTGACTTCGTTGCAGAGAATCAGTTGCGGCATTTGTAAACTTATCGCCTTCCATCTCGTTCTTCATAAACTCGACAAGGCGCTGCTTGGCACGCATATTTGCAACAATGAACGCTTCTTCGATTGCCGAAGGAAGGGTAGATGTTATCCGTGCCGTACCAGCCGACTCAATTGATTCAAACTGACCATCTTTGTTAAATGTCACTTTGAGGTCACCGCCCATAAACTCGGCAGTCACAGATTCAGGACCTTCGACTCGTTTGTCGGCAATTGTAGAACATGCCGAAAGAGAAACAACACACAATGCAATTACAAACTTTTTCATCACTTGCTCCATAATGTAAGAAAGACTACTATAACACAAAACAAAACCACTTTGCGGCAAACTACCGTGACCTTATGTTGTCAAGATATGCCCGTGCTTCGGTCAGAGAGTCCATGTCCAAATACCGCTCCATCATCTCTTGCCCAATTAGTTCCAATAAACTCTCGACTTCCTGCATTGTTCGATATTGCAAGGTACAGTACCAGCTTTCAAATTCTTCTGAGTCCTGTATTGCCCAAATGCAATCAAGTAGCCGACATTGTTCGATTGTCAAACCATCGATTCTTAGCTCCATGTTCGATGCCTTTCTGCAACATGTTCACGACCATCATACTCGGCGATATACCAATTTACATCATCGGGAATTTCAATTACTTTCAAACAAGAGTAATTCCCATTGGCATCGTCTTTCAAGTTCTCCACGATTTCCACCAAGTCCTTATCTGTTCGATCCCCATAGTAATCGGAATCCGAGATATAGTATTTGTCATCGCCTGCATGGCCTTTGTGAAAATACGAAATACTGTCAAAACCAAATGTCTTGCCAGTATTGACTTTTTCCCACTCAATGCCCTTTTGATTGAGTAACATTTCAAATGCAGTCTCAGACAATCCAAAACCACCAAAATCACAGTTAATTACAATTTTCATTTGTTTTAATTTCCTTATGCCATTACATCTATTTTTTGACCAAGATTTTCATTGAATTCTCTTGCACGATCAATTCGATTTATATGATCTCGAGCGAGAGCCTGTCGTGTATCATTCAAGCGCTGATCACGATATCGATCCTGCAATAGTGCAAGATGAGCCACATGTAACTCACGATAACGCTCTGAATAATCTGTATTCATTCTTCAATCTCCTCATACCAGCTACGGGTGTAAAAATATTGACCATAACTATCAATCTCTTTCTGTGGATATCCCTCTGAGACTAACCATTCGTTTAGATTCTCAATACCTTCTGGTACTACCTTAGGAAATCCATACCTCCAACCAGAAGGAGGGTCACACATTGTCACTATTTTTTTCATGTAGAAACCTTTTATCGTATGTATATTTTGTAATGCCGAAATGTATAAAGCACAGAGTCAGTATGAAATTGGCAAGAATAAAGATGCCAAGCACAATGAATAAAGTCATCGTATCTAAGTGTAACAGAAGAAGATCGGCATGTCAAGCAGTTGTTCGGTAAATAGAAGAAACATTGTTATTGCGGCAAGTGTAGTCATATACCGACTTTTCATTGAGACTTGCCAGTATTGTATTGAGTTCTTCGTTATCCCTCTCAATCCTATCAGCATATTCTTCGTTAAAGTGAGCAAGTTTAATGGCATAGAGAGCATGACGATTAAACTTTGTAGCCGTCTTTTTCACAGTAATTTCCATCCAAAAAATTTTTTAGTGACACCGAGTATAGGAAATGGGATTTGAGGAGAGTATAGAGAAGGACAGGGAAGGCGGAAAGAATCTAGAACAACAGTAGACCATCTGTAGAGGACTCCCTGCTACTGTCCTAGGAGTCAATTTTGATCCACTAGACCCCATTCATCTACAACCGTCTCGACCATCTCTACAGTAATACCCAGTTGTGCTGCAATATCAGTCAGCGCCAGGTGTTCGTTATTATACAATTCTAGTATATCCATTACTAGGTCTTTCATTTTACTCATACAATTTCCTTATAATCTATTGTTGGTTCGGGGTACAGAATAGCACCATCATATTCTAATTGGGATTGTTCAAATTCAGACAGGTAGCCATCATCTTCTACGGACCAGTCCAGAATGTATTGTTCACTCATTGGACCCTCATATTCTATGTAATCTACCTTAGAGCGCACAGCATCGACCACTTCATGGGTCGAAGCAGTGGTGGGTACATTGGTCACTTTATAATCGTATCCACCTTTGAATTTCCAGTAGGGTTCAGATTCGGTACCATAGTTTTCACGGTATTGGGTTCGAATGACAATCATCATAGAGTATCCTTAAACATAAAAGGCGGTGGTAAATCCGCAGGCATCATAGACTGCTTCTCGGACTGCGGTATCGGTCGCTTCTGCAAAGTCTGGTCTCCGTGATAATACTTGAAGAGCAAAGTAAACAGCAGGCCAATCCAAACCTAAGCGTTTCGCATCGGTCACAAGACTGGCAACAGCAGCATTGCCAGCATCAGTAAACATAGCAAAGTCGTTCATCATACTAGATCCACTTGAATATCAATGCCATCTTTTGTGGTAGTGGCGAAACCAGTCATATTCATTCCATGTCGTTTCCGCATGGCAATTTCCATCAATGAGTTCCACACAGCGACCCTTTGTTCTCTCTGCGGAAAACGGGAACCCATCAGGTCTTTCACTTGACAATCACCAACAAAAACTCCATTAATCACCGCACGGAATTTTTGAGTATTGTTCAGACCATCAATAATTACTTTGGTACGCATTTTAATTACTATCCATTTCAAAAATTTCTTTGTAGCCTTCAATCAATTGGTCATCGGTAGCACGATAGCACCAGGTTGATGTATCGGTTTCCATATGAATTTTATAAATCATCTGGCTCCGAGTCAATCCAGCATAGACCACTTTACCACTCATTAGCGAGCGCTCCAGCGGTTAATCACTTTTTCAGAAGGACGGGGTTTGCACATCCGCCGCACTTTGATTTTCTTCGAATCACAATCGAGGAAGGTTTCGAGCGCCATTTGATAGGCAGCCTCGGCTTCTAACTTTGCAATTTTCTTCAGCAACAGGTCTTTAGGT
>Ga0194118_10004563_pt1 | contig 15021 bp, 15 predicted proteins | sample TA2MahsurfametaG_2_FD_148662 | JGI IMG/M metagenome (GOLD analysis project Ga0194118, IMG submission 148662) | Freshwater microbial communities from Lake Tanganyika, Tanzania - TA2015013 Mahale N5 surface | ecosystem: Environmental > Aquatic > Freshwater > Lake | place: Tanzania: Lake...
CTTCACCGTACGCTTCCTGCAGCGATTTGAGCTGCGACTCGTACTGCTCGCGGATGTCTTCCGGTTTGGCCTTCAGCGCGTTTTCCATCCCGGCTTTGGCTTGGTCAATCCAGGACTCGATCTCCGAAGGCGGAAGATTGAACTGACGGGACGACTCACTAACGGTGGTCTTCCCTTGAATGATGTCCAGAACCAGAGCTGACTTCCGACGCGCCGTCCAGCGCTTGATCTCTTCGTCCATCTCGATACTCATGTGCTATCTCCTTAGAGAACATAACACCTGAGCAGGAAATCAGTGGGTCATTACATGCCTGCCGAAACAGGCCGGTAATGGGGTGTCCATCTCATCGTTACACGCCCGTGCTGCCGACAGAGCTCCGAGACCGGAGTCCCCAGGTCTCCCGCCTTCAAAATCCCCGCGATACATTCGACCGAAAATCGCCTCTTCTTCACGACAAAACCTCCTGCCCGGCAGCGATAATTTTGTCGCAAATCTCACTCCCCAACCTGTACGGTTATTTGGGGGCCTATCAATCAAGCATATGGCGATTTTCCTGAGGGCCCCTTGGCTGGATCCGTTAAGCCAGCTTGGCCATAAAAATGAAGGCCGAGTGTAATCATGAGCAGACCCAAGTACAGATTATTGCTTTTATGCCCGAGCACTGCGGCCAACAAGGCCAATAGACTTATTTTGATGATTCGCGCTGTGGGTGGGTTAAATGTGGTGATAGATCTCGCAACGCCACCTATTTGCTTGAACACAGGACTTAAAAACAACCAGAAAAAAAGAAACATACCGAATATTCCAAGCTCGGGCAACAACCGTGAGATATACGAGTGCGGATTGCTCAAACCTTCGGTGTAAAACCTAGTGTTTAATGCGAAACTTGTACCTAAGCCACCACCAAAAAAGCACACACCAAAACTTTCACCAATACATGATTTAAACCAGTAGATAACTGGGTAGAAGTTGTTCAATTGGGACAGCACCATGAACGGCAGATCTTCCACTTCTTCAATCAAAGTGTAAATGTCTGAGAACGTTTCAAAATACAAAGCAATGCGCTCAACATAAGTAACGCTCAACACCGTGAGGACAACACCGAAAACGATCACCGCTGCTGAAGTCATTAAGTTTTTGATTGTTAAGCGCGTAGCTAGATTGTACACACTATACATTCCAATGAATAGACCCATTGAAGCGATTCCCGATGCAGAAAACGTAAGTACTAAAGCGGTCAGCGAAATAAAGATGACAGACTTGTTTGTAGCCTCATTGAGTTGAACTACGCAAATCTTTGTGAAAAAGTAGAACATAACAATAAACATCACTACCTGTCCGAAAGCATCGCGAGGCTCTCCAGCCAACCCTTGAAAACGTACTCCAGAGTATGAAGGCTCCGGATAAAGGTACTCAACAAAATGCCGCGGCAACAAATTTTGGCCAAACAACAAAGCAGAAATAAAGCTAATCAAACCCAGCGCCAAGGAGATGTAACAAAGAAGCAAAAAGCTTGAACATAAAAACTGGAAATGTTCTTTAGTCTTTAATATTCTGGGGCCCACCCAGAAATAGTGACTTATAGTGAAAATTAAAACAAATAATTCAATAAACGGGCGAACGCTAGGGCCTGACAAAAAAGCAGCAAAGGCCGTACTGGTATCGGTTTGTGTAGCAGAGTTTTTTAAAACAAAATTGAAGCCAAGAACGAAGGAAACAAGATAGACACTGAATACATAAACTAAAAAAATTAAGAAAAAATTCCAGTAGCTGTTTAATGTGAATACATCAGACTTTTTCTTTAATCCAAAAAAACGAAAGATTAACAGAGAATAAAAAATGACCTGAATTCCGCGCGACAGCGTTAGAGAAAATCCAACGGTCAGCCTGTCCGCAATTACGAAAAACAGAAATGGATCAAACACAATCGAATAAATGTACAAACGACTTCCAATCGATGTCATTTTTTTTGTTGATTTCCATATGCGAAACTGTTCACGTATAGCGCGCGGCATCGCCCAGAACAAGGCAACAGCATTCATACTTTGGCCTTGATCCCGCGTTTAATCATTTCGACACTCAAAAAAAATGCAGCGCCAATAGCGCCTGCCCCCAAGTATTTACCAATCAAATACCTTGCCTTAAATTCACGTTTAAGTTCAGACAAAGCAATTTCATCACCTTGTGGTTTAGTGCTAACCATGGCATTTGTAGCCACTAAGTGCTGTACGCCTTGCTTGCTTCTGCAATGTGCATGCAACAAGTCCTCACAATAGGCTTTGCCTGGGAGCGGATAAAAATTTTTTAGTACGAGATCTTCCTTAAAACCGATTACAAAACCTCCTGCCAACCACTGCACCGGATATAAAGGCGTTTTTGCAAACTCAGGGTCTACACTGATGGCACATGTTCGTGCACTGTAGGTGCCCATGCGCGGCAAACCCCAACGCAAACCGGCTACCCATGTGAAATACACATTTTTAATGAAGCCTTTTAGGCCAGTACTGAAACGGGCAATTGGCTTACGATGAACGTCGTCGCAGAAAATTGGCCCAATCACGTAGCCGGGCCCCAGTTGAAGCAAAAGCTGAATCATATTTTTGATCGTGTTTGAATCGAACTCCACGTCGTCATCTATTTGTAACACCAATGCACCCTGAGCGTGCCGAAACCCTTCGGCGCGCTGAGCCACTTGCCCACGGTCTTTAGTGATCAATATTTTGATATTACCGCCCTCAAGATGTGCGACATTGTTTTTCTCGGCAGATGGAATACAAATCAAGATTTCTTGTGGCAACACTGAGCTGCTGTTGATACAACCCAATGTTTGCTCCAAAGTCGGACCGCCCAATGTTGCAATCACAGCAGAAAAACCGGGATATTCGAGCTTTTCCATTTTTTTTGTACTGAATCTATGTAAATCCCCCCCTATTTTTGGTGGGACTGAGAAGCAGAGCGTTAAGCGGTTATGAGAAGTGGTCCCGGCACTGTGACGGGGAGCGTATCAGCCCGTCTCGGGACGAAGCGTCACTCCCGTTTCGCAAAATGCAAACTTGGAGTAGTCAGTTCCTCTGTGTCGAAGTAAAGCAAAGATCTATTGGGTTGAATGTGATGGTTGAGCATCTCCGCAAGTTCAGCCGTGTATAAAGCGCCTTGGTTCGGGTTTTTGCTGCACGTTCAATATAGTTGCCCGCTTGTAGGTCGTATGCGACCTCTATCATTTCCGGTGCGTTGACGCCCGAGTTTCTCCGTTTTCGAGGTGTCTCAGTGACGTTACTGCCTTCTGTATATGCATTTTTCCCCGATACGATGTCATAATTTCTACGGTCGCGTTCGCTCCCTGCTATAGCATTTGTTTGTGTGTTAAGTTGAAGCTACGTAAACGTAGATCGGTCTAAACAACTATCCCTTCAATGATGAATCTAGAATTGAGAAAATTTCTTTGACGCAGCGTCTCATTACATGGCGATTGTCGGCGCAGAAATTTCTCGGGTTGTTGGAAAGTACGATTTCAAACGAGGGGAAGTAAAAGACGTCTTCATGGTTTTTAACGACCTCATGCACACATGCCCTCAAAGTGCATTTTCCAGCAAATGATTGTGTGACCACGTTGTCATTCAGAAATGTTGCATATGCGCCTACGGGACTAACTGTGAAGATTATTTTCACTTTACTGTTGACACTTCTTAGTGTTTGAATCACTAAAGAAAGGTCAGTGACATTCTTGTGAAAATCAAATTGAACGGGGGAAAAACGTTCCGGATCTTTTCTCAACATTTCACTGGGCGGGATGCTGCCCCATACAATATTTTTGGATTTGTCGAGCCAAGCTTCATTTTGGCCCAGCGTAATAACTACTATGTCGGCTTGGCGGAATATTTTTCCGCTTGCAGTTCTGTGGGACATTATTGCTGTGCGCGCATCGTCATAGTTGCCATAAAGCCCTACGGATCGTTCACGAAACGGATCTAGGAAACCAGCCTCATATTGGTCGATATGAACAGGCACATCGTCAGTAACAGAGTACTTGATGATCTGCAGCAAGTTGGGTACGGTATAAACTCTTCCCCAATTTGCTGAAGAGTTGAATACGTTTTTTTCAAGATACAAATAGTTTCCGCCGCTTTGTTTCATGTGCGATGCAAACTCTTCAGCAAAACAGGTTCCGATTGAAGCAACCGGGGTTTTTAACCGATAGCCCAAAGCTCTAAACTGCGCCTCGGTCACTTTCGAAACATAAGATAAAAATTCATTACCAAATGGATAGATTTCCACATTATAAGCGCTGATTTTTGAGCGTTGTTCCCCTTTGGTTGAAAACACGCGATAGTAGGTCTCACGTTTGTCTTTAATCCAGTCTCGACACTGTTCGAATAGATATCGCTTGATGTCGTTTTTAAATGATCGAATCATTGGTGGCATGCCTGTTTTATAAATTGATTTATGAGTTGAATCACAATTTAATTCATGAACACGCCAAGACCTTCGACTGTTGCCGGTGCTATATAGCCCTAAACAAAATCTCGCGCCCTATAAACTGAAAGCCATTTATGAGCGGGCCAATCGAAACCAGCGGCTGGCGTTATTGTTTTCGCTCGAACTAAATGCAACACGCCCCAAGTAAAACTCACTTGCCGATGAATTGATACCCAATTTCGTGGTGAAGGCGCGTTGCATGCCCAGTTTTTTGAGGGCGTGCATTGTAGGAGCATCCTTCAGATCCGGATGGACGCCATACGTAAACGAAAATAAATCGATATGATTTGAATACTGACTTAAGGCCCGTTGGTTATCCAAATAGTACTGATTGAACTCAGTGGAGCTCAAGGAACTGAAACTCCAGTGTTCATATAAGTGATTGCCATAAAAAACGCCGGGGCAGTCCCAACGTTCAAGTGTTTCTTTTGTTGCCATTTCACCAGAGTAGGCTTCAATGATTTCATAGGATGGCAGATCATATTTTGCGCTAAAGGAAGCCAATAGTGCTGGACTAATTGAGTGCTGATAAGGAACGGATAAGTTGTGTTGTTCACAAAACTGACAAAATTCAACTGAATGCGTATACAGATAGGAGACCAATCCGGGTAGCAATGGCACTCTATTTTCAATGTTCCCGATGTTCAGAAACAGCAGCGACTCACAACCCTTTCGTTTCAAGATTGGTAAAGCATTGTTGAATGTTCCTGCATACCCGTCGTCAAAAGTAATCAGGGCCGAACCGCTTAAGTCAGCGTTAGGATTGATCAAAAGACTGGGAGACACCACTTTGAAATGCAATTTGATCCAGTCAATCTGCTGTTCAAATTCTTCCACTGAAATGGCCAATCCATATTTTTTTTGAAATGGAGTAGCTTGATTATTGACATCGTGAAAGGCAAATACGGTTAAACCCGAGGCTATGCGCTTCAAAAGAAACGGATTGTGGTTTGACACAACACCAATTGCCTGTTTAATTAGTTTCTTCATCATGTCAGTGCGTAGCATTCAAGATTGTCAGCTTTACATTGCATCTGAACTGCCGATTGCGAAACAGAAGTCATTGAGTCTTTCCATCTGTGGGGCGAGTGGTGTGGGGGCGAAAATGACCGGCACTTTCGCTCGCTTCAAAAACAACTGATAATTCAACTGGCGCACCAGCATTTGATCGTCTCTTGCCCACAGGTTGATGACACCGGGCTTGTGCATCGCAAATCCTTTTTGGATTGCACATGCGATCATCATACCAATTGCTGCTTTATCTAAACTCATCCACTCTACAAGGGAAAATACCTGTTTTGAATTGGGTGACCCAGTTTTTTTGCACACGACCAAACCTGCAAGGCAACCGTCTTTTGAAAAGTAAAATTTGTCGTACTTTGCCAATGGGTTTTCATCGTAACGGTAACGCCAGTAAGCTGCATCACGAATCAGGGAAAAACCGGTATCAGGTTTGGTCGCATCCCACAAAGCATTGATTGCATCATCGTCAGGTTGAACCTGACTCATCGACAAACCTGGGTTCAACAATTTGAGAAGCATGCAGGTTATGTTCAAAAAGGGTTGCTCTGCAAATTTGAGTAAGCAAGAAATTAATTTTAATTTTGGAAAACGTTGCCCAATCAGGTAACTGGTGGGCCGAGAAAAACAATGAATTGGGTTAAGCAGCAACTCGGTGTAGCCCAGCTTTTTTGTATAACCGGGGTATGAATTCTGATTCGGTGTGCCATACACCAATTGAATACCTTGCGAACACGCCCTTGCAAACACATCGGAGACCAGCCGACCAAAAATACTTTTGTTGATAAAATGGCCGGGGTCAGAATTGATAGCACTGAGCTCAACAGGCGTTCCCGTTCTGCGCATGAAGGCGGCTGTGTAGGTGTCGCCCACTTCACCGCAGGCAATTTCTTGCCCGTTCAACAAGGCACGCTTGCGTGTCAAGGTAGCTGAACCCACAACACGACCATCAACCACTGCATATGACAAAAATCCGCAACCTGCAGGGTTCGTCGGCCCAAGTTTCCAGCGCATAAGATCAGAAGTCCACATGGGTGGGCCTTCTGCAGGCCCGAACTCACTTTGTAGAAAGTTTGTTACCTCGTGAAGATGCGTGAGTTGATCGTCTGCGACCGTCTTCCAAATTCGGTTGTTTTCCCCTGGTTCAAGCATAAAGCAATCTAAAAAATTTATCGTGTTGTATGGGCATGAAATAGTTGGACAAATAATCTTTGGCCAAAATAAATTCATTATTTAAATGCATCCAATCGCATGCACGGTCGTTCTCAATGACTTCAATCAAACTGGGGATTCCATCAATCGCTTTTCTCCAATCCTTCAGGTCAATCATGGGGTCAATTGGCAGCAGGTCTTCTGGGTTGTCAAGATAGAGTGGTCTTAAACCGACCGCGGCCGCTCGAACGCCTGCGCCACTTCCTCGGTAAACGGCCCAGCGGCAACGTTCGAAATCCCGCTCTATGTGAAGAGTCGATAACTCAAAATTGTCAGGGTGGACGTCCAATTCCGGATTTTTCTCAACAAGGTCTTTATAAACTACCACCGGGTGCAGGCGCACCACAAAGCGAACGTTCGGCATTGCCTTCGCAGCCCGCAAAGCAAACGAAATCATCAGCAGACATTCAGAAAAGGTACCGTCAGGTAAAACTAGGCATATTGTATTCCCGATTATCTGGTTGGGTAATTCACTGCAAACCACTTCGCTTCGGTGTGTACCCACTGCATCGCAAGGTGTTTTCATGTCCGTGCATTTTTGAAACGCCTGCTTGGTCACTTCCCCTGCGAAATACATATGGTCCGGATCAAACAAATGGCCTAACTGCCTTGCCACAGCATGCTGCCGCGGAAAAAAAATGGCATGGTGATAACCTGTGCATTTGATGTCTATACCTGATTGTCGTGCAGCGGCAATCACCATGCGCTCCCAAGCATGCCCTTCAAAAGTAAGTACTACCGCGCTTGGCTTGAATTGTTTGAACCATCGTACCAGTACATGGTGGAATCTAAGGTTCTCGGTGGTAGAAGAGCTGAGCGCATGAGCTGCCGCCTTTCTGTATGTACTCGCATGTACAGCATTTCTGTTGAAAAATAGCCCCTCCAAGAACAATTGGCAAAATGTGAAAATCTGGACTAAAGAAAAATAAACTTCTTCATGTGGTTTGGCCCATGAGCTGAAAAATAGACGCGGTACACCCGTCTTTGCCGACAAAGCCGCTGCCTTTTGTGCGCTTATTTTGATGTCCAAACGCTGCAGAGTGACTACATTTTTCTGGGAAAGTGAGCACCCATGCTGAGCCAAACTCCCAAAATAAAAGTCATCAGCTTGTGCCGCTTGCGACTCATTCAACAAGTGCGATACAAAAAGTACATCCACTTTGTGTGGCAAAGGCATTGAAATAAACCAGCGAGGCGAAAAAGCATTTTTTAAGGAGCCCGGTAATCGCGATAGAACTGCTTTGCCCATGAATTTAGCAATCGATTTGAATACGTGAGGCTTTGTACCTAAGTAGGACAGCAGGTTGGAAGGGTGTTCATTCAATACATGTAGCCAAGAAATCGCAACAAGCCTTAATGGGGCAAAGCCTTGTTTCAGGATTGAATCGCACTCTGCACAATGTTGCAGATAATTGCGTGCTTTGGCTGACGTCAACATGTCTTTATTTAGCATTCAACCTTCATGACTTGAAACTGACTTTCGCGACAATTTAATGATCAACCTGCTTTCATTTTGTTGAGCAGGTAGTTTACTTTTGCCTTGAAATAGTTGATATTCGAAGGCTTGAAATAATCCAGAACGCTGTTCAGGTTAAATGTTGTAGGGTGATCAAACCACTTGGAAGGAAAAGGCAGGTTAATATTTTTGTAGGGCTCGAGCGAGTCGCTGTAGTAGTCTACATAAAGACTTTTTCGAATGGTGGGCAAGCCTGGCTTAATTCGTTCTACGCAATGGAAACTGTAGGGCGTGTGTAAAAATATTACCGCCCGGTTTGGTTTATATGCCACCTTTGAAACTATTTCTTTTCCTTTTTGATCATAAAACAGAGTTGAACCACCATAGTCGTCTCGCCATTCATCGGACAAATAGGTAATGATGTTCAACACATGCGGGCGCCCTGTTATGGGTTCTGATCCATGGTCTACATGGGGTGCGAGAAAGCCGCCTGGTTGCATTTCATGGTAGTTCGCCAGGTTAGTGTTACCAAATTTTGTACCACTCAGTGAATTCATGCCCGTTAATCTTCTCAGGCTGTTGATCCATTCTGGATCATTCAAGGTAACAACAAGTTTTGAAATGTGGCCGGGCAAATCGGAGTTTAGGCTAATCCATTTTTTTTCTTCTACCGAGGTGTCGAAGTTTTTGCCTCCTATTTCGCCTTGCTGGCGTTTGTTTTCACCACTGAACAGAGCGAAAAACTCAGGCAATAGAAAATCATCCAGAATCAAATGAGGAAAAGGAAGTGCGGACTGGAATACACCACTGAATTCTTCAAGAGAATGGTAGTTTGGATTGATGACTGCTTTCAGTTTTTGACTCATTTCAATGACACCTCAAACAGGGACCGGAAGTGCATCCGGCAATGTGCGCGGATAACCCCCCCCCACTATTTCTGTTGGGGTTGAGAAGTAGGCGTTAAGCAGCCATGGCCAGCCGCTGTTTTAGTGTGATTCCGCCCAAGGCCATGTCTGGGCGTTCGTGATTGGAGTTCCAGATCCATCGTGTTGCGAAGTATTGGACTTCACTGATCACATCGAAGCAATAAGTCCAGCCCGCTTTGGTTGGTCCAGTGTCAAAGTTAGTTTAAGCAGGCCTGACAGACGCCCAGAAACCGGACACCTATGGCGGCGAGATTGCGACACCTTGTTGCCTGGTCTGATCAACGAATTCCTGAGGGGTCTCCTCGTCACGGGCGATGTCTTCGCCCTACAGAGCAGGCCAGTCACTACCTCTATCCGACCGTCCGAAAAAGCGGAACCACTTCTCTCTTCACGACAAAACCTCCTGCCCAACAGCGCTGATTTTGTCGCAAATCCCTCTTCCCAACCTGTCCGATTATTTGGGGGCCTATCACTCAGAATGCCCCTGACGCCGGCACATGTTCGTCACGCGCTATCAATCGTTGCCACCAGAACCTTTTCCAACAACCCGCGCTGTACCTCGTCGCTGCGCACATAGTCCAGCACAATCTCCGCCTCTTGGGGCTCATTAACTGACGGAAGGCTTGGCGTTACTGGAACAGACTGGATTAAACAGTCGTTTTCAAGGATCCTCATCTGCTCAATAAATTCAGCAGTCTCAATTGATGAGGCGGGCCAACTAGTGACTTGAGCCAGGAATTCCTTCCTGTAAGCAATAATGCCGAGTATTTTTCTAATGAACTGCTGCTGATGTGAAAAATCACTAAACCCTGGCGATCGGCGGAAACAAAGTAAAATCCGACCGCTATTAGAAACGATACATTTAACAAACGAATGTCGGTCTAAATCTTCTTTGCTCTCTAGCGGTCCGGTCGCATTCCAGGCATCACCGTCCGGGTTCTCTTTAATCGCCTCAATAATCGACTCAACATGGCCCGGAAGCAGCAGAGGCTCATCACCCTGCAACAGGATTACGTGCGTGCACTTCACTAACGCCGCAACTTCCGCGACGCGCGTAGTCCCATTCTTGTGGTTTGCAGACGTCATCACCACTTCACCACCATAGCTCCTGACGGCGTCGGCTATCTTTTCATCACACGTTGCGACAATCACAGAAGACAACCCACTACACATCAGGGCTCTACGCCGCACATGCTCAATCATTGGCAGACCGAAAAACGGGTGCAGGATCTTCCCTGGAAATCTTACTGAAGCCATGTGAGCGGGGATGATGGCTACGATTCGCATTGGTGATCCATCACTCATTGCGGAAACACTCCGCAATCGACGTTGATATTCTGCCCGGTGATGGCCGCCGCCGACTCCGAGGCGAGGAACAGGCACATCGCGGCAACATCCTTTCCTTTAGGTAACCGCCTCAGCGCTGCTTGGTCGACCGCGAATCGACTAATAAATCCGGAAGGGTCCCCTGCAGCTGGACTATGAGGACTCTGCAGAGCGTGCTCAAGTCCTTCGGTGGCAATGAGCACCGGACAAACACCGTTAACTCGAATGCCGCGCGGGCCGACCTCTTTTGCAAGCGCCTGCGTCAAACCATTCAGCCCAAACTTAGTCGCTACATACGCCGAGTTATTAGGACTGCCTCGCTTTCCGGCAATACTCGAGATGTTTACAATGCTGCCGCCAGCCGTCATCGCTGACAATGCTGCTTTGCAGCCCCAGAAAGCGCCCATAAGATTTGTGGAAATGATATCCGTCAAAAATGATTCGTCGATTTGCTCTATTGGGCGCCATTCAGAATAGCCCGCGTTATTGATGAACACATCAATCTTGCCATTTTGACCTTTAGCCGCGCTGACTAAAGTGTTAACGGAAGACTGACTCCGCACGTCCGTCGAAAAAAATTTGAGCCGATCCGAACTTAACTTTTTTAAGTCCCCGATCGTTCTCGATCCGACAAACACATCATAACCAGAGTCGAGAAACATCTCAGTGATGTCGCGTCCGATGCCACGATTACCGCCAGTGATCACTACTGTTTTGCTATGCATTACTTCACCAAAAATATCTTTCTACTTTAGATAGTCATGCATGAGAATCCGCCGTCAACCGCGATCTCTGCACCCGTGACAAAACCCGCGGCATCCGACACTAGCCAAAGCAGCGCGCCTACCAATTCCGACGGTTCACCGAAACGCCGCATTGGGGTGTGACCTAAAATCGCCGCCTCTCGCTCCGGAGTAATAAAGTTTCGTCTATTCCAGTCTGTTGGAAAAAATCCCGGTCTTAGGGCATTAACTCTTACTCCTAAAGTGCCCCACTCTCGAGCTAGATTTTTTGTAAGGTTCACAATGCCTGCTTTTGCCACCGAGTAAGTGAACGCCTTTGATAAGGGGGGATCTGCCGACGCAGACGAGATATTTACAATCGATCCTTTGCCTTGCCGAAGCATCTGCTCGCCAAACACCTGACATCCAAGAAGTGTTCCAGTCAGCTGAGAGCTAAGGATGGAATTCCACTCCGAGAGCTCGATATCAAGGAACGGTGTTGGCCCGTTTATTCCGGCTCCATTTACCAAGACGTCAACACGGCCAAACTTTTCTAAAATCAATGACAGCGCTTCTTTATGTTGCTCTTTCCTTGTTACATCAATTCCCAAAGGAAGAACGTCGGCTAGTCCTTCCTTCTCTAGCTGCCGAGCGACGCTTTGTGCTTTCTCAGGGCGAAGATCCATGATGACTACGGCGCACCCCGCCCTCGCGAGACCCCTTGCCATCTCCCCACACAGATGACCTCCCGCTCCGGTAAGTGCGGCTACTCGCCCTTGCAAGTTAAACAATTTTTCAAGGTATGACATAAACTACCTGCGTGTTTTCATAAAGGTCTATCTCGGACAAGATTGCCTTCGGTTATTCCGACTTAACGTAACGCCGACATTATTCGCCGCGCCTGCTCCGCCCATTTCCACAAGACGAAAAGGTCCGATCCCAAAATTGCATAGTTATAGCCAAGATCGAACAACGCCCCGACTGACTCAGGGGAAACATCAGCGACTTGGGTTCCGCAGCTCTTTCCTTGCCTTCGGCACGCATCGATGACTTTCCGCGATGCCTCAATTACCAACGGGTGGGAGGTCTGGCCAGGCACGCCCAAAGAGCCTGAAATATCCAAAGGCCCGATCATCACGCCGTCAACTTCGTCGAAAGCTAGCAACTCATCAATATTTTCGACACCCTTGATCGACTCAACCTGCAGCATGAATGTGGATGTTTTATTCCAGTTTTGGATGTACTCGTCGAAGTCGAATCCGTATGCCTGCGCACGATTAACGCCGTAGGTCCGACGTCCAACCGGGGGATACTTCACATCTTGAATAAGGGCCTGCACCTGCTCCGGAGTTTCCACCATCTGAACCAGCATGCCATCGGCGCCCGACTCCAATAACGGCTTGAGGTGGTCATTGGAATGCGAGACAGGTCTGGGAATACAAGGCACTCCTTCGCTCTGGCTCGCTGCGATGATGCGCTGACCTTGCTCTATCGATATAGTGGAATGCTCCATGTCGATGAACATGAAATCAAAGCCAGCCCGGGCGAAGGTTTCTGTAATTGAAGGGTGTGAATACGAAACCCAACCTGCAAACAATCGTTCTCGATTAAGCAGTTTTGCTTTAAGCGCCGCACGCTTCTCAAAATTCAAGTTCATGTAGACTACCTGCTCAATGATTTTTCATGACAGCCAAACGATGTCGGATAGGCCCATCATATGGCCTAAAGAATGGCGGCCTGAAGGAATAATATTGTTGGTGCCAGGGGCAAAGCTCGTCTACGACAATCTCATCACCCGCAGCCCACGGATAGTCAGAAAATCGCGTAATCGTTCCATCCGGTAGAGATTTTTCCTCGCGGTTACAGCAGTAAAACATCAACTTCTGGTAGCCTGCGATGGAACGCAGATCATCAAAGTAAGCAGCGATAACCGGAGGATCCATCTCCTGCATTGAAGCAACATTGACTACAAAATTCGCTGGACATTCGCGCAAAAGCTGATGGTCCGTCGCCCTGATGGCGATGACCCTCCCGAATCCTGCGCTGCCAGGCTTAGCCAGTGCAGTTGATAATCCTTCAGGGGTAAGTACCAGGTCAACCGACGCATCGAACACCTGATCACCCATCCAGAGCTTCAACAACCAGAGATCAACCATCAGCGTCTTGGTCAAATTTACTAGTATCACGCAACCGGCAGAACGGCTCGCAAGCAAAAGTGATGTCATTGACCCAAAACCATCACCAATTACTACCGCTGTAGACTTTTCTGACAAGACCCCCCCCGCGTGGTCGTAAAGAAATGAAACAGTTAGCGATTGTCTCAACACGTCCAAATCGTATACGCGATTCTGTTGATTAGTTATTTGATAGGCTAGCTGATCCAGCAATGGAAACTTGACGCCACCCATTTTTCTGAAGCGTAACTGTAAAAGACGTTCCGCAGCAGAAAGGACAATTCCTCGAGGCTTTCTATAGCCACCGAATCCTTGGAGACCTTCAAATCCACTACCTGTGAATCGAAAAGAGGAATGGTACTTCTGCCAATGCGAACTAGTCTCTCTGTCTGTTTTACCGACCTCTGTCGCCAACCAGTCTATGGCCGCTCTTCCAGATGCAGAATGAATCACTTCGCAATCCCTAACAATGCTTGTACGGCTGGATGGAGATGTAACAACCCAACCAAACGCCCACCATCTTTTACAACCGGAAGATCCCAAATTCGTTTTGATCCCATGATCTCAATCGCGTCCGCCAGCGAGTCTTCCGGTCGGCACGTTACCGGACCCTTTGCCGAATGAACTATCACGTCATCGACAAAGAAGGCAGAAAACGGCTTTTGAACGGTAAGAAGCTTTCTCCTTACGTCACCGTCCGTAAGAATCCCGATCAGCACCCCATCGCTCGAAACAATGCAAGCGATTCCGAGTCGCTGATCGCTCATTTTCTCGAGTGCCTCCTTCAACATAATCGACTCTGTCACCACGGGGAACCCACTGAGGGGCAACATGACATCGGCGACAGTGACGCGTTTACTCATTTGTATGGACATTGTCCTCTCCGAACTTATCAAGCATTTCAAGACGGAATTGATGGGCTGCCTTCGCTTGCGCCAGGACGTTCTCGAGATGTTTGATGTTCATCACAGTATTTGCGTCAGACATCGCATTTTTCGGATCATTATGGACCTCCATAAAGAGCGCATTGATTCCGCAAGCGGCGGCGGCTCGAACCAAATAGGGAATGAATTCCCGCTGACCCCCGGATATGTTACCCATTGAGGTGGGCAACTGAATTGAATGCGTCGCATCAAAGCAAACCGGATACCCTGTTCTCGCCATTATTGGGAAACAGGTAAAGTCGTTAACTAGCATGTTGTATCCGAAGAAAGTACCTCGGTCGGCCAGAATGACTTGATTACAACCTGCAGACTCTAGCTTGCGCACTGAGTTTTTCATGTTCCAAGGGCTCATAAACTGCCCCTTCTTTAAGTGCACGGGTCTCCCGGTTTTTGCGGCCGCTTTCAGAATAGACGTTTGCCTGCACAGGTAGGCAGGGACTTGAACTAGATCGCAAACCTCGCCCGTGGCAGCCGCCCAAGCCGGATCGGAAAAATCGGAAACCACTGGAACTCCAAATTCCTTCCGCACATCCTCCAGGACCCTTAGACCGCCTTCTATACCCAACCCGTGGAAACTATCGGGTGCTGAACGGCAATCCTTGTCATAACAAGCCTTAAATATCCAGGGCACATCCAATTGGCGACATATTTTCTGGATCTCCGACGCCATAAAAAAAGAATGATCGCGGCTTTCGATAGCGCACGGCCCGCCGATAAAAGCCAGCTGTTCCCCTCTGCCCACTCTGACCTTCCGCACATCACCG
>Ga0194118_10004565_pt1 | contig 15009 bp, 20 predicted proteins | sample TA2MahsurfametaG_2_FD_148662 | JGI IMG/M metagenome (GOLD analysis project Ga0194118, IMG submission 148662) | Freshwater microbial communities from Lake Tanganyika, Tanzania - TA2015013 Mahale N5 surface | ecosystem: Environmental > Aquatic > Freshwater > Lake | place: Tanzania: Lake...
CCCCAAAACCCCAAAACCCCTCTAAACACGAATGAAAATTAATTTGAATTTGAATTTAATTTCAAGTCTAGTCAGTTAGCAAAATCACGACCGCCATCCAAAGTTACAAAATCGTCGCTCTCTCTCACTTCTTTTTGCTTTTTGTTGCTCAGACCAGGCATACTTTGATATTTCGCACGTCGCGAGACACAGGTCTGCTATCTAGCCGCTCGAATTTCTCCAATATGTCATGAGAATCACAGGCGCAGATATGGCAGAGTAAGGCTAAGATTTATGTAACGCTTAGTGGTGTTTGCTGCAATTAAAGAGGCTCTCCTCTTGCCTGACTATCTCTCTCGCTCTGTTATAAAAACAGAGCTCTTCACTCTCTCCTTGTTGTTGTAGATTGGTTTCCGATTCAATTTGTTGCGTCAGTGGCTGGTCTGCTTATCTCCCGTTTCTGCAGCTGGCCGCCAATCTCTCCTATGCCCGCACTTTGAATTTATATATCATCAGCTTGGCTGCTACCGTCGTCCAGGCGATGCGAGCTCTAGCTGATAGCGGCAACCTGTGCGGCTAAGTCGATTGCTGATGCCTCCAAGTACAGTCTGCTTTAAGATCTCACTATCTCGGTTTGGGAGGTGGGCACGTGCACTGACTATCCGTCGTGGGAGGAGACATTTTCATAGACGCCTTGGGCTTCACCGATCGTTTCAAGGTTCAGGAGGCGCTCTTTCTCAGCTTGCTCTTCCTTTTGAGCTCTGAGCTTCTCAAGAGTTTGAACGCGTTGGAACTTAAGCTTGTTTGAAAAGTCAAGAGCTGACTTCTCGATAAATTTGTTGAACAGGTTGAGTGAGTGCTAGTCTTTCGACTCCTTTGAGAATACTTACATGAATTGGAGCGGTTTTTGGTTCAGACCGCCACCATCGCCTTTAAATTCGATTTGCTTCAGACTTTCGTTATTTTAATCCAGATCCGTCAGTCTCTCCAGCAGCTTTGCGTTGAGGATCTTAGACCAAATATCGCTTAGAGTCGTGACGCGGTCGTAGTTGCTCTCTGTGAGGTGGAAGGAGTGACTGCCGTTGAAGATGAACGAATCTGGGATTTCATTCTGGTTAAAGTTTTATAAGTCGAACATTAGTCGGAAGTTGGGATTAATTTGACCTTGTGATCGCATGTGTTCCAACTTTTCGAGCAGTTTCACTGTGTAGTGAGGGAACTAAACCGGGCAGACAAGCACCCAAGATCCCTCATGCGCCGCCAAGACTATCTGCTGGAGATGAGGACTTCCCGAGGCTGTCTGGTCTTTTGAGGGGTCTTTAAAAAAGATTTTGCCCTCGTCTAAGTTGACATCACGGGCCATCGACTGCATCCACAGCTACTTAGGGATGACTTCAGTGTCGTCCACCGCCACGATCTAGCCTTACCTGATAGCCTCGCAGTCGACAGCACTGAGCGCCTTTAGTCGTAGAGATGCGTAGTCGGACAGGTTGCCCACTATCTGCTGAGACAACTTGAGGTTAAAAACCTAGTTGTCAAGTCGTTGTGCCAAGTAAGTTGGATCGGTCCTCAGTATAATCAAACTTTTGTTTTAAGCATGCGCCAAGGTAGTAATCAAATTGACTGGATTGACAGTGGGCGCAGTTTTTAGAGTGATGGGTCCCGTGAAGTCGGCGGAAGTTAGGTAGTCTCCCAGCGACGGAACTTCTTCAGTGAATTCAAAAGTGGCCATATTCTGCGTGTACATGAACAGGGTCAGCTTCGATTTAAACTCGGTGTCCGGACACAAGAAACCAAAAGTGATCTGCTGCGCCTGTGTCAGACCAAACTTCTCCTTGAGATCCTTCTGGATGAAGAGTGACGCTTCTAAGTAGCGGAACTGAGGCCCCAGATTCTTCTCAATTTGATCGAACACTTATCTGGCGACGTCTGGATACAATCTTAGCAGCTCCCTCCTCAAGTTCTAGTGTCTATTCTTGTCGACAGTGTCCTCAATCGCGACAAATTTATGCTCTGGGTCTCGCCACTACTGATATCCCTGCAAGTCAACTAGCTGCTTCAGGATGAATGAGTGCTCCGCTGGCGTTATCGCTCTATATGTCTGCGCAAGCCTAAGCGCAAGAATCAGATTAAATAATGGCGCTGTCTTAGAAGCGATACTAGCGGTAAGGGCTGAATGCACGGCCGGTACAAGACTTTGCTTGAAAAACCTGTTATCAATCTCAATTTCAACCTCACTAGGTTCATCCTCTTTGCCTCGACTCGCCTCGATCTTCAACCGTTCGATGAGTTTTTTTACAGTTTGCTCAACTGTGGTCATGAAGTGTGACCAGCTGCACGTGACTTGGTTGGTTTGCTTACCCACGAGTTTCAAGACGAGATACATCTAAAAGAGCACATCAGACGCCTCAGTGACCAGTTTGATCTTTTTGAGCGCTGCTTTGTACTTCGTCAGGTAAAGTTCCTTTTGTTCGCGGGCATCTATGATTTCTTCGACGGCTGTGCGCAAGGATGAGTACTCGCCTATTTTCTTGAAAGTTTCACCGGAAGCAATCAAGAATGCATTCTCATAGTTCCGCTCCAGCATCAAAATCTTGCGATTTAATATAGCAAGAGCCTCTTTGGTCTCTCTGAAGTCATAAACTGATGGTACTAGCTACTCGATCAGCAGTTCTTTTAGCTTCACGATGCCCAGATTGTCATCCTGTCGGTTTCTGTGCTCGATTTGAAGACTTGGCGCCGCACAAATGAAAGTTGCGTTTTGGAGGTAGTCCTGGTTAAGTTAGAAATTGAAACGGGCTTCAAAAACTTATGCCTAATAGAGAGAAATGTGCTCCAGCGATGCAGACACGATAGGGATTCGTTTATTTTGGCTCGTAGCGTGACTTAGATAGGAGCCACCCGTGCCAAGCTTCTTAATCTGTCCTTGGCGTTTACCATCAAAGTCGACGCCGTTATATAAAGTGTTGCAAAGCACGCGCATTAAATTATGAGGGTAGCTCAGTCCTGCCGCGTCAGAGCAACTCGTGTTGACGTCCACCACACAGGTCGGCTTATTTGTTGCGAGTATTTGTTGGAGCTTTTCATTTGCTTGGATGTCGGCGCCTGAAATGAGTTAAGGATCCATATTAGTGAACAGTTTTTACATGACGAAGTCTTGCATCACGCCGGTAGGGTCGCAGATTATGGGGCAGGATGGCGCGAAGAGCATACAGAAAAGTGCCTCACAGAACTGGTGATTCGAAAGCACACCGGGCAGGTTATGTTTATTCACGATGTCACGCAAGCCAAGATCTTTTAGAACCCTCACGAACATGCTCTTTGTCGGATTGGCTGTTAGGGCTGTCGACTGTTCTGTCCACATTTTGTTGCACTGGATATTGCGAACCTTCCACAGGTACTCTGAGATTTGAGCTCTGATTTGTTCTCGTTCCTCAGGTGCCAACATGCCCAGGTACACGACGGAGCTACCAAGTAAGATTGCATCACCCAGTAAAGTTTGGGCTCTGGATGTGACTGACTGCAACTTTTGCTCCATTCGTCGTGAGTAATCCTAAATGTTATTGAAGATCTAGTCGGTCCTCATGAACGACAGCTCAGCTTCCTCAATCTTTCGCGAGAGTTTACCACCTTGGAAATCCAACTCTTGCAGCTTCATCTACTGCATGCGTAACTCATCATTTTTGCTGTCGATCGACTGTTTGGCATAATTTATACTAAAAACGTTTGAGTCAATTTGCGCCCTAATCTCCTTAATCCTATTGAATGTGGTGTGCATCGTATTCTTGATGTTCAATTTTCGGAAGAGCTCCACTAAGTAACTGTAAAGCACCTGCATGAGTTTGCTGTTTTTGTACTCGGAAATGTTGCGATCTTGAACAAAATCATTAAGTTTGTCAAAGATGCCCCTAGAAAACTTTCTATTCCTTCGATCATTCAACACTGCGATCAAGTCATCTTTCTGTGTGAAAATTTAAGTGGCTTCCTCTCTATAGAACTTCAAATCATCCTGCTACACGATGATGTAGTTCAGTAGCTTCAATAGCGCTAAGTCCAGCTCTGATAAAGCGCTGCCTAGTGTCACCACATTGAGGTACTCCTGAGCGCCAACCGCTCTCAAATCATTTATGGTCTGGTCTAATTTCCAGTTCTTCTCCACAATTATTGCTTCGACCTCCTCCTAAGCCAAGTTCAATTCCTCCTATAACTCCTCGATCTCACCCGATTTCCTCTTGATGGTTATCTGTTTGTCGATGAGTTGTTGCTTGATTTCTTTAATGCGGTCAGTTGCCATCGCCACCCTAAACGAGTGGTTGCTCTGATCTTCCTACAGGTCGCGCTTAGTCTCTTTCACCGAGCTAAAGTACTTGTTGAACTGTTTACTTTTGGCTAGGAACGTCTCATAGTAGCTCTTAAGAGAGGTTACGTGCATCGACAGCAAGTCATAGATAAACTTGGTCACATCCATGAAAACACCAAAGCGATGCTTGTTTAGCACTGAAACCTCCAGGGGCATATTGAGCAGGATTTACTGCAGGTCTTGATCAATTATTTAGTAGGATCTTGACTCTAGGAAAATGTTGCCGTTTAGCTAGTCTTATGAGCTGAAAATGTACTCGGAAGCGCCATGTACCAGATGCTCCTCCCTGACAGTGTACTTGAGCATGCGTTAAGAGTAGAAACTTTTAAGGAATACCTGTTTAACACGATTTCTCACTTCCAAAAACGCCCTTGACAATGCTAGATCCTCCCCTTGCAATTCTTAAGCCACATTTGCTCTAATCAAATAAGTTGTCGCCATTTCCAAGTAGTCATTCTATTAAAGATCTTCCATGAAAACGACCTCGCACATATACTCTAGTTGAGGATACATTTGCACCAGCTCCTTATAAGTGCACAGATCACTCATTACAAAGCAGAAGTGGGCACACTTTTATAGTTTCCGCACTGCTTGCTTAAACAAAGTATATTCGTCAGGCACGGCCACTTTTAGCATCTTCTTGATGTGTTGGGCTTCTATCGCGGCTAGGTCTATGAAGAATTGCTCATCAAACATCACAAATGACTCATGTCTTGAGAGTTGTGAGAGGAAGTTGAAAATGTAATCGTAGTAGATCGGATCCCTTAGGGTTTGATCATTCAATACTATGTAGCTGGAACGATTGAATTTTGCGATTGTTAGAAGGATCTAACGCAAGTTGTATGCGAATTTCAGAGGGTCTCCGAAAGCAGGAGCATCTATCTCAAACATGGCAACGTTATTGGTGATCGCAGCCAGTTATATCATTTCCATTTTGCTTGTGCCTGATTAGCCCATCAGAATCAGATGCTGCTAGCTCTTGTATAGAATTCTCGATATTTTATGGCAATCAGCCAGACCATTCGGCGCATCCAACAGTTGGGGCAAGAATGCGTTGCCTGACATCTTCCTTGCCTTCGCTCTAATCTATGCGATAGTCTCATCTCTCTGTAGACGGGTCATGACACTGGTGTACTTTATGTGAGCAGCATCTTCTTTTCTGCTGTAGTCGCCAAGGATTAGCTGCTCAATGTAGGCGGGGGTGTAGCTATCAGGGCACAGGAACTCCTTCTGTGCCAAATGTGATAACTTTTCCAACAACAGTTTTTTGGCGGTAGGTCTCATGACTCTGTCGCCAAACGTACGCATCGCCTCATACAAGAATAAGTCGGCAACGGCCTCCTCCTCTTTTCTTTAGTTAGCTTCAGAGCCCAGTCCATATACATCTGATTTCATTTCGGTCATCGACGTATTGCTTACCAGGTTAGCGCAGAATTTAGCTACGAAGTGGAATGAGGTTAGAGCCGAGAAACTAGAGTTATTCAACACATTTTCATGTTTCTGCATCGCCTCTACTAAGATCATCAGAGAATTGGATATCAGTAAATAAAACTTGGTGATTAGTTAGGAGACGCCCCAGTAGTTAGATGTGAGCCACGACTACACGAATAGCTTGTACTGGTCGGACTGAATTTCTTAGCAATACAGCGTTGTCGTGTAGTATAAAAATCGTTCGCTCTTCTTTTGTGTGGCACGGAACATAGAGTTCTCAGCAACGATGCAGCCAAAGTCAGCTACCTTTTTGAAAGTATTCTTTTCTACGCTGAAATAACCACGAGCAAAACTCCAGCTTCGTAAGAATTCCAGTAGTTCTACATTTAGATTCTTTTGTAGGTGCACGTCATCTATGATTAGCAGAATCTAACGGGATGGGTCTTTAGGCACCATAGTATTTTCACGTTTCTTGCGGTAATTCTACTCGAGACGCACTTTAAATAATTCTAGATTCATATATGCAGTCATAGGCACAGAAATCGAATGGGTAGCTTGCTTAATCTTGCCTGCGAAAGTATTTAAAATGACAGTTTTTGAGCCTGAACTAGGCCCAATCAACCTGAATGTCTTGTTTAATTCTTTGTCTACACGCATGTAGCTCACCTGGCAATCTAACATGTAAAAAGCCTAAGAAATTTCGACTGTGGGTAATAAGAGTGCCTGAAGACTGGGCTCAAACTGACTTTTAAGCTTGTACTCAAGTTTTTCGTTAAATGCACAAAAAGCCAATTTTGGTATATCGAAGAATATGTCAAACATTTTGAAGCGTTGTTTGGACTGAACAACGAAGCTTATGTTAAACTTGGACTTGTAGATGCTAAACTGCTCTTCAAAGACCTACCTGATCTGCTTGTTCAGCACGGCACCATACGACCATACCGTTGCTGTCAACACGATATTCCACAGGGCATCTCTTTGCATTTCTTCTAGGGGGTACGTGCCATCATCAATCATTTTTTGGTAGGCTGCCGTTTCAATAAGCCTAAAAATGTTGGCGTCTACGTTGTTAAAGAACTGAAGTGTAAGCGCTTTCATATCCCACAGCGGCCACGATGTGATCGACTGCTACTTGTCGAGTGCTTTGATGAATGGCTGCACAAACTCTTTACAACAGTCGCTGATGTGAGAAAATAGAACTTAGAATTCATGCCACAAAGTCTTCGCATGTTTTTGCTCAAGTTGCCGCAGTCGTTGCTGAAAGATACAGTCGTACCTCACATCGTCTGTTTGTGTGTAAACAATACTGACTTAGGAGAGGAAGCTGGGTGATGCATTCTTTAGAGAGTGACATTCGAAGAAGATGTAGATATCGGAGGGAAACTATGTTACGTTGCCGTTTGCAAAATGGATTGGAACTTCCTGTACTGTCGACCTGTAGACTTTCTTAGTGTCTGCCTAGAAATCCAGCAAAAACTCCTATTCAGCCAAGTAATCCCTACCACGCAGATTCGTTAGCTAGAGGTAGTTTGTGAAACAGTCCGCCAGCTCTTGATTCAGGTCACTCTGGTCTAAATAGATCGCTTGAATAAGTTTTTCCTTTTCTTGACTAGTCATTGTCTATTTTTCTTTTGCGTAGTTATTGAGGATCAGCTGGAAAATCGATTGAGTTTGCAATGGCTGCTCTGACTACAGCACTGAGGTTTGGTCGAAGGCGAGTTGGGGACCGTAGAGCTCCTCCCTTGAGAAAGTTTGCGGACTTACATACGAAGTGCGCAAGGTAGTATGGAAAATCTTTTTAAAGGCCAGTGTAATCAGTTTGATCAGCATGGTCTTGCCTGAGCATATCGGACCCACAATCACGACACCCTTATTACGCTTCATGCTCTCGTATACGCCCATCAAGTTGTAAATTTGGTCCTGATTCAGGTCGAAGTGCAACTCAGCGGCAACTTTCTTGAGACCTGTCTGTAAGACTAGGGATAATTTCTCCTCGCGCTGCTGGCGTTATTCTGAATAAAATAAGTCGACGGTTGCCTTGTGGCGGAAGTGCTAAACGTCCTTTTTAGGATCCATCCGCGGCTGATAATCAATAAGCGAGTCACGCTTAGGCAGTTTTTTATTGCCACGAGCATTCGTAAGTCTCTCTCCTGGTACCAACTACTAGACTGCAGTGGCAGCATCCTCAGGTTTTTAATCATCATCGCTTTCATCTTTTTTTTCTTTCTCCTTTTCTTAGGCTGCCATTTTCTGTCTAAGTCTATTCGATTTATCAGCTTCAAGGTCTTGTGCTCTTTTCAACTCAACGGTCTGCATAAAAGCAAACATTATCAAGTCTTCAACCTTTTGCTCCAAAAGTTTGACGTCAATGTTCTTCTACCTGAGCTTAGTGCCCTTCTTATGAACTTGCATAAATGTCTCATGGTTTATAAACTCACTCAAAAACTTTTAAACAAGCATAGCACGCAGCGACTCTTTAAGTGAGTCGAGTTCAATTCTGAATTTTTCACACTGTATTGCGTTTATTTACGAGACGACTGCTAGGTGCTCTGCATGCCACTAATCTCTAAGCTTTTTGCGAAGCTCATAGCTATTATCAGTCTTGACAGCGTATACTTCTCTCCGCTCCCCTTTGGCTTACTCTTCGATAAATTAACGTCTTTTCACTAGCTGCTTCTCATAGTAAGCACTAAACTCCTGATTACTTATCAAGGTGGCCATCTTGATAGCCTATCTTAGTAAAGTCACCTCAACTGAATCAGCGCCCATCGCAGCTTGCTCACTCTCTTTCAGTGCGAGCTATTTCGAGCTGAAGAACTTTGTAATGAACTGGCTCATAAGTTTCGCTTACGACTTGAACTCTGTAAAGTTTTCTACAAATAAAAGGTGATGCAGGGCATGTTCCAAGTCTGGCTTCACTAGGGAGATTGAGCGGAAGCTGGCACGCACTAACTCATTGAAAACGGCGCACTGCTGACTCTTAACGAAGCTTGGACTTGTGCTGCCGAAGATACCCAGAGTCAGCATCTGGTTCTTTGAAGGTAGAATTGAGTTGGCGGAGAGTTCATTGAGCTCGAGACCCTAGGTTTTCGCAAGTCGTTCCCTCAGAAGGTTGTGCGAAAAACCAGAAACAATGAACTACTCGTGCAGCAGCTGTATCTCTTTAACTAGTATCTTCAGAGTTTGGAGAGACAAAGCATCCATTTGCTCAAAGAAAATCCAGGTGTTAGCCATCGCACCACCATTCAGCAGTTGAGTCAGCGCAGACAGGTTGTTTTAAGGGGAACATTTATGGCTCTTGAAAGGCAATGCACACAGTGTAGCGAACTCTTGCACGATTTCCGAGCCTTTTGACTCGTAAGCACTGCAGTTCAACATCGCAGACTGTTTCTCACGCAAAGCAGACGCTATGAAGACAAAATAGCGCTAGGTCAGCGGGGTTATCATGAGTCGCTACTAGGTGCCAAGGTACTCATATCCCAAGTTCAAACTCCACCCACCGCAGACAACCTATGCTTCAAACTCAGCCGACCACGTCAATCTCAGCTTGGCCTGCCACTCGAAGTCGTTAACATTAGCAACTTGGAGTCTTATCAGCGTGTCCACAATCTCTTGCTGGTGTCTCAGGAACAAAACAATCGATTTGATGCGCTGTTTAGCGATTCCAGGCATTTCAACTACTTTGCGTGCGCCTTCTTTGTAGTGCTGCTTGGGCGTGTAAAGAAGTTTCATCATCTTGTTGATCCAGAATTGCAGTCTCAGGAACAGTGACTCTAGCGCCTTGTGTTGCAAGATGTTCAGCACTTACTCTTTATAGTCAGGCTTACGAATACTATATTTATTTTTCTTCATTCCTTTGCCAAAATTACGAGCTTCGTCCCGTTTGAGCGCAAGACTTGCACGGTCGATTGCCTCCTCAATCTGAAACTGCTCACCGAAGACCTCATCTAGGAACTAGATCTGCTGCTCGTTGTGGTCTAAATCAGGTTCTAAACTCGGTCGTTTACGGATCACAACCGACTATTTGTCCTCCTTGCCCCTTTCCTTTTTGCCTGCATCAGGAGCAGCTTTAAACCCAATCTACATCGCAATCTCTTAATAACCAGCAAAGTTCTTAAGCTTATTATTAGCTAAGTCTTAATCTTTTTGCTAGTCTACATCTTCAGCCTCAGCTTCATCTGACCTGTCTTTTTTCTCTACTTGAGAGTAGTCAGTATTCGAAAGAATATCTTGAATTTCTTAACTTAAGATCAAGTGCAGTGTTGAGATGGCCACTTGTTAAGGGTAGTCTAAAATCCACTCTTCAAGCGGTTCACTCATAAAGTTCTCAATTGAGTTATTCATTTGCTTCCTTAGCGAATCTTGCATCGCTAGCTCTGTCTCCCTGAGCCATGTCTCTATCGGCTGCGACATAGACACATGCTAATCGAACAGAAGCAATTCTTTGTTTGCGGAGACAAAACCTAAAATGATGAAATCTGAAGTTGCACTGTCCAAGGCGGGTGCCTATCGTTTTTCGTTAATAAGCGGCTATTTCTATTAAACTAGCTCTTTGTAACCGTTGTAGACTGTCATCTCGTGCTCGTGCTGCGACTCAGATGTGCCATCGAAGCCAGATTCCTCATTTTTCGGCTTGTTTTGCAGATTGCTAGCGTCAATTTAAAAGTCAAGATCTTGCATCATGCCATTATCATGGAAGATAGAACGCTTCTTCTACTCCTAGTCTTATGCTGCTTTGATCTGTGCGACAGGTTTAGCCAGTATGTTATCCAATCTTTTAAAGTCAAAGTTTAAAGCTAAAGGCGTTTGATACTAGTTGCTGTCATCGGAAGCCTCCTCAATAACCTGATTGTCAGCAACTTTTCGTTTGCGCCCATCCAAGATGAACTACTCCAGTAACGACTCAAATCCAACCTCATCTTCATCGAAGTAATTATGACTTTCTTAGTTTTTAAGCGCAAGACTATGCTGCTCTATGTCCTCTTGCTGCAAGAGTCTCGTTACGAATAGTTTCTGTGCCCCTGTGAAGAGCATGTTAACGTAGCAGTTGAAGTCTTGATTTGAATTTGCAAGCATAATCATCTCCAAAAACTGCGAGTCATTCAAGAAGTAGAACCGAGCGAATTGCAATCTTTTTTTCTCCAAAAAGTTATTGACCTGCTTTTGGATCATCGTGTAAAAATGAATCAAGTTTTCAAATACAGCGATTCTTTCCTTGATCATAAGGCAGTAAGTCGCTCGAGGTCTTCTGAAAGAGGACCACATGATGCGGCGGAACTAGGCTCTCGTATCCAAAAAAGTCTCAGTGTGCTCTCCGAAGAGATTCTTGAACAAACCTGAGTTGTAGATCGGATCTAGCGTCAACCAGTACTTCTAGGCTTGAGTCCACAATAATAAATGTTCAAGCATCGTTCTCAGCTTCGTTACGAGTTCTGAGATTTCATCGGAGACGTGGGATGCATACTTTGAACGTGCGATTGTATCTAGTGTTGAAAGATTATCTTCAATGGCTTCTGATAGCAAATCAGTATTCACAAGGATGTAATCGTTGACTTGTTCTTTAAATGGAATAATTTTGAGATTTTGGTCTTCCCACTGCTGCTTGATCGTCATGAAGACGGTCTCGTATTTGGCCTCAGTGTTGGCGTGGTCAATAATAGCGCGCACCTCAGCACCCAAGTTCTGGATGTTGTGCTCTCTAAGTTCTACGATTGTGAATGTGTTAGAGTTCTTAAGATGAGGCGCCTTCAAAAGGTAAAACAGCTAGTACCAGTGTCTCTGCTTCAGCGTGTCCTTATTCATATCCTTAACGAATTCGACTATGACCGCTGTGTCTTTAACTTGGGCGTTGATGGCTCTCGTGACCGGTTATGCCTTGTATGCAACGATTTCGGACTCTTTGCCTTGATCAGCTATGAACCTAGTAACTTTGTTGATGGCTTTGAGGATAATCCTTAGATCAAACTCCAGGAAGGGTGTTGTGAAGCAAGCTTATCGCTTCTTGGACCAATAGAATAGCACCTTCCACATCTTTATCGTATTCTTATGGATTTCCTCCATTTTTTTGCAGTCATCATCACATGTCAACCTCAAAAGTTTTATTTTCAGTTCAGCTTCAGTGTCTTCCTCGCATAAAATTTTAAGAAATTCTTTGTACAAGACAACTTTTGACTTCATCTCTAGCACGGCTTGTGATCTCCTTAAAAGCTCATCTAAAGTCTCTTTGCTTCTTTCCAACCTGGTTTTGTCTTAAAGGTACGTTTCCACATATTTCTTCTCAAAAGCCTTGATTTTTATACTAAGCACTTCTTGTGACTTGAACATCTACAACTCAATGGAGTTTTTGTGTTCTTTGAGGCCAACTCTAGCCTTTTCAGTCAGCGTCGGCAGTGCATGATAGAGCGAGGCGACCTCTTCAATCGTCTGCGCAAGTTTCACTGAGATTTTAATGTTGTCTGAGCGGCACTACTCACGCAAAGTTATCACCGTATTGAATTTGTTTTTGAAATCTTCAGATTTCTCGCTCAGGTATTTCAAAGTATTCACCTGGTCCACGTAGATATTGAGCGTGTTGGGAGTTTTATCCAGAGTTTCCGACGTGGTTGTCAGCTCTTCCTTCAAGGCTTTTGTTTCAGTCTCGATGGTCTGAGTGACGTTTGTCCTGATCGACTCAACGATAACCTTCGGCAACTCAGCAAGCATTTTCTTGAGCTAAGCCGTCTCAAGTATGATCGTGCCGATCTTTGTGTGCGAGATGGGAATCGCCTCAATAATCTAGTTGAATTGGTTTAGTTTAACCCAAGTGGTCTTGTAGAATTCGATTTCGGCCGAGACGGACTACCCGTAGCTTTTCTAGCTGATTCGTTAGCGCTTTTCATTCCAATCGTGCGTGAACTCATACACTCCTTCAACCTAGTCAAACTATTACAAATGATTGTGCAATTTTTGGAGGTCATTGTCTAACTACACTGCGATTAATTTATCGAGCTCCGTATAGTGGGGGTGGGTCATGACAAGGTGCTCGATCTCAATGATCTGACGACGCATTAGTAGCGCGCCTGGCGGATTGTTTTTTTTGTCTGACCAGAAGAACAAGTGGATCAGATCTTGGAAATAGCTTGTTAGGTAGTAGTTTTTGAAGATGCCTTCCTCCATTTACATAAAGACTTTTTTGAAAATTCCTCGGTGCTCATCAGCTGTTGGCGATGTGCCCAACTTGCCAATCGAATCCAACACTAGCGAAATCTCAAAATGTGTTAGAGCTTTGGCAGCAGTAAACATCGCCACAAATGCCTTCTTATTTTCAATCAGCAGCTCTGAGATATTATGGAAGAGGATTCGGGAGACTAGCTGCACCAATCCGTTGTATTGTCTTTAACGCAAAAACATGAGCTAACGTTGCGCTTCTGTTGCCTGCTGCTTCGCTCTGGTCTAGCTCATTGGTACAAGCTCCTGAGCGTTGGGTTTTTCCTTGCACATGCGGACGACTTCTGCTTCTTTAACAGCCTCAAGGAACTCATCATCATCCCTAAAAATTTCCTGCTTAAGTGTTTCAAGAGTCTTTAAGATAATTTTGAGGTAAGACTCCGTATCCTGTAGCGAGTAGTTTACTAGCAGTGCACACTAGGTGTCAAACTAGTGCGTTTAGTGTTTGCCATACTGCACGGCTGGCTTGGTATCGATCAGTTTTAGGTAACGGATTTCGTTTGCGTTGTAGACGAGATTTGAGAAGTGGTTTGCAAAAATAGGTTTTGAGAAAATGAAATTCTTGGCGAGCAGATCTCGATTCCTCACGTAGACGTTGCGTTGCATAATCTTTTTCCATCGCTTGAATGTCTTAAGCCCCAGGAACTTACGGAAGAATGGAACCTAGTTGAGGATCATCTGTTGCACGCCCTCTTAAATGTACGTCTCCTTGGATATTACTTCGGTCTGCTACTACTTGTCAGGTGCTAAAGCGATGAAACCTGCTTTTGTGAAGACGACCTGTCCCCCACGAACCTCTTCAAGTTTCTTTGCATCCATAAAATTGACACCGCCGAGCGATTATTCCTTTTGCAGCTCTAACGGGATGAAAACCAGCTCCTTATTTTTGTTTACACGGCCTAGTAAGTTCGCAACCTGGTCAACAGCTCGCTATTAAGGTACGAAGGTGTCTCGGATCTGGGGCTTAAATAAGTCGTAGGTCTTAGGCACAACTTTCTTCTCATTGTTTATTAAAGCCAACTCACGTCTTGCTTGTTCCCTTACGCGCTGAGGCGTGTTTTAGACGAGCGCCAGCTCCGTGTTAACATTCTGTGATTCTTAAAGTTGGTGGCTCCGTCGCTGCTACGTTATGAAAGCATCGGCTTCGGACTTATTTGCGATCAAATCGTTGTCATCAGTGATCGCAAGCATCTCAATGTTTTGGTGTGGATCGCCTTTCCTTTGACGATTTTACACAGACGAGATAACTTTTGATAGGTGATTGTTGAAGGCATGATGGAGAGGATTAGCAACTCTCAGCGCTTTAATTTCGCTCTAATCTAGATTATTGGTTAAAATGTCTGCTTTTTTATTGATCTAAGTACGATCAAGCGTCTACGTCTCATTGCGTGAGAGTCGGCCCTTCACTTGGATGCGACTAAGACCTGTCTCGCTCGATGCAGCAAGAATCTCACCAGATGAGGGGCTCGCCATCTGCTTTGGTTAGAGACTTTAAGCTGCTCTCTATCGCTGATTGCGCGAGGTTTTATCACTCTTACCAACTGTGTTGTGCTTTGAAGATTTTTCGTAGTCACTTGTGATTTGGGGGTTCATGGCCTAGACGTGGCCAACAGTAGCACCTACAGTTTTCATGTAGGAAGTAAACGGATTATCAATGAAGGTTGCTGGTGGGATCAGGCCTCCCCCGTGAGCGTTCACATAGGCATGCTGCTGGGCTTTGAGGTCATAAATGAGCTGTGGAGTTAAATCGCCTTAGAAGTCTTGGGAACGTTACGGATCCGTGTAGTTGGGGTAGCCATCATACTGCGCACCATCGTAGTTTATTTGGTTGATGTCGTTGTTGTTTAAGGCTAAAACACGATTTTTCTTGGTTTGCGGCTGGAGTAGTGGCACTGCGTTGCCTCGTAATTCACGCAAGGCAGCCATTTCTTGTTGCCTGACTTTTTCAGGCGACAAAGTTGTTCTTTTCTTCATAATTAGATTTAATTTAAATAATTCAACTGAAAGTATATTGGGGTTTTGGGGTTTTGGGG
>Ga0194118_10004576_pt1 | contig 14986 bp, 9 predicted proteins | sample TA2MahsurfametaG_2_FD_148662 | JGI IMG/M metagenome (GOLD analysis project Ga0194118, IMG submission 148662) | Freshwater microbial communities from Lake Tanganyika, Tanzania - TA2015013 Mahale N5 surface | ecosystem: Environmental > Aquatic > Freshwater > Lake | place: Tanzania: Lake Tanganyika...
AAAGATCACTCCATCAATCTACACCAACCCCCACAGCCCCGTCAACACCCTTTTAGCAAAAAATGCAAAAAAAATACTAAACCCCCGCCAACCCCCCAAAAAACCCCTATATCCCTCGCTTTTTATCGTTGCTTGAATCATGATCAAAGAGGATGTAGCATAAAAATGCCATTCAAAAATATCGTTTATGAACCTTCAAAATCCTTACAAATCTGTTGTGTTAACAGGAGATCGCCCCACAGGACCATTGCATCTTGGTCATTATATTGGGTCATTAAAAAATCGCCTGGATCTACAAAACAGCCCCCAATCCCATGACATGTATATTATGGTGGCGGACACTCAGGCACTGACTGATCACTTCGAGCACCCAACTTTGGTGCGCCAATATACTTTGGAACTGGTCAAAGATTACCTAGCCATCGGTATTGATCCTGAAAAAACCACACTCTTTATCCAATCCCAAGTCCCAGAATTATGTGAATTGACCGCCTATTTTATGAATTTGGTGACGGTCAGTCGCTTAGAGCGTAACCCCACCGTTAAAGCTGAAATTCAGCAAAAAGGAATGCAAGAAAGCTTGCCCGCAGGATTTTTGTGTTATCCCGTCAGTCAAGCCGCCGATATTACCGCCTTTGGTCGTTTGGAATCAGGAACCATATTGGTGCCCGTCGGAGAAGATCAATTGCCCATGATTGAAATCACCAATGAAATTGTACGCCGATTTAATCGACTGTACGGCCCCTGTTTACAAGAAGCCAAAGGCGTCCTCAGCCCCACAGCACGATTGATGGGCATTGATGGGCAACACAAGGCCGGCAAATCACTGAACAATGCGATTTATTTAAAAGACAGTAAAGAGGTTTTGCGCGAAAAAGTGTTTCAAATGTATACCGATCCAGGACATATTCATGTTCAAGACCCGGGAAAAGTAGACGGCAATATGATTTTTCATTATTTGGACGCCTTTGCCCCAGATCAAGAACAGGTCCGCGCCTTTAAAGCCCATTATGAGAAGGGTGGTCTGGGAGATGTGGTGTTAAAAAAATATTTGTTTTCTGTGTTAGAGACGTTGTTAGGGCCCATATGGGAAAAACGCCAAACGGTACGTGACCAAGATGCCATGGAAGTCTTGATGCACGGATCGAAACAGGCTCGTCAAAGGGTGCAGGAAAAAATGAGCCATGTTCGTGCGGCCATGCAGTTGGATTACTGATCATGCCCTATGCCCACCACCTCACGGTTTGTAGTCAAAAACCAGACAATCATCCATTTATTTTGCCATTTGCCGTTGTGACAAAACATAAACGATGGTGTCCAAAACATGACGATAATAATCAATACTGTCAGAACTGATTTTTTGAATGTGCTGCAAATGGCTATCTGAAACATTGTCCATTTGGGACAAAGATGCGTTCAGCAGAGGTTCTATTCTCCAGAACATGGCCACGTTCTTGTCTTTTTTTCGCGCATTTTTCAGTAATTTTTCATACACAGACAACTGAGGGTCGCTGATCAAGACCCCGATTTTACTGAACCAAGACCATACCCCTGGGCACTGATCCTGCTTGATATCCGCATAACTATCCGATGGACGACCAGTCCCCAAAGACAGAATATGAATGGGGGATTTGGGGTAATGCGAGCGTAACTTTTCATAAGCCAATAGAGTCGGATTGTTGATGGCAACCCCCCCATCGATAAAATAATGATCAGAAAGCGTTGATTTTCCATGGGTAATGATATGCATGCGGTGAGGGGGAAAGTAGGTAGGAGCAGCCGATGTAGCCAACGCAATGTCATACATAAAATAATCGTGGTTTTTTTTACGCTCAATAGCCAGAGAATCAAAAACCTTGATGCGCGGATTCTTCAAATCCGTTCCGTGGATATGATATGCCGGTATAATGGTTTGGGTCAGGCTTTGGGAAAACGTGTGTTTTCCCACCAACTCTGTGTATATTTTTTTTGCGGTCAACGCGCAATATTTTGCTGAAAATAAAGAATCCAGAGTACTGATTATGGGAATTTTGTGCCTGATTTTTTTCTGAAAAATCCGTTGGGCGCCCGTTTGAAATGCCTCAAATAATTCTTCTGCGCAATAGGCCGCTGTGCGTTTATTGTCCTTTGGTACGACCAGACCAAGGGCGATTAACCCCCCCGCAGAAACACCTGCAATGCAATCAAAAAGAGAATAAATGGGGCGTTTGGTTTTGTTTTCTAAATATTTCAATACAGACAATGCAAATAATCCTAAAATGCCGCCACCATCCATGCTGAGTAAAAAAATGGGACGATCGTCTGAATCGGTCATGATGAATCCTTAAAAAAGAGGGGAGCAGAAGGCGCGGAAAAACGAATTGTAAAAATAAGATTATTGTTTTTTTTACTGCGCTATTTATGCACCATTGTGTAATGGTAAAACGAGGTGCACTATATTTATGATTGTACCAAATGCCATAATCAAAAATCTATTCTGGATTGTGATGATGGCGCAGTATGACCCACAGCCCATGTCGTGAGCAATGCAGTCTGAGTGGGGAAGATTTGTTTTTAAGCTGCGATCTGCCCAAAAATACCCACCAAGGAGAATATTCCAAAGGAGTCAATCAGGCCAATGCCTTGACCTGCAGCTCCCCCCGGATTGTCGAATGATACCACAGTCATGATGCCCCCCAGGATAGGGGGCTGAAAGGTGAAAAATTATGCCACCATAGGAGGTTTTTTGGAAGGATGAGTTTCTTTTGAAAAAAAGCTGATAATGGATGCGATGAAAAAACAGACGGTTAAGGTGCTAAATGCTAAGCGATAATCCATGAGCTGTGGTTCGCCGCCCAATTTTCCCGATCGAAGAGTTAAAATCTCCCCCACCAAAGGGTTATGAATGGCGCCGCCCAACATCAATAATGCATTGGTAATGCCGATGGAAATGCCTGTTAAACGGGGTGGGAAACTCTCTGCCACAATGGCGAAAATTAAAATTTGACCACTGGAAACAACGCCCAGTACAAAAAACAACACACCTACGATGGTCGCAGGCAGGGCAGGGCCGTAAAAAATCCAACTGCTGATCAATAACGTCATGCAGGAACAGATGCGTAAAAATAATTTGCGTTGCTTAAAGTGATCGGATAAAAAGGAAATCAGAGATGCGCCAATGGCCGAACCAATAGGGGCCCAAGAGCACAAACTGCCCGCATATTCTTTTGAGATCTTCAAACTGGACGATAAGAAACCAATGGAATAGGTGTCCGATAACACCGATAGAACCAAATACATGGAATATCCATAAATGCCCATGGCCCATACGATGGGTTTTTTTAATACGCTCCAGCACTCTTGACAAATAATGGACCAAGATGGGGTGCTCGATACCCCACAAAAAACATCCCGGGGGCCATTTTTTAAAAAGATCCATGCAAAAAAGGTCAATACGGTACCCACAACGCACAACAACCCAATGACCCATTGCCAGCTGTACCCATATTCCAAAAGATAAGGCAAAACCTTCAGGGCCAACGCACTGCCCATTTTCCCGACAGCAGACAATAAACCAATGGAAAAAGCCAAATATTGTGGGGAAAACCACAGAGTGCTCATGCGAATACTGCCAATAAAGGATGCCGCCGCCCCCATTCCAATCAACATACGTGCGAACAATGCGCATCCAAAAGTGGGGGACAATACAAACAGTATGGCACCCCCTGTGCAAATGATTGTACCAATACGCAAAGTGCTTTTTGGGCCCCACACATCCAGCGCGACCCCCAAAGGGACCTGCAGCAAAGAGTACGATACAAAGTACATGGCTGAAAACCAACTGATTTCTTCTATACCAATGCTAAAATATGTCATCAACGACGGACCCATGGCATTGGGGGAACTGCGTAAAAAAAACTGCAAGCTGTAAAATAAACTGCAGATCATCCACGTTAAACATGCGTCAAACAAGGGGGATCTTAATACAGTTTTAGAGCGATTCAGTGTCATAGCCATTATATTAAAGGGACTGTAGATCATACCTCGGACCCATAAAAAAAGCAATGAAATCAGGATGCTCTGGTTGAAAGGATTGCGGCCAACACAACAGGGGCCGCTGATGCCCAAACAGAGAACAATGCTCTCAAAGATTTTCAAGTCTTGGCCAAACAAACAGCCCCCTTAATCACAATGCCCCCCATACCCCCAGCAGACCACACAAAGGGCAGCCTGCTGGGCGCTGATTAGTGTGGTTTTGTGCTTCCCTCTTCGTCATCTCCCTCTTTGGTATCCGTTTCCCAATTTGTTTCTGCGTCCTCCAGATTGCCCCCAACGGGATGCTTGTCTTGATTGGCCTGGGATTTCGGTGATTTTTTTGACTTACGGCCCAGACCTGCTTTTTCTCCCTCTGATTCTGTACCCGCAGCGCTGAATTGACGGCTGTATCCAACCAAGGCATGTTTCAGGGCGTCATCCAGGTGCGATATGTACACAATTTTAAGGTCATCCAATACATTTTGAGGAATATCGATGACATTGCCTCGATTGGATTCTGGAATCAAGACCGTTTTAATCCCAGATCGATGGGCCGCCAACAGCTTTTCTTTTAACCCCCCGATGGGCCAACTTTCACCGTTTAAACTGATTTCTCCTGTAATGGCAATGCCACTGGAAATGGGTATATTCAGCAACACTGAAAGAATAGACAGTGCAATGGCGCAACCGGCGGATGGACCATCTTTTGGTGTGGCTCCCGCTGGAAAATGAACGTGAATATCCTTGTTTTTCAGCATGTCCAAGGAAAAACCCCTCTCTTTTGCCATGGATTTAATACAGGTAAAAGCAACCTTGGTTGATTCCTCCATCACATTGCCTAGGCTGCCGGTGCTGATGATTTTACCACGACCCGCAATCAATGACGTTTGGATCATTAACACAGATCCACCGACAGAACTCCACGCCAAACCGTTAATCACCCCAATTTGATTGGATCGTTTTTTGTCGCGCTCGGAATACGGGGCAGGGCCAAGGTGTTGTTCCAAATTACTTGGCGTAATGGAAAGCTTTATCTTTTTTGTCAGTTTCTTGTTTTGCTTTTTATTCCGAACGGCGTCTTCTGTTTCAGGATGTCCTGATGGGAATGCACCAGCTTCATCCTCTTGTGGGGATTCAGGCGAAATACTCTGCACGCTTGCAGGATTCTGTCCAGTTCCATCCTGATCCGCGTTTTGCGTGCTCTCATTGGCTGGTTCAACAGGCATGCTCCCCTTGATGTTCTGCACAATGGCTTTACCAATCAAATACTTAATTTTTCTGCTTAAATCGCGCACTCCAGATTCCCTGGTATACTGATCGATCAACAACCCTAAAGCCTTATCGTTGATGGAAAATTCTGAATCCAGAGCCCCACTTTTCGCCATTTGTTTTTTGACCAAATGTTTCTTGGCAATTTCCAACTTTTCATCATGGGTATAACTGGACAGTTGGATGATTTCCATACGATCGTACAAAGCCGCCGGAATTTTATTGACATCATTGGCTGTGCAAATGAAAAAACATTCGTTCAGGGGAAAGGGGATCTCTAAATAATGATCTGTAAACTCATGATTTTGCTCTGGATCCAACACTTCCAGCAACGCGTCCGATACATCTCCTCGAAAATCTCGGCCTGTTTTATCAATTTCATCCAATAAAAATACGGGATTCATGGTGCCGCAATTTTTGATGGCGTTTAAAATTTTTCCAGCCATTGACCCTAAATAGGTCCGTCGATGACCTCTGATTTCCGCTTCGTCCTTGACACCACCCAGGGCAAAGCGTATAAATTTTCGACCCAACGCCTTTGCCACAGTGGATGACAGCGACGTTTTACCTACCCCAGGAGGCCCAACAAAACAGAGTATGTTGCCCATGGGTCCTTTTGCACGCATGCTGACCGCGATATGCATCACAATGGCTTCTTTGATTTTTTCCAAGCCATAGTGGGTTTCGTCTAATATTTTTTCGGCTTTATTTAGATTATTTTCCAGTTCGGAACGGATTTCCCATGGTAAATCACATAAAAAATCAATATATGTTCGTATGAGGGCGGCTTCTTGATGAGAACTTCTTCGTAGTTTTTCAAGTTCCGATAGAGCTTTTTCCTGGGCTGCTGGAGGCATTTTAGAACTTTTAATTTTTTGAGATACAGCCATCAGGCTAGGATCCCCACCAAACTCTTCTTCTATGGTTTGCTTATATATGGCTTCTAAATACTTCTTCTGATTGTCATTGTGCTTTTGCTGCATCGTTATTTTCAGTTTTTTCTGTATCGCAATGCGCTCTATTTTATTGATCAAACTTTCCAGCACCAGATCATATCGTGTTTCCAGGCAGGCAGTTTCCAAAACCTCTTGTTTTGTGGACAATTCCATAATATCCATATCCAAAACATGAACCAACAGATCCAGCATTTCTTCGTGATCAGACGTGCTTAAAATCAACAAGAGTTTATCAGCATCTTTTGACCGTATAATGCCATCGTCACACATTTTACGTACGTGTTGTTCCACCAAAGGGCGTCTGGCCTCTATACCGATGAGTGACTTGATTTCTGTTTCCAGTGTGTGTCCATAGACAATGGATGTGGGCTCGTCCACCGTAATACTGGTGACGGCAAAACGTTGGATTGCGGTGAATATAACCTTTCGACCATAAGCATAGTTTTGATCAGAACTGATTTTGTCAGAAGCAATTTTGACCAAGGTGCCCACAGAATACAACTGATCTAGGGTTAATGCCCTGTCATCTTTTAACCTTCTGTGGTTGCCCCTGCTGGAATTATCAGATAAAACGGGCCTTCTTCTTAATAGAACCAGCTCTTCACCCTCTTTAAAGTTTTTTAAATTCTTCAGATTTTTTATGGCGTGAGATAAATCAGAAACATTTAATTGACCTTTTGGCATGGCAATGCTTTCTTCCAGCAAAAGCATATTGTACGTTCGAAGTGACGGTATTCGGGATGACATAAAGACATACTCCTAGGATAAGATCTATTTTATGTAAAATTGCAAATTTTTTATCGAAAAAGGCGCTGATTAGTATAAAAAATATATAGTAAATAAAGCCTTCTCTTTCCCAGAGTATCCTTTTCCATATCAAAAATGCAAATATTACAATTAGTCCACAAAGTCTTTGTTGTTCATAGATACCAAATGGCGTGTTTGTCCTGGAATGGTGACCACCAAGCCGTCTAATTCAAGGGACAACACAATTTGGCACCCTAAACGAGATGTGCTGGTTAAACCAAAGGCCAAATCCAACATATCTTCTTCGTCCACAGAGGTTTCAGATAATTTTGGATACCATTTTGGATCCACAATGACGTGACAGGTAGAGCACGCCAATGATCCCTCACAGGCCCCTTCCAGAGGGATGTGGTGACTGCGGGCTGTTTCCAAAAGGGTCATTCCGACACAGGATTGAACGGTAATGGGGGTGCCATCTTGAACAAACGTGACAGAAATGGTTGGGATAGACATGGTTAAATGCTCTCTGTTGGCTAATATTCTTCGTTCTTATTACACTCAAAAATGCTGACATTGTCAAAGATGATTTCACATGTAGGCTTTTTCTGACGCCCGCTGTGCCCCTTATTCACAGGTGTGGGATTGTTTTGCGGCTTTTAAACGCTGAAAATGATCCCCCGCATGGTATGATGATCGTGTCAATGGTGATGCCGATACGTGTAAAAATCCTTTTCTGTGCGCGGCACGTTCGATTAATGTATAGGCCTTGGGCGGTAAATACGCCATCACAGGATAATGTTTTGGCGTGGGCTGTAAATATTGTCCAACGGTTAAAAAATCCACATCTGCAGAACGTAAATCATTCATCAGTTGTCGAATTTCCATGGCATCCTCGCCCAATCCTACCATAAACCCCGATTTGGTAAACACAGACGCATCCAACATTTTTGCCCGTTTTAATTGATACAGAGAATGAAAATACCGCGCTTTTGGACGAACATGAGGATACAAACGTGCCACTGTTTCCACATTATGATTGTACACATCGGGCCGCGCCGCCATGACCGTTTCCAGCGCCCCATTTTTATTCAAAAAGTCAGGGGTTAATACCTCGATGGTGGTTTCGGGCATTTGTGCACGAATGGCCCGAATGGTTTGGGCAAAATGCTCTGCCCCCCCATCAGGCAAATCATCCCGATCAACGGAGGTAATCACCACATGGGCCAGTCCCAAGGATTTCACCAAAAGAGCTGTGTTTTCTGGTTCCATGGGGTCCACTGGGGTAGGTTTTCCCGTCGCCACATTGCAAAATCGACAAGCTCGGGTGCAAATGCGCCCTAAAATCATCACGGTGGCGTGCTTTTTACTCCAACATTCCCCAATGTTTGGACAAGCCGCTTCTTGACACACCGTATGCAGATTTAACTTTTGAACGGTATCGGCCGTTTCATAATACGTCTGTGTTAACGCCGCTCTGGCTTTGATCCACTGGGGTTTGACCAGCGTCGTGGACGGTAAAGAGGCAGTCATAGGCATCACCCTTAGATCTTTTTTACAGCTTAGAGAACACAGCCTCTAGACTCAAGGGGCACAGCGGTATTCTGTAACAAAGGGGCGAGATATTGCCCCGTGTAACTGCCAGCCGTTTGAGCCACATGTTCAGGTGTGCCTGCGGATACCACAACGCCCCCTCCACTGCCACCCTCTGGTCCAATATCAATCACCCAGTCGGCGGTTTTAACCACTTCTAGATTGTGTTCGATGACAATCACCGTATTGCCCTGATTCACCAAACGATGCAATACACCCAACAATACTTTGACATCGTTAAAATGCAAACCTGTGGTGGGTTCATCCAAAATATACACTGTTTTTCCCGTGGAACGGCGACTTAGCTCCTTGGCCAATTTAACCCTTTGGGCTTCACCTCCTGATAATGTGGGGGCTGATTGACCAATCTGCATATACCCCAATCCCACGGCCACCAGAGTATTTAAACGTTGAGCAATGCTGGGAATGGCGCTGAAAAATACAGCGGCTTCCTCGCACGACATGGCCAAAACATCGGCGATGGATTTCCCTTTGTATGTAATGCCCAAGGTATCGTATCCGTAACGTTTTCCTTTGCAGGCCTCGCAGGGGACTTGAATATCGGGCAAAAAATGCATGGCAATGGTTAAAACACCGTCGCCTTCACAGGCTTCGCATCGCCCACCTTTGACGTTAAAAGAAAAGCGACCTGGACCATACCCCAATGCTTTGGATTCGGGTAAAAAGGCAAACCATTCTCGAATGGGGGTAAATACGCCTGTATAGGTTGCCGGATTGGATCGGGGTGTTCGTCCAATGGGTGATTGATCAATGGATACCAACTTGTCGATGTGCTCTGTGCCCTCGATACGATCGCACGCCACAGAAAAAGACGACTTGTTGCAATGGTCGGCCAACCCTTCTCGTAACGTATCCATAATTAGGGATGATTTTCCACTGCCAGAAACGCCTGTAACGGCAATGAATGTTCCAAGGGGAAAGTCCACGTTAATGTGTTTCAAATTGTTGGCCCAGGCATTGACAATGCGCAATTTTCGATCACTGGTCCGGCGATTTTCGGGCACATCGATGCGTTTTCGACCACTTAGGAAATCACCCGTCAGGCTGTTGGGGGATGCCAAAATGGACTGCAGGGGGCCTTGGGCGCAAATTTCCCCGCCAAAACGTCCTGCTCCTGGGCCAAAATCAACCACATAATCAGCCAATCGAATGGCATCCTCGTCATGTTCGACCACAATCACCGTATTACCCAACGTCTTTAATTTCGTTAAGGTTTTTAACAGCTGAGCATTATCCCGTTGATGCAACCCAATGGATGGTTCATCCAATACATACAATACGCCCGTTAAGCCTGATCCCACCTGAGAGGCTAAACGAATGCGCTGGCTTTCTCCACCGGACAAGGTTCCTGATCCGCGAGACAGGGACAGGTACCCCAATCCGACCTCTAGCAAAAAGCACAACCGGCTGTTAATTTCTCTCAGAATGCGATCGGCAATGGCCAAATGTTGAGTATTCAAATCCAGAGGCACATTCTGGCACCACTTGAAAATGTCCTCGATTGCCTGTTGGCAGACTTGACCGATATGATGGCCAGAAATTTTGATGCATAATGCCTCGGGCTTTAAACGATACCCTTGGCAGGCTTCACAGATGGGTAATTTTGCCACATCCATCAAATCATCACTGTAATGGGCCACCCCCCATTCGGGTATTCCCAAACCAGAACATGCCGGACAAGCGCCAAAAGGATTGTTGAAAGAAAACAGCCGAGGTTCGATTTCTTCCAGTGTAAAACCCGATTCTGGACAAGAAAATTGGGATGACAGGGTAAAGGGTTCTATCTGATTCTCGTCGTCCTGGGACTGTACAGGGGAAACGACCACAACGCCTCGACCCAAAGTCAGTGCCGTTTCCAAACTGGCCATTAAACGGGCTCTTGTCTCCTCTTGATCATTTTGCACCAAGCGATCAATCACTACATGAATGGTGTGACGTTTGTTTTTGGTCAGAACAGGCAAAACACCATCCAATTCATGAATGATGCCATCGATTTGTACCCGTTGATATCCCCGTTTACGTAAATCCTCTAGCTCTTTTCGAAATTCTCCTTTTTCACTGCGCGCAATGGGGGCGAGCAGCATATAGCGGGTGTTTTCTGGCATTTTTTCAATGCGCTGAATCATTTGGGGCCTGGTTTGCGGTGAAATGGGCAAACCAGTCGTGGGCGAGTATGCGGTGCCAACGCGAGCAAAAAGCAGGCGTAAATAATCGTAAATTTCTGTCACCGTGCCCACTGTGGAACGGGGATTGTTGCCTGTGGTTTTCTGATCGATGGAAATGGCGGGCGATAATCCATCAATGCGATCCACATTGGGTTTGGACATTTGGTCTAAAAACTGTCGAGCATAGGCCGACAAGCTCTCGACATAGCGCCGCTGACCTTCGGCATACAAGGTATCAAAGGCTAAAGAGCTCTTGCCAGACCCGCTGGGGCCTGTAAAAACAATTAAATCTCCTTTGGGTAAACTGAGATTGATGTTTTTCAGGTTGTGTTCGCGAGCCCCTATAACGGTGATGGTCGAATCGCTGTGTAAGGGCAGGGTGGAGAAGTGATTGTTTTCCATCGAAAAATGGCTCCTTGAAGCATAAGGGCGGCAGCATGATCGTCAATAACCGCCTTGGGTTGATGTAAATAGGCCGCCACACCTTGGGTAGTAAGACGCTCGTCATACAGGGCAATGGGCCAACCATGATCGTGATGTAAACGGGTGGCCAGACGTAAAATGGGGGCGCACAAAGCGCTGGGTTCACCTGTATGGTGCATCGGCCAACCCATCACAATGGCTTTGATGGCATAATCCTTCCATAATTGGGACAGCGCACCGCGCAGCGCCCCACCTGTGGACACAATACTCAGGGGCATAGATAGGGTATTGTCTGGATCAGACAGAGCAATGCCCACACGAGATTTTCCCCAATCAATCCCCAAAAAGGGCCCCTCTGAAACGGTTTTAGCCAAATGTTCAATATGGAAATGGGCCGGGAAATGATGCAACGTGGTGGACCCATCAGAGCGCTTAGACATCTCATGGGGGGGTGGTTTGGGTATCATGGCGTCAAATAAACTTTAAAAATCGATCGATAACTTTTTTCAATCCGTGCTTTTCAAAAAAGACAGACACCATATGGCCGATTTTTGTTTGCACCACGCCTGGGCCAAATACATTGTGCATCACGCGTTTTTGCTCAGCAACACAGGCATCTGGGGCATTGCGTTTTAACTTTAATGTCATGGTCACATCATCAGCAGGCAATTCTTGAATAAAGCGCGATGGTGAGGACGGGGAAAATCCCTGATGCCCTTTTCGATTCCAACAAAAACTGATGGTGCTGGTTTTCTTGGCGCGCGTTAACCCCACATAGGCCAACCGGCGTTCTTCTTCTACACCTTTTTTACCCTGTTCCTCGATGCATCGGACGTGGGGGAACAGGCCTTCCTCCCACCCAGGTAAGAATACATGATCAAATTCCAAACCCTTGGCTGCGTGCAAGGTCATCATGGCAATGCCTTCGTTGTGTGCGCCATCGCCAATATCAGTCAGCAAACTGACGTGTTCTAAAAATTCACCCAAAGTGGCAAAATGATCGATACTTTTGATTAATTCCGTGATGTTGTCCATGCGGGCTTGGCCCTGGACACCTTGTTCTTTCCACATGTTGGCATACCCAGAATCGGTGATGATGCGTTCGGTTAATTGGCTCAAGCTTATGGTGTTTAGTCCGTTACGCCAGGCACTGATCAGCGATAAAAAGGCATTCAAACGGCGCGACAACACGCCATCTTTTAGGGTGCCGCTTAGTGCTCTGGCAGCACGTTCCAAAGATCCTGCATGCTCTGGTACCAGGGCATATAACGTTTCCATGGTGCTGGGCCCAATACCCCGTTTTGGTGTATTAATAATGCGATCAAAAGCCAAGTTATCCGTTTCAGAATGCACAACGCGCAAATAGGCCACCACGTCACGAATTTCCAAACGATCGTAAAATCGCGTGTTGCCCACCAAATAATAGGGGATGTTTTGCTGAACAAAGCGTTCCTCGAATTCCCTGGTTTGGGCGCCCGTTCTGACCAAAATGGCCATGTTGGACAAGGATATTCCAGCCCGAGCCGATGCCATAATTTGATCGGCGATAAAGGCGGCCTCTTCGCCACTGTCCCACAACCCCTGAATGGTTACTTTTTCACCTGATGCCGATTGTGTACGCAATGTTTTACCATGCCTGGCAGAATTGTGCCCAATTAAATGGCTGGCGGCTGACAAAATGTGGGGTGTAGAACGATAGTTGTCTTCTAGACATAACAGGCCGGCCGAGGGAAAATCCTGGTTAAACTTCAAAATCTTATCAATGCTGGCCCCGCGCCACCCGTAAATGGATTGATCATCATCGCCAACACAAAACACTTTGGTTTCTGGACGACACAGGGACCTTAACCACAAATACTGCATGCTGTTAATATCCTGGTACTCATCGACCAAAATGTGTTGAAATCCGCAAGATTCAACAATTTCCGGGTGTTTTTGCATCATGTTCAGGCTGCACATCAGCAAGTCATCAAAATCCAAACCATTCATTTGCACCAAATGTTCTTGATAGGCCTTGTACATCTCTAGATAAAAAGGAACAGGGGGATGCAGGACATCATCGGGGGATAACAAGCGATGTTTCCAACCACTAATGACGGGCAAGATCATGCGGGGTGTATAGGTTTTGGTCGATCCGGCCGCCTTGATTAATTTTTGCATTAAGGCATTTTGATCCTGGGTATCCAGGATACTGAAATCGGATCGGCGATGGATTAAGTCGGCATATTGGCGCAACAGACGCAAGCCCAAGCTGTGAAACGTTCCAATCCACAGATTTTTTACAGGAAAAAGATCTTGCAATCGCCTCTTCATTTCATTGGCGGCCTTGTTGGTAAAGGTGACCGCCATGATGGTTTTTGGGTCAATATTGTGGTCTAACGCCAAGTGGGCATAACGCAGGGTTAAAACTCTGGTTTTTCCCGTTCCGGCACCAGCAGAAATCAACATATCTTGTAACGGAGCCATCACAGCCTGGTATTGGGCCGCATTCAAACTGGACATCTGTTGATGTAAGACGGATTGGGGCATGGTTAGTTTCAATGGTCAAGAAAAAAGCGTGGGTATAACAGCGGTAATGGGCAGTGCAAAATCGGGGGCTTGTTTTTCTAAAATATCGTACAATTTTAACTGATTTTTTACCAATGCGTAAAGCCGTTTTTATCCGAGCGGTATTCTGCGGGCAGAGTAGATCAAAGGGGAGGGTATTGCGGCGTCAGGAAGCCAGGATGGGGGTGCTGACTTGAATTTTTTTGAAAAAAAAGGTACTATTATGGGGATTATTGATCAATTGTTTACTGGGATGACATCTGCGCGCGTGGTCACTTTGGGTTGTCGATTGAATGCGGCCGAATCAGAGGTTATGAAAACTTGGGCAGACGAGCAAAAAGTGGAAAATGCCATTATTGTCAATACGTGTGCCGTCACCAATGAGGCCGAACGTCAGGCCCGACAAACCATTAGACGATTAAGACGGGAAAACCCCGATGCGTATATCATCGTGACGGGGTGTGCCGTACAGTTACGACCAAAAATATTTGCCAGCATGCCAGAAATCGATCGTCTTTTAGGCAATGACGCCAAGGCGGATCCATCGAATTTTAAACCCGACAGCGAGAGTAGGGTTCTTGGGCCGATGGCGCAAACGGTGGTGGACCAGGTGCCTCTGATTACTCCTGTGGCGGGGCAGGTCAAGGCCTTTATTCAGGTACAAAATGGGTGCAATCATTTCTGTACGTTTTGCACCATTGCATTGGCCAGAGGACGCAGTCGCAGTGTGCCATTACAGTTGCTGATTCCTCAGGTTCAGAATTTTCTGGCCTCTGGTGTCAAGGAAATCATCTTAACAGGTGTGGATTTAACATCTTATGATGACGAAGGCATGACATTGGGGGGGATGATTGGCAGGTTGTTGGATGCGTTGCCAGATTTGCGCCGGTTACGGTTGTCCTCCTTGGATTCTATGGAGGTGGATGACGACTTATTCCAAATCATTACAGAAGACCCCAGAATATTACCCCATATTCATCTCAGCCTGCAGGCGGGTAGCAACACAATCCTGGGGGCCATGAAGCGTCGGCATGACCGAGAGCAAGCCATTACGTTGTGTCAAAAACTGAAAAAACAGAGACCGGACATTGTCCTGGGGGCAGATTTTATTACCGGTTTCCCCGGCGAGAGTGAGGACATGTTTCAAGAGACCATAGACCTGGTGCACCAGTGTGCATTGACCCATTTGCATGTGTTTCCTTTTTCAAAAAGGCCAGGTACACCTGCTGCCCGTATGACCAATCAAGTGGCCCC
>Ga0194118_10004577_pt1 | contig 14984 bp, 15 predicted proteins | sample TA2MahsurfametaG_2_FD_148662 | JGI IMG/M metagenome (GOLD analysis project Ga0194118, IMG submission 148662) | Freshwater microbial communities from Lake Tanganyika, Tanzania - TA2015013 Mahale N5 surface | ecosystem: Environmental > Aquatic > Freshwater > Lake | place: Tanzania: Lake...
CAATTAATAAAGGCGTGATCTCAGATCCTGCCGCGCCATTTGGTGGCGTTAAACAATCTGGTCTTGGTCGTGAAGGTGGTTTTGCCGGAATTGAAGAGTTTTTAGAGACTAAATATATTGGCGTTGAGATTTAGAAAAATCTGGCGGAGGATGAGGGATTTGAACCCTCGGTAGGTTGCCCTACACACGCTTTCCAAGCGTGCGCACTCGGCCGCTATGCGAATCCTCCAGTCAAGCTGCTTACTTTTTTCCTATGGCTAAGAGTATCGGTGGTATTAACTATGATTTACCGTTAGATCCCCCGTGCGGCACTTTGGTGCCGAACTCCCCCAGGGCAGGAATGCAGCAAGGGTAGGTAATTTTTAAGTGGGTGTGCGGGGGGTCCTTTTAATTTTTACTAACCAAGTTATCGTAAGGCGAAGTTTTCTTTTCAGCACAGATTTGGAGGGGTGATGTCACTGGCGCTATATCGTAAGTATCGCCCATCAATCTTTGCTGATGTGATTGGTCAAGAGCATGTAACTACCCCACTATCTAACGCCTTGGAATCAGGAAAGATCCACCACGCATATTTATTTAGTGGCCCTAGAGGTTGCGGCAAAACATCAAGTGCTCGAATTATGGCTAGATCTTTAAATTGCCAGAAAGGTCCAACACCTACTCCATGTGGCGCCTGCCAATCTTGTAAAGATTTGATAGCTAATGGACCAGGTTCATTGGATGTAATTGAGTTGGATGCTGCCACCCATGGTCTAGTTGATGATGCTAGAGATTTGCGCGATAAAGCTTTTTTTGCACCAGTGCAATCTCGCTACAAAATTTATATTATTGATGAAGCCCACCAATTAGGACCAGGGGCGGCGAATGCCTTACTTAAAGTAGTAGAGGAGCCACCAGCTCATGTGCTCTTTATCTTTGCAACCACCGAACCAGATAAATTAATCTCCACAATTAGATCTAGAACCCACCACTATCCATTTAGATTAGTGCCACCTGCGATCTTAAGTGCGCACCTAGAAAAAATCTATGAGCAAGAGGGAATTAAGGTGGCAAAGGGTGTTATCCCATTAGTTGTTAGATCATCCGGTGGATCAGTCCGGGATGCTCTCTCTGTCCTAGGCCAATTACTAGCGGGTGCTGGCAGTGATGGTGTTACCTATGAGATCGCAGTGGCACTGCTTGGTTTTACCGATACCGCACTATTGGACGGGGCAATAGATGCCCTGGCTGCCAGAGACTCTGCCTCCCTATTTAACACAGTAGAAAAAGTGGTTGAATCAGGAGCTGATCCACAGAGATTTTCTCAAGATCTACTTAAGCGGCTTAGAGATCTAATAATTGTTGAGGCCTCAGATCAAAATAACTCCTCTATTTTAAATGAATTACCTCAAGATCAATTAGATCGAATTAGAGCCCAAGCAAAATTAATAGGTGTTGCTACCTTGATCAGAGCAGCTGAAATATTGGCGCATGGATTAACCTCAATGCGAGGGGCAACTCCGCCTAGATTAATTTTAGAGTTAATTTGTGGCCGAATTTTATTACCTGCCGTCGATGATGCTGCCCTGCTAGCCAGGGTAGAAAAGTTAGAGCGCCTGCTTTCAATATCTATCCCAACACAAGCATTGCCAGAAAAAAGTGAGGTAAAAGTAGCGGTGACGGCTGAAGTAAAAGCTGAACCAAAAGTTGAAAGTAAACCAGCGCCAGCAAAGCCTGTGCAGGTAAGAGCAGAAAGTGGTAGGGCGCAAGAGGTGAGGCCAACAGAGGTAAGCGAAAAATCAATTAAGCCATCTGGCTCAATTGAGATCTCAGCTTTGCGAAGAATGTGGCCTGAGGTAATTGAGAGTGTTAAAAAGAGGCGCCGGCTAACCTGGTCTCTACTATCAACTAGTGCGCAGATACTTTCACTCGACGACGAGGTAATCACTATTGGAATGGTAAATATCGGAGCTAAGGATTCATTTATCAGATCAGAGAGCGATGTGATTTTATCTGATGCCTTTGAAGAGGTGACTGGTGTGCGAAGAAGGATTGCTGCAACTGTGGATGCCTCTATTTCAACAACCACGATGGCAAGAGGTGATGAGGATTCAACCGATGCCAATATGTTATCTGGGGCTGAGTTATTAGCTAGCAAGCTGGGTGCAAAAGTAATAAAGGAGTCAAATTAAGGTTTAAGTCAATTAAACTTTAATTTAAAAATTTATGTATGAGGGAATAATCCAAGATCTAATTGATGAGTTAGGCAGACTACCTGGGGTTGGACCAAAGAGTGCCCAGCGGATTGCTTTTCATATTATTCAATCAGATCGAGTAGATGTCTCCCGATTAGCTGAAATTTTAAAGACGGTAAAGGAGCGGGTTAGGTTTTGTACTACCTGTGGAAACATTTCAGAAGAAGAGCTTTGCCGGATCTGTAAGGATCCAAGAAGAGATAACAGCTCTATTTGTGTAGTCGAAGAGAGTAAAGATGTATTGGCAATCGAAAAGACTCGCGAGTTTAAGGGTAAGTACCATGTATTAGGAGGAGCCATTTCACCAATAGATGGCATAGGGCCTGAGAACTTAAGGATTAAAGAGTTAATGACCAGACTTGCTCAAACTCAAATTAATGAGGTGATCATTGCCACTGATCCAAATTTAGAGGGTGAGGCAACAGCTACCTATTTAACAAGATTGATTAAACCTCTTGGGATAAAAGTGAGCAGACTTGCTTCAGGGCTGCCAGTAGGTGGCGATCTTGAGTACGCAGATGAGATCACCTTAGGTAGGGCATTTGAAGGCCGGCGTAGCTCCGATAATTAGATTGTCTCAAATAATAAGATGATTAGGCGTCTCAATATTTGAGATAATTCCCTGAATCCTATTTCTATGCTCCACAATTGGCCTATGGGATTAATCGTTCAAAAATTTGGTGGCTCCTCTGTTGCAGATGCTGAAGGGCTAAAGCGGGTGGCCAATCGAATTGTGTCTACCAAAAAGGCCGGACATCGGGTAGTTGTGGTGGTTAGCGCGATGGGTGATACCACCGATGTGTTAATTGAATTAGCTAATCAAGTCTCCCCACTGCCTAATGGCCGGGAGTTAGATATGTTGCTAACGGCAGGAGAGCGAATCTCTATGGCCTTACTTGCTATGGCAATCTCTAATTTAGGTCATGAAGCAAGATCTTTTACCGGCAGTCAAGCTGGAATTATTACTACCTCCACCCATGGCAAGGCCAGAGTTATTGATGTTACACCTGGTCGAATTCAAGAGGCTCTTAAGGAAGGTTCAATTGCAATTGTTGCTGGCTTTCAAGGAGTATCCCAAGATACAAATGACATTACTACTCTTGGTAGAGGTGGCTCTGATACAACAGCGGTGGCATTAGCTGCTGCCTTAGATGCTGATGTCTGTGAGATCTATACCGATGTTGATGGAATCTTCTCAGCAGATCCAAGAGTTGTACCAGCGGCAAAGAAATTATCAACTGTTACCTATGAAGAGATGTTAGAGCTGGCGGCAAGCGGTGCCAAGGTATTACATCTTCGTTGTGTTGAGTATGCACGTAAGTATGAATTACCAATTCATGTTAGATCATCTTTTTCCAACAAGGAAGGAACCTGGGTGGTTAAGGATCATCCAGAAGGGGGCGAAATGGAAGCAGCAATAATCGCAGGAATAGCACATGATAAAAGTGAGGCGAAGGTAACCATTGTTGGTGTGCCTGATCGAACTGGGGTGGCCGCTGCCATATTTCAAGCCATCGCAGATGCCGATATTAATATCGACATGATTGTGCAAAATGTCTCTGCTGCTGCAACTGGCTTAACCGATATCTCATTTACCCTGCCAAAAACTGAAGGGGCTAATGCCACATCGGTATTAAAGCGAATTCAAGGTGAGATCGGGTTTGCATCAATTCAATATGATGATCAAATCGGCAAATTATCCTTAATTGGCGCTGGTATGCGAAGTCATCCTGGGGTTACCGCCAACTTCTTTGCCTGTCTTTCTGAGGCTGGAGTTAACATTGAAATGATTTCAACTAGTGAAATTAGAATCTCAATTGTATGCCGGGCAAATGATTTGGATAAGGGTGTAAGGGCAGCTCACACAGCATTTGAATTAGATGCGGATCAAATTGAAGCAGTTGTCTATGGTGGCAGCGGTAGATGAGTAAAAAACCATCCCTCGCTGTAGTTGGTGCTACCGGCGCGGTAGGAACTGTAATGCTAGATATTTTATCTAAGCGAAAAGATGTCTATGGTGAGATAAGATTAATTGCTTCCGCCAGAAGTGCTGGTAAAAAACTTATCTGCCGGGGTGCAGAGTTAACAGTTGTTGCACTATCGCCTGAAGCCTTTGAAGGAATTGATATTGCAATGTTTGATGTGCCAGATGAGGTGTCCCTTGAGTGGGCACCGGTGGCAGCAAGTACGGGTTGTGTAGTAGTTGATAACTCTGGCGCATTTCGAATGGATAAAGAGGTACCACTAGTTGTACCTGAGGTAAATCCAGAGCAGGTAAAAAATAGACCAAAGGGAATTATCTCTAATCCAAATTGCACAACACTTTCGATGATTGTGGCAATGGGAGCACTCCATAAAGAGTATGTATTAAAAGAGTTAGTGGTTGCTTCATATCAAGCTGCCTCTGGCGCTGGTCAAAGTGGTTTAGATATCTTACGAAAACAAATAATTGAGGTTGCAAACACTTCCGTTGGTGATAATGCAGGCGATATTAGAAGTGTGATAAAAGATAATGGACCATTTCCATCCCCACTTGCTCTAAATGTTGTGCCCTGGGCTGGATCATTAAAGGAGGAGGGTTACTCATCTGAGGAGTTAAAGGTAAGAAATGAATCTAGAAAGATATTGGGATTACCTAACTTAAAGGTATCTGCAACTTGCGTAAGGGTGCCGGTGTTAACCACTCACTCACTTGCTGTGCATGCCATCTTTGAAAAAGAGGTCTCACGACAGGCAGCTCAAGATGTGCTTAAAAATGCAGCCGGAGTTGAGTTAGTAGATGATCCAGAAAATTATAAGTTCCCCACCCCAGCAGATGTGGTTGGCACCGATCCAACCTGGGTCGGCCGGGTAAGAAATTCCCTGGATGAACCAAAGGCGCTTGATTTATTTGTTTGTGGAGATAACTTAAGAAAGGGAGCGGCGTTAAATACCGCGCAAATTGCGGAATTAGTTGCATTTGAGTTTGCCGGATTAGATTGGAGTATTTAATATGACTATTTTAGTAACAGGCGCAACCGGCTTAGTAGGATCAGCACTTGTTAAGCAATTGAGTAAAAACAACTATCGGTACATGGCAATTTCTAGCCAAGAAGTCAATTTACTAGATAGATTAGCGACATTCGAATTTGTTAAAAAAACAAGACCTAGCGTAATAATAAATTCCGCAGGCATAGTACGGGGCATTTCTGCAAACATTAATTTCCCTTCTAACATATTAAGTAAGAATATTCAGATTCAAACGAATTTAATTGATGCTGCCCACGAATACAATATTGACAAATTTGTTTTTATTGGTTCGAGCTGTATGTACCCAAGAAATGCTAAGCAACCAATGATAGAAGAAAGCCTAATGACAGGAGAACTTGAACCCACAAACTCAGCTTTCGCAATTGCAAAAATTGCCGGTCTAGAATTAGTTAAATCATATCGGACCGAGTTTAAGCACCAGTGGATTTCTGTTATCTTAAATAATGTTTATGGTCCAAATGATAATTTTGATCAGGGCTTAGGCCACGTTATTTCATCACTCATTAGTAAGTTTACAGAGGCCATACAAAATCATGATAAATCAGTTACATTATTAGGCGACGGTTCACAAATTCGTGAATTTCTTTATGCTGATGATGCGGCAACCGGAATAATTTTTTGTTTAGAGAACTATAATGGAGATGCTCCAATCAACATTGGCTCAGGAAATGAGATAAAAATCAGCTCCCTTGCTACCATGATTTCAAAATATATGAACTTTAAAGGTGAAATTTTGTGGGATAGGAATTTTTCGGGCGGAATGCCTAGAAAAGTTTTAAACTCCTCCAAAATTATGGATTTAGGTTGGAGACCAGAATTCAAATTGGAAAATGGTTTGAAAGATACAATAGAATGGTACAAAAAATTTGCTAAAAACAGTTAATTTTGATTTACGTATCTTTCTAATAGCTTACCTACTATCGTTTCTGCATTATACTCATATTTGAAATCAATTGACCTAGAATAAACAGAAGTTAAATTTGGTTTCAAATGAGTTGTTTCCTGACAGATGCATTGACTGTCTAAACTAAAAAATTGTAAGTGCTGACAAATAAATTTACTTATGCTAATCTCTGGTAAATGTGGCAAATGAATTATTCCAGTTTTAAATTTATTTTTTAATATTTTTGTGCAAAATCTACCAACATCAAAGCCATGAACAAATTGTCTAATCTTTCCTGAATTAATCTTAGGATCTAGGTTAAACTCCGTATGGTTGTTACGTGCATCAATTATCGACTCACTAATTCGATTAAAAAGCCCTGGATTATTCATGGGTTTTGTGCCTGTATAAATCACATAGGGCAAAATTAAGCTATACACGTTTAAACCATTTTTAGCAGCCTTGAATATTTCTATTGATTGTCTAACCTTGGACTTTGAGTATCCAATTTTTGGATAGTACTCATAGATCTGATTAAAATCTAGTTCGCTTACCTTTTCTACTGGAAAACTTTCATAAATACTTGCCGAACCTATTTCTATATAAACACAATCATTAAATTTTCTTAAAATATTAAATACATTTTGACTTAACAGCGTGTTATAGTTAAAAATTTGAATCTGTTTTAACCTAGCCGAGTCTTGGTTAGTGGTTAACCCTGCTGAGTTTATAACGACATTAGGTTGAACTTTTTTTAGGTAATTTTCGACCTCGCCTGAGACACTTAAATTCACTTCATTTCTCAGCGGGGAGTAAATCTCACTAAACCCGGAATATTGCAAACCCTCAACTAATCCTGTCCCAAGCTTGCCTGAGGAGCCAAATACAACTATTCGCATGAGTAAATGAAGTATAGTTTTCTTCTGTGAATCTAACTATAATGTTTTCTACCTAATTTTAAGTATACAAAAGGAGCTTTTTGTGCCAAGGGCACTTATTACTGGAGTAACTGGTATGGTCGGGTCACATTTACTTGATCATTTAATCAGTAACACAGATTGGGAGGTTACAGGTTTAATTCGCTGGAGAAGTCCAACTTCAAATATTCAGCATCATTTTAATAAAAATTATTTTAAGTCTCGAATAAAGCTTATTGAAGGTGATTTATTGGACTACCAATCGCTTGTAAATGTTGTAGAATTATCACAGTTAGATTTTGTTTTTCACCTTGCAGCTCAAAGTTTCCCAACCACAAGTTTTAACATTCCTCTTCAAACTTTAGATGTCAATATTCTCGGTACAGCTAGATTACTTGAAGCAATAAAATTTGCTTCTACTTCTGATCCATGGATACACATTTGTTCCTCGTCTGAAGTTTTTGGTAGAGTTAAAAAAGAGGAACTCCCTATTAATGAGGATAATAAATTTCATCCAGCATCTCCATATTCCATTTCAAAAATTGGAACAGATTATTTAAGTGTTTTTTACGCGAACGCTTATAGTTTAAAAACAATCTCTACTCGGATGTTTACCCATACTGGGCCGAGGAGGGGTGAGGTTTTTGCGGAGTCTTCTTTTGCAAAACAAATTGCACTAATTGAACTAGGAATCATAGAACCAAAAATACATGTAGGTAATTTGGATTCACTCCGAACTTGGTCGGACGTGAGGGATGCTGTAAGGGCTTACCACATGTTGTTGACTAAAAATCCAGTGGCAGGTGAAGTTTATAACATTGGCGGTACATTTGTATGTAGTATCGGAGAAATGCTTAACTATTTAGTTTCTATTTCTACTTTTAGAGGGAAAATAGAAATTTTTAAAGATGATAATCTAATGCGTCCATTAGATGCAGATTTACAAATACCAGATACAACTAAATTTAGTAACAAAACTGGCTGGAGTACTACTATTAGTTTTGAAAAAACTATGTTTGATTTATTAGAATACTGGCGCGAAAAAGTAAGAATTCAAAATTACAGATCTTATTGGAGCTAGAGACAAACATTGAAGAATTTTCAGGACTAGTAACTATAATTTCTAAGACTTTTACTGATAGAAATAGATGTTTGAGTAGCACATTCGAAGTATGAAATTTACTTCAACACAGATGGTATGCCTTGAATTTAAATATCATTAACCATATACGTGATACTGTTTGATAATGAACATTTCAAAAATTGATTTAATTCGCTTTGAAGATAAAGTCGCTGAAACCTTTAATGCTGGAAAAATAAGAGCTCCCATTCATCTTTATAGTGGAAACGAAGATAAACTAATAGAAATATTCCAAAAAATTAATATCAAGGAAGATTGGGTTTTCTGCTCATGGAGGAGTCATTATCAGTGTCTGCTTAAAGGCGTACCAGAAGACCTTTTGTATAATGCAATTTTAGAGGGTAGATCAATCGCATTATGTTTCTTGGAGTATAAGATTTTTTCTTCAGCTATTGTAGGGGGGCACATCCCCATTGCTCTTGGGGTTGCACTTAGTTTGAAGAGGCAAGAATCTGAGAGCCATGTTTACTGCTTCTTGGGCGAAATGACCGCAGAAACCGGTATTGCACAATCTGCTTTTGCGTATGCAAATAATTTTGATTTACCTATTACATTCATTATCGAGGACAATGGTGTTTCTGTTTGTTCAGATACTCGTAAAGTTTGGGGAACGAGTAAGCTTAGATTTCAGCAAGTATCTAATAAAAAAATTATTTCTTATACTTATACAAGTAAATATCCTCACGCTGGCGCTGGGAAACGAGTGGAATTCTGAATGGGAAAATATCAGCTTGAATTAAAGCGTGCTATGAGTTATTTAGGTGAGAATAGAAAAGTTGTATTTTTAGGTCAAGCAGTTGAGTTCCCAGGCACAGCAATGACTTCAACGCTTGAAGGAGTAGATAGAGACAAGCTCTTAGAAATGCCAGTCGAGGAAGATTTACAGATGGGGATAGCTACAGGATTTGCCCTATCTGGTTTCATTCCTGTATCAATCTTTCCGAGGTGGAATTTCATGCTTTTAGCGGTTAATCAAATCGTTAATCATTTGGATAAATTACCATTACTTTTAGATACTAAAAATGCCCCAAAAGTAATTATTAGAACTGGAATCGGCTCGGTAAATCCTCTGGATCCTGGGCCGCAACACAAAGGCGACTTTACAGATGCTTTTTTGAGCATGTGTGAAAATATCGAAGTAATAAGACTAGACAACAAAGAAATGATTTTTCCATCCTATGAAAAAGCGCTCCTTCGAGATGATGGTAAGTCCACGATGTTGATTGAGTGGAGTGATAAATATTATGATGAGTAAATTTAATTGGCCCTTGATGCACGAGTCGATTTCACGAAGCGACAAAGACAAACTCATTGAATTTATCAATGAACCAAATATTAGGTTTACTAATGGAAATAAAGTAAAAGAGTTTGAATATTCATGGTCTAATTGGATTGGATCAAAGTATTCAGTTTTTGTGAATTCCGGAGCGTCAGCAAATGATTTAACTCTGATGGCTTTAAGCGAGTTATATGGCGTTGGTGAAATAATTGTACCTCCCTTAACTTGGGTATCTGATATTTCTTCGGTACTAAGGTCAGGTAACAAACCTGTATTTGTGGATATCGACCCAAGTACATTAGCAATCGACTCAAATCTGATTGAAGGTGCAATTAATTCTCAAACTAAAGCAGTATTTTTAACGCATGTGTTAGGGCTTAATGGGCTAAATCAGAATTTACTTGATTTATTACAGAAAGAAAACATTCCGTTGATTGAGGATGTTTGTGAGTCTTACGGTGCAACCTTTAATGGAAAAAAACTTGGAACTTTTGGATTGGCTTCTAATTTTTCCTTTTACTTTGCCCACCATATGACTACTATAGAAGGAGGAATCATCTCTACAGATGATCATAATTTTTATGATGTATTACGAATGATGAGATCTCATGGCCTGGTTCGTGAAAGTGAAATTGAAACTACAAAAGAGTCTTACTTTAGAAGTTTTCCAGATTTAAACTCAGATTTTATATTCGCTTATGCTACGCACAATATGCGCTCAACTGAGTTGAATGCAGTGTTAGGGTTGAATCAACTATCGAGGCTAGATAAAAACATAGAGATACGGAAAAAGAATTATAAATTATTCTTAGATACTTTAGATCCTAAAATATTTAAAACAGATTTGAGTATCGACGGAAATTCAAATTATGCTTTAACTCTCATTTTACGTGAAAAGTCTTACGAACTAAGAGACAATGTCGAGAGCATTCTAATTCTAAAATGCATTGAATTTAGAAGGGGTATGGCGGGCGGTGGAAATCAGCTTAGACAACCTTATATTCAAAAATATAATTTAAATCAAAAGGCTACAGACTTTCCTATTGTAGAACATATTCATTTTTTTTCTTGGTACATAGGGAACAATGAAAATGTTACCGAGGAACAAATAATTGATTTATGCGAGAGTTTAAACCGGGAGCTGAGTTTATGAATAGTATGGCAACATTTAAAAACCAACATATTTTAGTTACAGGTGGAACTGGAATGATAGGGCGACCTCTGGTTACAAAATTACTCAACGAAGGCGCGATATTAACGATAGCTTCCATAGATAAACCTAGTCTTGATGACGAATTGTTGAAACATGTTAAATTTATTTATACTGATTTAAGGAATTTTGAGGACTGTAAAAAAGTAGTTTATGGGAATGAAATTGTCTTTCATTTAGCAGGAATCAAAGGTTCACCAAAACTAACTCAATCTCAACCAGCAACATTCTTCACAAATACAATGATGTTTAACTTGAACATGATGGAGGCTGCAAGGTTAGCTGGAGCACAAAAATACTTATTTACTAGCAGTGTTGGGGTTTATGCACCGGCATCTTTACTAAGGGAAGACGATGTTTGGAAAACTTTTCCCTCAGAAAATGATAAGTTTGCTGGCTACGCAAAGCGCATGGGAGAACTTCAAGCCCAAGCGTACTCAATTGAGCATGCCTGGAACGCTGTACATATAGTTCGTCCCGCTAATGTATATGGACCTTATGATAATTTTGATCCTCAAACAGGAATGGTTATACCTGCACTTATTGCAAGATTCGCATCAGACGAAAATCCAGTAAAAATTTGGGGCGATGGATCAGCAGTCAGAGATTTTATATTTAGCGAAGATGTGGCTGATGGCATGATTAGTTTAGTTAAATCTAACTTTTTAGAACCAGTAAATCTTGGTTCAGGTGAAGGAATTAGCATTTCGGAAGTGGTGCAAATTCTTAGTAGTCTATTTCCAGAAAAACGTGTAATTTGGGATGCAAAATCACCAAAAGGTGACGATACAAGAATACTAGAAACTATTAGAGCAAGAAATCTTGGAATTATTCCTAAGGTAAATCTCATAGACGGTATTTATAGAGTTGTCAACTGGTATCAAAATAATAAAAGCTTCATATCCACAAAGTACAATGCCTTCAATGAATACAAATAAGTCAATGGCCAAGAAAGTAAATGTATTAATACTGGGCGCAACCGGGTTTATAGGCAGAAATATAGCGCATCTGTTTTCTCAGAATCCAAATTTTTCGGTAACTTTGACGAGGTTTAATTCTCCAGAATATGTCTTAGACAATACAAAATGGGTAAAAGTGGATTTGAGAGATCCTAGCCAAGTTGAAAATGTCATAAATCAAGCCGATATTATAATTCAAGCAGCGGCTACAACATCAGGTGCAAATGATATAGTAAATACACCTGAAATTCACGTTACTGACAATGCAATTATTAACTCCTTAGTTTTAAGAGCAGCATTCATATCAAAAGCAAAGCATGTGATCTTTTTTAGTTGCACTACAATGTATCAATCTAACTCTAGCCGAAAACAATCTGAAGAAAATTTTGACGCAAATATGGAGATTTTTCCACAATATTTTGGTGTAGCAGCAACTAAGCTTTATGTAGAAAAATTATGTGAGTTTTATTCAAAAATAAGTGAAACGAAATTTACTGTTATTCGACATTCGAATGTTTATGGTCCTTGGGATAAATATGACCTTAAGAAGAGTCATGTTATGGGGGCTACAATTACTAAGGTTATGTTAGAGAATAAAGAATTAGAAATTTGGGGTGACGGGGCCGAACTAAGGGACTTTCTTTATATTGACGATTTAGTCGAGCTTGTTAAAACCAGTATTGAAAAGCAAGCCTCAAAGTTTTTATTAATCAATGCTGGATCTGATGTTGGAATTTCAATTCACGATTTAGTGAAGTTAGTAATTAAATTATCAGAAAAGCAACTACACATCAAGTTTAATTCAAATAAACCAACTCTTAAGTTTTCATTTATTGCGGACAGTTCAAAAGCTTTTAAACTACTTGGTTGGAAATCTAAAACCCCACTTGAAGTTGGAGTAGCTAAAAGTATCATTTGGTGGAAAAAAAACTATGGTGATATGATTGCAGATGTTAAATAAAACATTTTTTGCTGACTACGAACTTATCTTACTTGATCGCGATGGAGTAATTAATGAAGTACCAAAGTCACCCTCAAGATATATATTGAACGATTCAAGTTTGATTCTGAACCCAGTAATTCTGAGCTTAATTGTAGAACTTCAATTAGATTCAAAGAAAGTTGCGGTAATTACAAATCAACAATGTGTAGGCAAGGGTCTGATTAGTTTATATGATTTGAATTTGATTCATAAAAAAATAGACGAGGCTCTAATAAAGTTAGGGGGCTATTCTTTAAAATTTTATATTTGTACTCATTTGGAGTCTCTGGAGTGTAAATGTCGAAAGCCAAAACCAGGATTATTAGAGTTGGTATGTAATGATTTTATGATAAGCAAGGAGAAAACTATTTATATTGGAGATAGCCCTAGTGATGAAGAAGCCGCAAAATGTTTTGGAATTAAGTTTTTAGAATACAAACATAAAGAAGTTAACTCGCTCTAGATGATCTAGTCTAAGTATTTTCTGCAATATGAATAACTGCAACCGCAAGTTCAAATACTAAACGTATTCCTAAGATAATTAAGAAGGTAATTACTATTCCGCCTGCTGCCACCTTTGGGAAGGCAGCGTAATCTTGATTTAAGCCATAAGTACTTGAGGCGAAAATCGGAATTGCAATTGCGGCAAAGCCAATGATTGCGACAAAGTAGAAGGTGTATAGATAGGAGGCAACCTTTCTAGTTAGTTAATCACCTAATTTAAAATCCTTCATATGTCCTAGCACAGTTTTAATATCACCTTGCCAGGTAATCCAAGCCCATAAGGAGGCTAGCAAGGCAAGTCCTAAAATAAGTAACTTTAAGGCAATTTGTATTACACCCAGTATAAGTAACCAAACTAAGGTGGCAGCAAAGCCGGATGGCATATCTGATCTAGCTAAATCATAATTATCAAGCAGTGAAATAATCATGGCGTATGTGGCACCAATGTAACTTGCAGCAAAGTTGGCATAGAAAACAACCATATGGGTTTTATTGGTAGGTGCTTTTAGAAAGTTAACTAAGCCAGTTAATAGATTGGCCACACTACGCTTCTGAATTATTAAAGATAAAACCAATGGAATCAGAGCTACAGTGGCAGAGGCCTCTATGTATGAAACTTCGCCAGTTTTAACAAATACATTTTTAAGTAAGGTAACAAATGCCACCTCATTAGTGCGCCAAATATCAACAATCCAAACTAAAAAGAAAACTCTTGTTACTAGTGCTACTACGGTTAGAAAAGCCCGCATCTCAAGATTTTGGGCAAAGAGTGCGAAAAATAAGGCTAAATAGCTAACTAATAGCCAGGTGAGCCCAGTGGATGAGGTGATGGCGTTAAAGGAGAGAGCTTAATTTGTGTAATCATTTAAGGTATACCAATAAAAGGTATCTGGGATTACTAGCAGTAATGCAATTAATAGATATACGCGGTGTATCTTAAATGAGGTTAGATTCATTATTTAAACCTACCTTAAAATATTTTAAGCAGTTAAGGTGATAAGTGAGACCTCAGGTGGACAAAATAATCTAATTGGCGCGTACGGGCTATACCCCATACCAGGTGAGACATTAAGCCATGGCTCATCATTTACTTTACTTAAACCAGATGCGCGCCAATTATCTAAATCACAATTGGTAGTAAGTGCTTTTGATCCACCAAACCAAGGCAAACGTACCTGACCACCATGGGTGTGCCCTGCCAAAATCAGATCTAACTTATCTTGCGCCATAGCAGCAAGTACTCGCTCATATGGCGCGTGTGTGATACCAAGAGAGATATCAGCTATTTTGCTTACTATTCCTTTTACAAGTGGATAATTATCTAACTCTAAGTGCGCATCATCTGTACCCCGGGCTTCAATTACCACACCCTTTATCTTTATCCTTATTTTTTTATGATTTAAATCCTGCCATGCTCCCTTACTTAATTGTTTACTTAATAATGTTGAGTTTAACTTTGCACCTAATTTGCGCTCGCCCTTATCTGGTAGTAAATAGGAAAAAGGATTTTTAAATCTGGGTGCGTAGTAATCATTTGAGCCAAATACAAATAAACCAGGTGTATCTAGTAACTCACCCAATGCGCCAATCAATGGCTTAATCCCATCTTTATGGGCAATAAAATCCCCAGTGGAGATTATTAGATCTGGCTTTAGATCAACCCAGCCTTTTATATCACTCGCTAACCGCCTTCGCCTTGGGGTTAGGTGAAGATCTGAAAAGTGGAGAATTCGAATATCAGCAGATCCCTTTGGGAGCAAGGGAAGGGAACTTTTGCGCACTTTGTATGCCATAGGCATGAGAAGATACCGCTATGGGACTAAAAGAAAAACTTCAGGCACATTT
>Ga0194118_10004578_pt1 | contig 14982 bp, 15 predicted proteins | sample TA2MahsurfametaG_2_FD_148662 | JGI IMG/M metagenome (GOLD analysis project Ga0194118, IMG submission 148662) | Freshwater microbial communities from Lake Tanganyika, Tanzania - TA2015013 Mahale N5 surface | ecosystem: Environmental > Aquatic > Freshwater > Lake | place: Tanzania: Lake...
ATTTGATTTCATAAGATCAAAACCTGTTTTTTTTTTAATAATTCTACTTGATACCTCTTCGGAATCTTTTTCGTTATTTATAAAATAATAATCATCTACAAATCCAACAGGATGCTGAATTCCCCAATCGTAGCAACACATAGATACTCTTCCATCATAGGATACTAGAAGCCTTTGAAATGGCTGTTCACAAGGCAACCTTTCAGTTGAAAGAAAATAGTCATCATTAGCATTTTTCATAATATCAGCATTTTTTTTTGAATTTATAAAATCTAATACTTTTTGATCTTTAACAAAATTTTTAATATTTATATCTTTTATATTCCCTCCTCTTTCAGAATATTGTTTAACTGAAATCTCATCTACATAATCCTTAAAAAGATCTAAAAATTCTTGCTTTTGATCTCTGGTCTCTTTTGTTAGTATCATTTGAATTTTAGTTCTTGGAAAAACTGAATTAAAATTTTTTTTTAAATTAGAAAAATTTTTAATATTGTTATAAATTTCGTCAAAGTTATTTTTTTTAAACCGCCCTGGTCTATAAAATTCATAGGTCTCCTTTGAACCCCCGTCAAAAGAGTAAATTAAAGTATCTAAACCACTTTGAATTAACTTTTTAGCATTTGTTTCATTTAGTTTGGTTGCATTTGTATTTATCATTGTTTCTATAATTCCCTTCTTTTTTGCATAATCAATAATTTCAAATATATCTGGATTTAGTAACGGCTCACCTCTCCAATTAAACTTCATAGAGGGAACTTTCAAATCAGAAGCCTGATCTATAATATTAAATGCAAGTTTTTTTTTTATAATCTTATCTGGAGTTGCTATATGTTGTCTAAAACAGTGTGGACAAGCTAAATCGCAAACAGAAGCTAACTCAACATCGATACATAAGATTTTTAATTTTTGATAAGAATTTTTTTTTTTTTCAAAATATTTTTCTGGCTGTTTTTTCCATAAGTCTCTATATTTTAAATATTTTTTTTTAAATAATTCCAAAGCTAATGCTGATTTTTCTTTATCTGAATTATTATTAGACTGAAAATACTTAAAGGATTTATTTAAATGCATATTTTTAACAAAAAAAACATTTCTTTCTTCTGCACTACTTTTTAAATTTTCGATTGCATAAATTCTTTGATTAATTTTCATATTTAATAAAAATATTTATTTTTAGAATTAATAGGGAAATTTAATACCGTTAAAACCAACCATATATCTTTTCAAATAAAAAAGGTTAGGTCTATGATTATTAATACCACTGACCGACATTGCAGCTAGCTTAATGTTAAAACTTTTCAAAATATTTATAACATTTTTATTAAAATGCTCATATCTTCCTTCGGGATAAGAAGCAATATCAACTCTTTTTTTTATTTTATTTTTAATTATACTAATTGACTTACTAATATTTTTTTTTAGTTGTTTTGAAGTCAATTTTGACAAAATCTCATGTTCATATGAATGATAACCGATGTCAAATATTCCAGATCCTTGCATCTTTTTTAGTTCACTCCAGCTTAAACACTCTTGCAGTTCTTTATTAATTTTATCCTTATGATAAACTCCTGTCTGGGTCTCTAAAAGTTTAATAATTTTATTTTTTTTATCATTACTAACCTTTTTACACAAAGTTTTAATTCTATCGATTATATTAATTTTTTGATTATGGTTTTTAATCAAAAAAAATTTTTTTTTTTTATTTATATTTAAAAAAATTTTTTTTACTTTAGTAAAAGCTATTAAGTTTTGTATGTGGTCAACCCAAAATATTTTCTTTTTTGAAATATTACCTGGACATATGAAAATTGTTGCTTTTAATCCTAACCTTTTAAGTATTTTAAAAACATATTTAAAATTATTTTTAAAACCATCATCAAAAGAAATTATATAAGAATTTTTAGAAAATAAATCTTTTTTGTTATTATTAAGCAAGTCTGAAAAACTGAAAATTTTACAGTTTTTTTTAAGAAAAACCATTTGCTTTAAAAATACTTTATAAGGCAAATGCTTGCCGTTGTAATTTTCTAGTTCATTTACTGGTTTTTTATAAACCCCATGATAGCATAATATTTTTATAAATTTCCCTTTTTTAGATTTTAGCAACATAACGATCAAATTTTTTTTTAATTAAAATCTTTAATAAGGTTGGCATTGACGAGTAATATCGTCCTAATTTTTTTTGTTTATTAAATACCAGCCTATTTTTAAGGTATCTTCTTAACAATTTAATTACTATTTTTGTTGCAATATTTGTTGTGTATGCCTGAAGGTGATAAATTTTCATTTTTTTTTTTTTTTTTAGTTTTTTATTTTTAAAAACTGGGCCACTATCCAATTCTTTATTAATCTTATGAACACATACTCCAATATTTTTAAAATCATTGTGATAAATAGCCCAAAAATCAGAATCTAGGCCTCTGTATCTGGAAATTACTCCTCTATGAATATTAATAAGTCCATCTTTAAAAAGGCCTATTATTTTTGAACTTATTTTTGAAGTCCCAAAAACGATTCCAAGATCTGCATCATTTTTTTTTAAAAAATTATATGAATCTTTACTATTTATTTCTCTGCAAAAAAAAAGTTTAATATATTTACTAATTTGAACATCTTTTTTTTTGAAAAAAAACTTTTTTTCAAAAACTTTTTGTTTTTTTATAAAAGGATTTTTATAAAGAGAAGAATTTTTAATTTTTTTTTCTTCAAATAATATTGATTTAACTGAAAATTTTTTGGTTATTAAATTAATAAAATATCTATGATGAAATGTATCAGTTGTTAAAATTAATATATTTTTAAATTTTTTTTTCAATTTTTTTATTAATCTCTTTTCCTATTTTTACCATTGTTAAAAATTCATTAGGGGTTGCTGATAGAGAATGGTCTCTAATTGTTTGATCAGATTTATCTAGAGTAAAATGTTTTTCAATTATTTTAGCTCCTCTTGAAATGGCTAGCAAACAAGTTTCAATTCCGATACAATGATCACTATAGCCGTAATATCTATTTTTTTTTTCTGAAAAAATTTTCGGAAAATTTTTTAAATGTTCATCATGCGTTGGATAATATGATCTACACCATAGGTATTTAATATTTTTTGAATACTTAAATGGAAATTTTTTTTTATGCCACATTCCCAATGAAATATAAGTAGTTTTTTTCTGATTAATTATTTGATTACAAAGATTAAAATTATTTATAATTAATCTTGAGGGTATTTTAAAATAAGATGGTTTAAGTTTTTTATATAAAACTAAAGAGTCTCTATCAAATACAGAAAATAAAATTTCTATGTTAAATTCACTACACCATTTTTTTAATAATGTAATTTTTTTTAAATCAAGATGATTAATTTCATTTTCTTTTGATTTCCAACCAAGCTGAAATTTTGCAAAATCAGCTCCTGAATATTTTGCATGTTTTATTAACTCATAACAAAGATCTAAGTTTCCATTATAATTTAGACCAATTTCTGCAATAAATTTAATCATAAATTCTAAAATATAGTTTCAGCACATAAATACTTACAACTTTTTAAAATCAACATTAGTATCAATTCCTAAATCAACTATTTTTTTAGCATAATAAAAGTCTCCTACGTGATTATCTCCAATTTCAATAAGAAGCATAGGTTCAAATCTCCCTAACCATAAACTTTCATTTTTTCTAAAGTTGCCAAAAAACATCTTTTCTATTAAATGCAGATTTTATATCAAAAATTTTACAGTTTTTTTTGCCAAATTTTTTAATTTTTTTTAGTCCTAAAGACATAATCTTTTTATGTGATACAGCTAATATAATAAAGTCGTAAATATTATATTTAATTTTTTTGAGTAGTTTAATCTTATATGCATTCATAGTCACAGATTTATCTGCAATTGGATCGTATGCATCTATACGTATATTTTTTTTTCTTAAAAATTGAAATAATTCTATGGCTTTAGAATTTCTAATATCTGGACAATTTTCTTTAAATGTAAGACCCAACATTAGAACTTTAATTTTTTTTTTATTAATTGGTAAATTTTTTTTTATTTCAAAAAAAATATACTTTGGAATATAGTCATTTATTTCTCTTCCAGATAAAATAACTTTAGTTTTAATACCTAATTGCTTTGCTTTATGTGTAAGATAATAGGGATCAACTCCTACACAATGGCCACCTACAAGACCTGGTTTAAATTTTAAAAAATTCCATTTAGAGCCTGCAGCTTTTAAAACTTCTTTGGTATTAATATTCATTTTATTAAAAATAACAGCAATTTCATTCATAAATGCAATATTTATATCTCTCTGAGAATTTTCGATAATTTTTGAAGCCTCTGCAGTTTTAATATTTGAAACTTTAAATAATTTTTTTTTTATTATTTTTTTATAAATAAAATTAATAATCTTTAAACCTTTGGTGTTTGATGCACTAATTATTTTATTTTGATTTTTAAGCTTATATTTGGATGCTCCAGGATCTATTCTCTCAGGTGAATATCCTAAAAAAAAGTCTTCATTTAAAATTAAATTTGAGATTTTTTTAATTATCGGCAAACAAATTTCTTCTATGCATCCTGGGTAAACTGTGGACTCATAAACTACTAAATCTCCCTTTTTTAAAAATCTCGATAAATTTTTTGTTGCACTAATTAAATTTCTTAAATCAGGTTTTTTATCTTTAAAAACTGGAGTTGGAACAGTTACTATAAAAACATTACAATTTTTCAAATTCGAGCTTTTAGTAGAATATTTAATATTTTTTGAAATAATTTTTTTTTTAAGTTCTTTAGTTCTGTCAAAATTTTTATTTAATTCGGCTATTCTTTTTTTATCTCTATCATAACCAACAACATTAAAATATTTAGAAAACTCAACTGCTAAAGGTAAGCCTACATAACCTAGTCCGATTATAGCGATCTTTGCTTTTTTTTTCTTCAAGATATTTTTTTATATGATTTGTACCAATCTATGAATTTTTTAATTCCAGCTTCAATGCTTGTTTTGGGTTGATAGCGTATTTTTTCTTTTAATAAAGATGTATCTGATAAAGTGCTTTGGATATCACCTGACTGCATACTACTTAATATTTTTTTTGCTTTAATTTTTAAATTATTTTCTATTAAATAAACAAACTTCAAAAGCTTTATTTTTTTACCAAATCCAACATTAAAAATTTGAAAAGGAGAAAAGCTCTCCCCTGTATGTGGATTATTTATATTTTTAGCTTTGGGTATTTTATTTAATAACTTTACTATAGCATCTACAACATCATCAATATATGTAAAATCTCTATACATATTGCCTTTGTTAAAAATTTTAATTTTTTTATTTTTAAGAATATTCTTTGTAAATAAATATAAAGCCATATCTGGTCTACCATATGGTCCATAAGCTGTGAAAAAACGTAAACCTGTTATAGGAATCTTATAAATATGACTGTAAGAGTGAGCTAAAATTTCATTGCATTTTTTTGTTGCAGCATAGAAACTTATAGGATGATCAACTAATAATTTTTCTGAAAAAGTTTTTTTTTTTATACCACCATAAACACTTGAGGAACTAGCGAAAATTAAATGTTTAATTTTGTAATTTTTTGAAACTTCTAAAATATTAAAAAAACCATCAATATTTGTATTAAGATATGTTCTTGGATTTCTAATAGAATATCTAACTCCAGCTTGAGCAGCGAGATGTATTATATAATTTACTTTATTTTTTTTTAAAAAGTTATTTAAAATAATATAATTACAAATATCTAGTTTATTAAATTTGAAATTCTTAAATTTTTTTAATAATTGAATCCTTTTACTTTTTAATTTTGTATCATAATAATTATTTAAATTATCAATACCTATTATATATTTTTTTTTTTCTAAAAATTTTTTTGCAATATGAAACCCTATAAAACCAGCAACTCCAGTAATTAATATTTTCATTAAAGATTTACACTTTTAGAATATTATATTAGAAAATTTAATATACCTATTTATTAAAAAATATCCAAAAAAATGATCATTAAACAATTATTTTATAAAAAATTAATATTTTTTTTAATTATTCCTATAATAATTTTTTTTTTCTTTTTAAACAAAGCTTTTGAAAAAATTAATTATGAAAAAAATGAAGTAAATATTTATTCAGAGAACATCTTATTATTACAAAAATTTTTTTTAGGACAATTCAGTGATATAGATTCAAAAATTGAACCGATTATAAAAAGAGGCGACTCAATTCAAAAAATATTATCAGACTACAGAGTAAACCCATCTGATATTAATGCAGTATCAAAACTTTTAAAACGAGAGTATAATCAACCTCTTCGACCAGACCAAAAGTTATCGGTAATTTTAAATAGAGAGAAAGATGGTATTGCAATATCAAGGCTTACACTTGCTGTAGATAACATTACTTCAATACATATTTACTTAAATAAAAACAAAATGTTTGAGTCAAAATTAGTTGCAAAAATACTTACAAAAAAGAATTTTTATGTAGAGACCACCATTCAAAGAAGTCTTTATGGATCTACAAAAGACTCTGGAATTGAAAATAGTATAGCTACACGTTTTGCAAGGCTTTATGGATTTGAATTTGATTTTCAAAGAGATTTAAAAAAAAACGATAGGATCAAAATTCTTTACGAACGTTATTTAGATGACGATGGTATAGCACAAAAAACAGGTAACATTATTTACAGCCAAATTATCGGACAAGAAAAAAATATTAGCCTTTATCGTTATGAAGCTCCTGATGGAAAAACTGGATATTACACAACAGATGGAAAGAGTATTGAAAAAACTTTAATGCGAACACCAATCAATGGCGCAAAACTTTCATCTAGATTTGGATTAAGAATTCATCCAATTTTAGGATTTAATGCAATGCATCAAGGAACAGATTTTGCAGCACCAGTTGGAACCCCCATAATGGCATCTGGAAATGGTATAGTTGAATATGCTGGATGGAAAGGTGGTTATGGAAAATTTATTACGATACAACACAACTCAGAATATAAAACCAACTACGCTCACCTATCAGATTATGCAAAAGGAATAAGGAAAGGTACAAAAGTTCAGCAAGGACAGATTATAGGCTACGTTGGGTCGACTGGAAGTTCAACAGGACCTCATTTGCATTATGAAATAGAAGTGAATGGAAAAAAAGTAAATTCACAGACTTTAAAAATGCCTGATGCTTTACCACTTGAGGGAAGTAATAAACTTATTTTTGAAACACAAAAAAGAAATATTGAAATTTTAATTGCTGATATTTTAAAAAAGAGATGATTATCTACTCTTATTTTTTTTTATTAGTAGTTCTACTGTTTTTAAATCTGATTTATAATCAACAGAAGCGGTTTCTTGACTTAATTTTACCATTTTAATTTTAATATCAAGATCAAAAAATCTTAATATTTCAATGTCTTCAATATTTTCATATTCTGTTTTTTTTTTAGATTTAGAAAATAAAGAAAGTTGTTTTTTTGTAAAAGCATATACACAAACCTGTTTCAAAAAATTTATCTTTTTTTTATGATAATTCTTGAAACCTGGAATAGGTAATCTCGAAATATAAATTAACTCTTGTTTATTATTTATAACAACTTTTGGAATTGATCTATTATTAGGATTTTCTTTTTTATTTAAAAAAGCAAAACCACATATAACATATTTTTTAAATTTTTTTTTAAAAGTTATTATCTTTTTTATATCCTCTTTTTTAATTAGAGGCTCATCACCTTGAACATTTATATAAATATCAGATTGAATATATCTTGATGCCTCAGCCACTCTATCCGAACCTGTTAAACAGTTTTTTGATGTTATCAAAGAATTATACCCATGGTATCGAACAAAATTTGAAATTTTGTTACTATCGGTAGCTACAAAAATATATTTTTTATCTAAAACTTTTTCACATACCTCTAGGACTCTTAAGATCATTTCTTTACCTAAAATTTTTACTAAAGGCTTTCCTGGAAATCGTGAAGAATGAAATCTAGCGGGTATAATAATTACAGTTTTCAATTTATTAAATGAATAAATTTAATCTTTTTTTTAAAAAAGTTAAAAACTTTATTGCTTTCATCTTTATGAAAATTATCAAAATTTCGATCTTTAAAACCAGCTATATGTATAGTTTTTATTTTAGCTAAATAAAAAATACTCAAGGCATAAGTAAGTGCTAGGGGACTGCTTGTTTCTAAAAAATTTTTATTAATTTTTATAAAAACATTTTTATTAATCCTTAAACCAAAATGAAAAGTTTCTATATTTTTATTAAAAAGTACCAATCGTAATTTCGGTTTAATATTTTTTATTGGGGAAATGATAGGTGAATCAAACTTCTTACTTGCAGCTTCAAAAGATAATAAACGCATGGGGTGAGATATTAATCTTAGATCTATTTGGTTTCTATTAAGAATATAATTATTATTTAAAGTTACTACAAAAAATTTTTTTTTATTAATTATAGCATCTAACTTTTTTTTATCTTTTTTTACAATTCCAGATCCAATTAAGATTATATTTTTATTTTTAAATAAATTTATAAAGATACCTGACTTAAAAACTTTAGTATTAAAAAGATCTAAACTAAATAAAATATTATTTGGATTATATTTTTTTGACTCTAAAAACCTAAGATTATTTAAAATACTTTTGATATTAATATTTTTAAATCTTATATCTGAAACTAAATTTTGAATATAAGTAGGATGTATTTTATTTAATGCAGCAAATTTATAAAACTTATTAGTTCCCCAATTATATTTTTTTTTTATTCTTAAAAAATATTTTTTTACAAATGTATTTAAGATATGAAATTTTTTTGAGTTAATATGCTTAATTATATCTTCAGTTTTTAAATTTCCAGCTCCTCTACCCATGCCGCAAACGGTAGAATCAATCCATTTTACACCTCTTTTGTATGCAAAAATACTGTTCTTTAAAGCTAAATTTAAATTATCATGAGCATGTAGTCCTAAATCAAATTTAATATTATTTTTCAAATTTTTTAAAATTTGAGATAACTTATTTGGTGTTAAAGATCCTAAACTATCAGCTATATAAAAAACTTTAACATTTAACTTATTTAAAAATTTTGAAATCTTTACGAGGTTGCTTTTAGATACCTCTGAAACTTGCATTAGATTAACCATCACTAAGTAGTTTTTGCTTTTAAGGAAATTTACTATTGGCTTAACATAAAAAATTTCTTTAAAATGACATGCTATTCTTACAAAAAAAATTTTTTTATTTTTTTTTTTAAAAGTTTTTTTTAGACTTTTTATTTTTTTTTTATTTTTATTTAAAAAATCAGATGCATTTATCATAACTCCAATTTTAATATTATGTGGAATATTTATTTCATCCAAAAGGGTATCTTCTGTATATGCCGTAAAACCTTTATTAATTTTTCTATCACGAAATCTAAAGCCTAACTCACAATATTTAATCTCTAATTTTGATATAATTTTTAAATATTTATTAATTAATTTTTTTGAAAAGAACCAATTGTTGTAATAACCTCCATCTCTTAATGTGCAGTCAATTAAATTCATGACTTCAATAAAAAAAAGAAATGTTTCTTACTTAATAGAATTTTCAGCTTCACCTTCCGGTGCATCTTTTGTGACTTCGTCTTGATTATCTAAGTGAACTCCTGGTATCTTATTAATAATTAAAACTTGCTCCTCATTTAAATTTGTTGAGTTTAAAGTGTCATGAACTGGCATCAACCTTGTAAAATGATCGGCATGTTGAAAATAATTTTCCGCTGCAATTCTATCTCCTTCAGCTAAGGCTTCTCTTGCAAGGACATTATATTTTTCTACTAGTCTTCCAGCATTATGTCCAAACCTTCCATTTCCTCTAAATCCTGAATTATTAGAGGCCGGATTTGAATAATGATTTTGATTTGTTCCTGAACTATTTGAAGAAAAACCTGAATATCTTTTTCTTCTATAACCGTTATTATTTCTATGTCTAGGCCTTCTATCGAAAGTACTCATCAATAAAATTGAAGTTTAATATTCTTTATTTCTAACTACTTATTAAAAATATGATCAAGTTTAAGTTTATTAACTACAAATGTATTTTGTTGTCAACTATTTAAAAAATAATTCCCTTATCTGTAAAAAAAATGAAGTAGGTATTTAAGAATATTCAATTTTCACATATTAAGACTATCCATCATCAATAACCAAAGTTTAATTTAAATATTCATAATACTATTTTTCATTTTTTTAAAAAAAGGAAGATTAAAATTTTCATCAAAAAGATAATTATTTTTCCACATTTTTCCCTCAAAAAGTGATCCAGCAAAATGAAGAAAGTGATTTTCCAACAATGAAGATTCTATACATTTAGCTATTAACTTTTGATCACTTTTATATTTTTTTAAGTACAAAAAAGGAAATTTTAAGGCCATTTCGTATAACCATATCGCTTGAAATTTATAATTGAATCTTTGTATTCTAACTTTTTTTGAAGATTGGAGATGATAATTTAAGTGTGTTTGACAACCTCCTCTAGTTATAGACCATGTATTTTTTTTATAAAGAAAATAAATTTTATAAAAAAAATCATTATATCTTTTTAAATTAAACAAAAAAACTCCTGCACAAAACTCATCTTTCTGAGTTTTTAAATTATGGATTTTATACAATTCTTCTAAAGAATAATTTAAAATTCCTTTTAAGGGATATGATGTATCCAAAAATTTTTTTCTAAATACAGCAATTTTCCTATTAATTAAATCAAAAGATGCTGGAAGGTTTTTTCGTACAGAAATTAATCCAACACATTTATTATCAAAGTTTTGGAATACATTAGGAGCTATGGGACTTATTATAATATCCGTATCTAAAAAACAGACATTTTCAATTTTTGATTTAAAATTTAAAAATAAAAATTTACCAATTAAAAGTCTATGCCAGGTTGGAGTTTTAAAGCATTGGCTTTTTTCATTATCAAGAAATTTATTATAATAAACGAGACCAATGTCGTGACGGTCACAATAATATTTCCATGAAGGTAATGCATATCTTTTCCAATCCTTTATGTGTTTTTTTCCTATGGCAATAGTAATTATATAGTTTTTATTTTTTTTTGGTTTTCTTAAAAAATAAAGCATTAGGCAATCATATTCTGTTATTTATTATAAAGACCACCCATCATCAATAACTAGGTTCTGTCCGGTAATGTACTTTGAATGATCAGATAATAAAAATAAAACTAAACCATTTAGATCGCTTGAGTCTAAAAGACCTTTAGAATTGCAAGAGGTTTTATACCTTTTAATAAATAACTTTGGTTGTTTATCTTTTATTCCACCTGGACTAATGCAATTTATTCTTATACCTTTTTTTTTATAGTACTTTGCTAGATATTTTGTTACTGAAATAATTCCAGACTTTATTGCAGAATACTCTATTGGACTTGTCATTCTTAAATTTTTATAATGATCAAACTTAGGTGCTTGAATTCCTTGTATAGATGAGAAAAGTATCAAGTTCCCACCTTTAACTTTCCAGAAATAGTTTATTATTCTTTGAGATAAGATAATTGTAGCTCCCAAATGGTTGTACAAGTCCTCTTTTAATGAACTTTCTGTTAATTTTTCAAAACTCGATCCCCAAGTTTTAGATTTGGGGTAAGAGCAATGTATTAAAGCATGAATTTTATTAAATTTTTTTAAACCAAATGATATAAAATTATCTATAGATTTTTTTGAATTCAAATTTCCCGAAAATGTCTCTAGATTTTTTGAATTTAGTTTTCTTTTTATTTTTTTAAGTCCATTTTCGTCTATATCGCCTAAAAGTACCTTATAGTTATTATTGAGTAATTTCTTAGTTAAAGAGAGGCCAATTCTTCCAACGCCACCGGTTATTAGTATGACTTTTTGCATTTTTTTAAATTTTTGAAAAAAAATCTGAAATAATTTTATAGTTTCTAATATTCTGTATTTTTTTAAAAGTTGAATAATTATAAAGGAAATTTTGATATTTTTTTTTATTAACCTTAAATTGTATATTTTTATCAATAAAATTTTCATCTATTCTAATCACTTTTCTTCCAAGAATTTTTGCAATAAGATAAGTATCGAATCTGGTCCTATATGAAGCTTCCATTTCACTTGTTGAAAAAAAAATTATAGGTTTTTTAAAAAATAAAGCTGGAATCAATGCTGTAGATGCATATGAAATAAAAAGATCGCAATCTTTGGTAAGTTGAAGAGTTTTTAAATGATAATGTTTTAATTTCGAAAGATAAGGTAATTTAGTATTTTTTCTGTGTTTTGGATGTAAAGCTACAACTGTTTCTAAATTATATTTTTTTTTTAAAAAAATAAAAAAACTATTCATTTCATTATACATTTTTGAAGTTAAGTGAAATTGAGTTTTATAAAAAAGACTATCATTTACCTCATTTCTGATCGGATATGATACAAATAAAGCGTATTTTTTTTTAATAATTCTTTTTTTTTTATTTTTTATTTCAAGTAACCTTGAAAAATCTTGCTGATGATATTTTACTAACTTTGTACTTTTGTATTCTTTTCTTGAAAGTTTATAGTTTATATTACCGGATACAAATAAATAATCTGGTTCAAAATCAAAAAAAAAAATTTTTTTAAATATAAAATTAATAGTTAAAAATTTTAAATGGAATATGCTAATTTTAAATGAATCAAATAAATTATTAATCCTTCTGAATATATTATCAAAATATTTAATATTATTTTCTAAGTATTTATATTGAGGAAAATCCCCTTTTCGATAAAATTCAATTATTGGTAATTTGAGTTTTTTAATAAATGAAATTACTAAAAAGCTTTTTATTGTATTTAAATGTAGTCTATTTAAGATAATAATTTTCCTTTCTTTTTTTTCGTAAAAATTTTTTTTCTTTAACAGATAATTTTTCCAACTATTGAACGAATTAAATTCAAAAGAATTTTTTTTTTTTATTAGATTTGATTTATTTGATCCTGCAAAATGAGGATTAATTAAATTTTTTAAAATATGAAATTCAATTATAAAATTCTTATTCAACTCGTTAAGCTCGTATTGGGGAAATAAGTATTTATGTAATGAAAATGGATAAATTATAATTATAACATTTTTTTTTTTCATAATTATTTAACTGTTTATAGTGGGTTAATATCATTGTACCTTTTTTTAATAAAATTTGTTTAATAATAGTGCCATCCTGTAGTCCCACTTTTCATCAATATCAATGGCTCTTTGTTTTGGAATATAAACATATCCAACTTTGCCAGAAAACAAATTAATAATATTTTTTATATAATTAGGCTTAAAAACATAACAAACGGTTGTTAAATCAAAAGATTTTGGAGCATCTTGTCTTCTAAAAATATTTTTTTTTTTTAAAGCGATTTCTATCTTTCCATTTTTTTCAATTAAAATATTAAAAAAAGGATTCTTGTTTGATTTTGTGACTGCAAAAACGATATCAAATTTTTTTTTTATTGCTAAATCTATGCATTTATTAATGTCTGAGACTTTTCTTAATGGGGATGTTGTTGGAACAGAAACTATATAATCTGGAAAAATATTTAACTTTTTATTCAAAAAATTTATTGCATGTCTCCAGGCATATATTTCCGGAGAACTATCGTTAGATAAATTTTTGGGTCTAATAAAAGGAACTAATGCTCCTAATCTTTTGGCTTCTTCTTTAATTTTAGTACTATCGGTTGATACAAAAACCTGTTTTACATATTTGGCATTTTTAGCATGATTGATAGCATTTCCTAACAAAGTTGTTTTATTAAATTTAAGTAAATTTTTATTTTTTATGCCTTTTGAGTTTCCTCTTGCAAAAATAAATGCAATTATATTTTTTTTCATTTTTTAAATTTTTTTATTTTGTTAATTAAAGCTAAAAGCTTTTTTCCCTCGTTAAAAGTACATACTTGACCAAAATTATTACTTAATAGCAATTTATGCTGAGCAATATAAGTATAGTTTTTATTATTTTTAAAAGTAATAAGTTTTTTTTTTTTATTAATGTTAAATATTTCTATACTATTATTAATCAAATCAGCTTTAACTGAAAAATTTTTACCATCTATTATTATTTCCCTTTTAGGATTAAGACTAAAATAATTTAGACTGACGGTAAAGTTTGATAGTTTAGTTTTTCCGGAAACAAAGGCATAATCCTCAGAATTAATCTCTAAGTTTGAGAGTTTTTTTACAGAAGCACTATATATTTTTGTAACGTTTTTAAAAATCCATGTAAGATAATCAAGTTCATGACTAAGGTCTAATAGAACACCACCTCCCAAATTTCTTTTAGCAGAATATGATTTTTTATAATTCATACTTTCTCTCCAACTAGGAAGGTATGAATGACAGGTTATATCCACAGAAAAGATTTTTTTATTCTTGATAAATTTTTTTATATATTGAATTACTGGATGTTGTCTTAAATTATAACCTACAAAAACTTTATTTTTTAGAATTTTTAATTTTTTAACTTTATGAAAAAGAGGTTTTTCTACAAGAACAGTTTTTTTTGATAAATTTTTTTCAATATATTTTAAATGATTGTAATGATCTGATGTTTTTGAACAAATTATAATATAATCAGGATCAATTTTTCTAATATTAGATAATTTATCAATGCTCTTAAATAATTTAATATTATGAGAAGAAAAAATAAAAATATTAGTTTGTAAATTTAATTTTTTAAGAATACTTGCGTGTCTTTTTCCAATAGATCCAAATCCTATTATTAAAATTTTTTTCAATTTTTATAAACCCTTAGGGAACTAGGATCTTGTCCATAATCAGACCAATTTTCAAAAACTGAAAAGGTATGTATTCTAATTTTTTTTTTTTTTAAAATCTCTATTAGCTCCTCTATATTTTTTAAATTAAAATTTTTAATAATAGGTATTATTTTTTTATTAAAAACATAAATTCCAGCGTTTATATTAAGGTCTATTTCAGGT
>Ga0194118_10004582_pt1 | contig 14970 bp, 12 predicted proteins | sample TA2MahsurfametaG_2_FD_148662 | JGI IMG/M metagenome (GOLD analysis project Ga0194118, IMG submission 148662) | Freshwater microbial communities from Lake Tanganyika, Tanzania - TA2015013 Mahale N5 surface | ecosystem: Environmental > Aquatic > Freshwater > Lake | place: Tanzania: Lake...
TGGATTCTCCACCCTATGCCTTGGATCAGTCCAATTCCATTAAGGCTATAGAGGGACTGCAGCTGTTTGTGAACAAACATCCCAACAGCCCCAGGGTGGATCAATGCAATTTCATCATCGAACAACTCCGCGACAAAATGAGGCTGAAAGCCTACGAAGCCGCCATGTTGTTTTATCGTATGGAAGATTACCGGGCCTCTGCGGTTAGCCTGAAGCAATTGCTGGTCGAATACCCGGACCTGGCCGACCGCGAAAAAATCAAATGGCTGATTATTGAGTCTTACTACAAATTAGCCTCCAACAGCATTGATTCCAAAAAAACCATACGTTTTGAACAGGTTATCTTGGCCCAAGAAGCATTGGAAGAAGAATTCCCCAACTCCGTCTATTTGGCCCAAAGTCGAGCTATGGCCCTGGAAGCCAAAGCCTACCTCACCAAAGTCCCAACAACCTAATTAACCCGCATCGAATTACGAACCTGATTAAAAAATTACTAACCCGATTAAATACACCTCATGTCACAACCCAACAACACCATCACCCGTAGTCTTCGCGACTTGGAGCAAAGTACCGGCAACGTATATGAAGCCGTTGCGGTCATTGCCAAACGAAGCAACCAAATTGCTTCCAAAGTCAAAGAAGAGTTAAACTCCAAATTGGCCGAATTTGCAACCCCGACGGATACCCTCGAAGAAGTCTATGAGAATCGGGAGCAAATCGAAATTTCTCGTCAATACGAGCGCATGGCCAAACCAACATTGCAGGCGATTGAAGAGTTCAAACAAGGTAAAATTTATTACCGAAACGACTCCAAGAACAAAAAAGCCTAATCACTGAACAATGCCTGCCGGCAAGAAAGTTCTGATAGGCATTAGCAGCAGTATTGCTGCTTACAAAATTTGCGGGCTGGTTCGTGAGTTGGTGCGTTCAGGTGCTGAGGTACAAGTTGTTTTGACCCCTTCAGCCCATGAATTTGTAACACCACTCACGCTCAGCACCCTAAGCGGAAGGCCCGTGTACACCCATCTTGTGCAAAACAAGGAAGGCGAATGGGTCAACCACGTTGGGCTTGGCCTATGGGCCGATTTGATTTTGGTAGCCCCTTGCACCGCCAATACCCTGGCGGCCATGGCCAGCGGAACCTGCAACAATTTGTTGTTGGCAACGGTTCTCTCGGCACGCTGCCCCGTGGCCGTAGCCCCGGCCATGGACCACGATATGTTTGGGCATCCAACCACCCAAGCCAACCTCCAAAGGCTGCGTGATATGGGGTACCGTATGGTGGAACCGGTTTCTGGAGAACTCGCATCCGGCTTGATTGGCGAAGGCCGTATGGCGGAACCGGAAGATTTGCTAAAAACCATTCGAGAAATCCTGCTTGGAGATTCATTTCTGCATGGACAACGCGTTTTGGTGACCGCTGGCCCAACGCGGGAATACCTCGACCCGGTACGCTACATCACGAACCGATCTTCCGGCAGAATGGGGCTGGCCTTGGCCGAAGCATTGGCCGATCGTGGAGCCCAAGTAGAGCTTATCTACGGTCCTGGATCTGAACTGTGCCGGCATCCAGGGGTTCGTATACATTCGGTGGAAACGGCGGAACAAATGATGGATGCTTGCCAGAAGATTGCCGAATCCTGCACTTTGCAAGTCTATGCCGCCGCAGTTGCGGATTACCGATCAGCGACTTACTCTGATCAAAAAATCAAGAAATCTGAGGCAACCTTATCCTTGGAACTCGTCGCCAATCCGGACATGCTGCATTACGCCGGCACCCACAAAAAGCCTGGCCAAACCGTTGTAGGATTCGCCTTGGAAAGTGAAAATGAAATCGAAAACGCCCTTCGAAAATTGCATCATAAGCATGCCGATCTTGTGGTGATGAACAGCCTGAGGCAAGAAGGCGGCGCCATGGATGCCGAACAAATGGGTTGCACCTTGCTCACCGCTGATCATGATCCTGTGCACTTACCAACCATGTCCAAACGCGAGCTCGCCAAAGCCATGGTGAATCAATTTCGAATCTTGCTGAGGCTAGGAATGATCGTATGCCTTATGGGGCTCACATGGAACATACCGGTCAAAGCCCAGGAATTGAATTGCCAAATCTCGGTGAACCCTGGCAAAGTTGGAGGAGCCGATCAGCAATTTTATGCAAACATGCAACAGGCGCTTACCACGTTCGTCAACGGTCAGAGGTGGACCTCGGATGAGTTTCAATTCCAAGAGCGCATCAATTGCAGCATCAGCATCATGCTCGATGAACGCATAAGTGGGAATACCTTCAAGGCTACGGCGCAAATCCAAAGCAGCAGACCCGTCTATAACAGTGCCTACACCACCGTGATCTTCAATTATACCGATCCGGATTGGCAATTTGAGTACAACGAGTCACAGGCCATGGAATTCAACGAAAATGCCCATACCTCCAATTTGCTTTCGATGCTCGCCTTTTACGCTAATCTCATTATTGGACTGGATTACAATACTTTCGGGAGAGAAAGCGGAACCCCCTATTTGCGCAAAGCTCAACAAATCGTTCTGAATGCTCAGAATGCCATTGAAGTCGGTTGGCGGCAGAACCAAAGCTTGCGGAACCGGTATTGGCTATCGGAATTGCTCAACAATTCAGCCTACAAACCTTTTCATCAAGGATTGTACGAATATCATCGGCAAGGCCTTGATCAAATGCACAAACCCGAGAGGGTTATCGATGCACGCCGCAAAATGTTGGGTGCCATTGAGAAAATCCATGATGTGAACCGTAACAAACCTGGAGGCATGCTGATCCCCTTGTACCTCAAAGCCAAAACACCAGAAATTATCGGATTCTGCTCCAAAGCTTTGCCGGCCGAGAAAGCCAAGGTTGTGGAACAGTTGATCGCCATGGACCCTTTGAACCAGGCAGAGTATAACCGCATTAACGCTTCCGGCGTCGGGGGTGGTGCAGGTGGAGGGGGCCGTTAGTCTTTACGAATTTCCAAAAATATTCGGGACCATCCATTGAATACCTGTTATGCTGCTTAGGCTGCTTATCCGAAATTTTGCCCTGATTGGGGAACTGGAGCTCAAGGTCGGCCCCGGCCTCACGGTGATCACCGGCGAAACCGGTGCGGGGAAGTCCATTCTCTTGGATGCCATCGGTTTGTTGTTAGGGGATCAAGCGGACCCTGGGTCATACCAGAATTCCAACTTACGATGCGTCGTCGAAATGGAGTTCCGCAGTCATGATCCCGAGGTCCTTGCCCTGTGGAACCAAATCAACAACGAAGAACCCCATTCCGCAAACTTCGAATTTATTCTACGTAGGGAGATCAGTCCACAGCGGCGCAGCCGTTGCCTCATTAACGATCGTGTATCTTCTCTGAAGGAACTCAAAAACCTTGCGACCCTGCTCTTGGACCTTAGCGGCCAAGAAGAAGCCGTCGCCGTGGACAAAAGGCAAACTCAAGTTTTGTTGCTCGACCAAATTGCTTGTTGCGAGGACCTTCGACGTGAGTATGCGGCCACTTTCAGCGAATGGCTTCAATTAAGACAAGCCCTGGACAGTTTTCTGACCGAATACGAGAAGAGCCAAAGGGAAGAAGAACTTAATCGATTTCATTACGAAGAACTTCGCTCAGCGCCTTTGGAAAACTGGACCCGCTTGGTCGATTGTGAAAACCAACTCAGCATTCAGGAAAACGCCCTAGATTCCAGAGAGAAATTAACGATCGCGGCCGCTTCCTTGGTTGGAGAGGCTCCGAATGGAGGACAGGCCGTAGCCGATCAACTGCGAGATCTCTTGCAACAACTCGCCGGGATCAGCGGCAAGGATTCCGAAGTGGCCTCTTGGGCTGAAAACTTGAAAAGTGTTTTGTTGCAAATTCGCGAATTGGCTCGCGATGCCGAATCCATGGCCGAGGCAAGGGTGCCCGATTTGCAAATGACCCAACAGTTACGCGATCAGGTGGATGTCTTGCAGGGTTTGTTGCACAAACATCGTCTGTTGGAACTTCAAGACCTTCGAGACCTACGAGAGAAGCTTGCTTCGTTCTTGGATTCTGGACAAGGTGTGGATGAGCGCAGGAAAACGTTGGAGGCTCAAGAGGCCAGAGCCTTGGAAAAATGTCGCTTGGCAGCCATGCGTTTACACCTAGCAAGGACCAAAGGCCTAAACGATCTGTCGAAACGGCTTGCGGTCAAGCTTGCCAAACTTTCCATGGAGCATGCTCGATTGGTTTTGGACTGGAATACCATCGTGAGTAACCTGAATGAACAATCAACGGCCGATGCCTTGCTGGAATGGGTTCCAACGGAGGCGCTCATGGGGCTTGATCGACCAGACTTGCTATTCAGCGCCAACCCCGGTCAGGATCCACGTCCCTTGGGGCAGGTAGCCAGTGGTGGAGAAAAATCACGACTTTTGTTGGCCCTCAAGAGCCTGGTCAAAGAGCAAGGCCGTGATCATACCCGGATCTTTGACGAAATTGATGCGGGTATATCGGGGGAAACCGCTTTGCGTATGGGACAAATGTTATCCGAAATGGCCAAGAATCAACAAATCATGCTCATCACCCACCTACCCCAAATCGCTGCCCTTGGTGATCATCACTGGCATGTCACCAAAGAGGTAGCGAACGAACAAACCCGCACAGCCCTCTCGGTCCTATCCCCCAAGCAACGCCAAGAAACGTTGGCACGCATGATCGGTGGGGATCGCTACGGGAAAGCCGCCCTTCAACAGGCACTCGACCTACTCGAGACATCACGCCCATCCAAGTGAACCGTTTTTTTGTTAAATTGTAATCGATTATCCTAAACCCACCCCTATGAGTCATTCGTTGTTACAAGGAAAACGAGGCATCATCTTTGGCGCCCTCGACCAACAGTCTATCGCCTGGAAAGTGGCCGAAAAAGCCCACCAAGAAGGCGCTCGCTTTGTGCTCACCAACGCCCCGGTCGCTTTGCGTATGGGTCAAATTCAAGAACTGGCCGAGCGCCTGAATTCCACTGTAATTGGTGCTGATGCCACCGTTGATGCGGATTTGGAGAGTCTATTTACCCAGGCCGTTGAATTCTTGGGCGGGCCTATTGATTTTGTGTTGCATTCCATTGGCATGTCGCCCAATGTCCGCAAAGGCAAGGCCTATACGGACCTTAATTACGAGTTCTACCACAAAACCCTGGACGTGTCGGCCATGTCCTTTCACCGCACCATGCGAGCAGCCGTCGCCACCAAGGCCCTTGCCCAAGGCGCCTCGGTCTTGGCCCTTTCGTACATCGCTGCCCAACGTGTTTTTCCGGATTACAACGATATGGCCGATGCCAAAGCCCTATTGGAATCCATCGCCAGAAGTTTTGGTTATCATCTGGGCAAATCCCACGGGGTCCGTGTCAATACCATCTCGCAGAGTCCAACCCGAACAACGGCAGGTTCGGGGGTCAAAGGCTTTGACGATTTCTTGGATTATGCCGAACGCATGTCCCCCTTGGGTAATGCCTCCGCCGAATCTTGTGCCGATTATTGTGTGGTCATGTTCTCGGATTTGACCCGTATGGTCACGATGCAAAATTTGTTTCATGACGGCGGTTTTTCCTTTACAGGGGTAAGCCAGGAAGTCTTGCAATCGTAGAGCTTTAAATCCTCCTGGTTTTGTTAAGCCGCTCTTGCCTTTTCATCGGCCTTGCCGCCTTGCTCCTCCTGGGCGCTGGGTTCTATGGAATCGCACGCTGGGCCTACAGGAGCTTGGAGCAAGCAGAATCGGGGTGGGAAAGCACCCTGTTGCGCTGGGAAGAATCCCTTGGAGAACCCTTGTGGGAAGATATACAACGCAGCCACCCGCCCATCACGAATGTGCGGTCAACCTTGGCGTTGGATCGACTCCTCGATCGCCTTTGTACGCCCAACGGGATTGACACTGCTGGCCTTCACCGACATTTGATTCAAAACCCTGAAGTCAATGCCTTTGCCTTGCCTGGAAGACGTTTGGTCGTTCAGAGCGGTCTCCTCCAAAGTGCCCAGGGACCGGATGAGGTTGCTGGGGTCTTGGCCCATGAATTGGCCCATGCCGAATTAAGTCACGTACGCCAAAAAATTATCAAAGAGGCGGGATTAAGTCTTTTGATGGCTTGGATTAGCGGTGGTTTGGGATTAGGTCATTCAGGAATTCATGATTTGGCCCGTATGCTCACCTCCACCGCCTTTGATCGCAAATTGGAATCCCAGGCCGATCGCAAAGCCGTTGAATACCTCCAAAAAGCCGGCATAAACCCCGAAGCTTTTGCCGTATTTATGGACCGCCTGGCGGCCAAAGAAAAAGGAAGCCCTGCCCCACCCGTTTGGCTCAGTACCCATCCCGCCTCTCCAGCCAGAGCGTCCCAAATACGCCAACTCGCCCAAAAAAATCAGGAACGAATACCCTACAGGGCCTCCCTTTCCTCATCGGATTGGACCGCCCTAAAAAATTCAACCAACCCTTAATTTTTCACGCAATTTTCAACATGAGGTCTATCGGCGGACGGGGTTTGAGCGGGAGACGAGGCTCGAACTCGCGACCCCGACCTTGGGAAGGTCGTGCTCTACCAACTGAGCTACTCCCGCTTGATCATTCGAAGTAAGCATTGGGCATACCCAACCATCCTTCGGATGCAAATTTAAACCATAAGCAGACCTATAGGGCCTGCATTCCTTTCCCTGCAAGAATTTTGGGAACGACCGTTTGAATCCGCCGCAAGCGGGTGGCCGCCTGCGATGCACCTGCAATATGCAGGAGATACCCTCGACGTCGGCCCGGTGTTAGGGCTTCAAAGGCCTTGGCTATATCCGGATTTTCTTTCAAAAAAACCTGCAATTCCAAAGGGTATTCCGGAGTACCCTCTGGCGAAGGCGCGATTCCTTTGCTGGATTTTGGTTTGTTTACTTGGTGTTGTTTTAACAATGATTTAACCTGTAACTCCGAACCCTGAAGGGCCTGCATGGAATTCCAACGAATAATGCGATCACGAACACTGTTGGGGCCTGCTTTTTGGAGTAAGCCGCTGGGGTCGTTCAAAGAAGATCCCTCCAAAAAAGACAAAACCACATGATCCTTCAACGCACTCAACATCACCAAATTTCGTCCTTGAAAGGTATAGCAGGGTACCCCCCACTTGCATTCTTCCTTGAAATCCAACGTCAAAACCCAACTTCGTAACAAGGCAAGCTCCGTGGTCCACCGGTGAACTTTGCATTCCGGTGTCCCCCCTTTGGGGCAGCGACCGCAACCCTCCATAAAAAATAGGCTTGCATCTTTGGTCATTTCCATTTCATTGCCTCCCAAAAATCGTTACGCAAGGAAACCAAAGCATTGAAAGAAAAATTAGGGGATATTCCGAACGCCGCGGACATTGAATTCGTTGAATTGGCTGTAAAATTCATTGCTTACAAAGCCGCTACCAAAATGCATGTGCATCACATATTGTGATTTGGACCAATACCAGTACGGCTTGAAATTCCCTTTCCCCTGCTTGTGCAATTGCCTGTACATCATATCCAATTCGTTACGCGAATGCATAACCCACCGATGACCATGACGTGCCCAAACCCTGGGCATGGAGCCTGTTCAAGCCTCTGGTCAAAAAAAGACCAAACATCAACATGCAGGCCAAAAAAAATGCTTTTTTCATATTGTTCACAACAAGAAAGTAGAACAAAAGTAAACCCTGCATGGATAAGGTTTAGATGGCACGGATCGAAAGGAATAAACCTGAAATCAAGGCAGGCTATCGAGGAATAAAGATCCAAGGAGTGGAGGATATCGGATTCGAACCGATGACCCCCTGCTTGCAAAGCAGGTGCTCTAGCCAGCTGAGCTAATCCCCCTCTTGATTGATGCGGCTAATGTTGCGATTGCTGGTAGTCCCGAGCAGATTTGAACTGCTGACCCCTACATTATCAGTGTAGTGCTCTGACCAACTGAGCTACGGGACTGTTTGGTCCAGGCGGGGCTAGCATGCAGGGTCGTACCCAGAGCGGGACTTGAACCCGCACGACCTCAACGGTCACAGGATTTTAAGTCCTGCGTGTCTACCGATTTCACCACCTGGGCTACTGAGCGGGAAACGAGACTCGAACTCGCGACCCCGACCTTGGCAAGGTCGTGCTCTACCAACTGAGCTATTCCCGCAAACGCGTTTCAAAGAACAAAATCGGGCTTTCCGACATCCCCCGCCTTGTAAATCCTCCAATTGGAGGAGAAAATCATAAGCGGGATGTCCCATTGGGCCCAAAGGATTGCAAATATAGCATGAAATCGCAATTTACCATTCCAAAACCAAGCGAAGATTCAAGACTCGACCGCTCAAATAATTGGGCACATTCTGCTGATAACCCTGGGTATCGTACAACCAGGTGTACGAAATGGTATTGTTGATTTGCAGCAAGTTAAAGACCTCCAAATTCATCCAAGCGGAACGAAAAACCCGGATCAAACGGCCCTGAAACAAAGGCTTTTGGGTCCCTGCACCCCAGAGGATACGGCTGAAACCGATATCGACCCGGCGATATGGGGGCATTCGAAGGGTGTCTTTGGGCCTGGCGAAATCGGGAGGACCGTAAGGAAGCCGTGATCCAAAGACCAGGTTAAGACTGACTTTGTAGTCGGGATACGTGGGGAGATAATCTTGGAACATCATCGCAAACTGCACCCTCTGGTCCGTTGGACGAGGCATCCAACCTATCACCTCGTTTCGTTCCGAGGATTTCATCCATGACAGGGTAGCCCAGGATTGCAATGAAGAAACAAATTCCCCGTGGATTCGTAAATCCAAACCGGCTGCATAGCCCTCAACAGGTGGTGATGCTAGGTATCGAATGCGGACATTGTCGATTTCGTAGGGAATTAGGCGGGTCAGATCTTTGTAATAGCCTTCGATAACCCATTGAAAAGGCCTGTCCCAGGCTTTGAAACGATGATCGGCAGTCAGAACCCAATGGGTAGCATGCTGGGCCCGTACCTCCCTGTTCAAGCGGCCGTCCGGGAAGCGGGCATCCCTGTAAAACGCAGGTTGGGCATAGCGACCTACGGCGAGGCGAAATGCCCAATCCTTGGACCATTTGGGCTTCCAAGACAAATTGACACGGGGGCTCCAAACGGTTTCGCCACTGAAGGTCCAATGGTTGAAGCGAATTCCCGCATTCAATCGCCAACGACCTTCTTGATCCAAAGCAATTTGATCCTGTACAAATCCTGAATAACGTTGGCTGCTTATCGCCTGATCTGCATGGAGGAATTGATAAACCTGCACAGCGGTATCCGCATCCGATCCCAAAGGCGGAACCTGCAGGACGGGGGCGATGGAAAATCCAAGAGAATCCACCAAGGTGTATTCCCACAGGTACTCTTGGATGCGCTCGCGTTGAGCCCGCAGTCCCCATTGCACGAAATGGGGTCCTGTTCCACTTTGCCACTGCCCGCGGTGCTCCGCCGCTAACACCGAAATGTTCAAGGCATTCCTCGCATACTGCTGAAAAGCCCCTATACCCCTGGTGAACAGTACATTCCCGAAATTATCGGAGCCCAAATTGGCGTCCAATTGATTGAGCAACCAAGCCGATTCCACGTCAATTCGCTCCCGCTCATCGCTCCAATACAAGCTCGCCGACTGCGTCAAGGTCATCCGAGGATGAGGTCTGAAAATAAGGCTGGTCCCATGGGTTGCGTTCCGAAATTTCATCGCTTCCTGCCCATCGAAATAAACCCTGAGCTGTAGGGCTTCTTTGACCGTACCAAAGACCGTTTCCCTGTTCGATGGAATGACTCCCAACACATTTTGACCGACATGGCTCAGCCAATTCCATTGCCAGCGGTCATTGGGCTGGTACCGTAACATCATTTGCATGTCAGACGCAGTGGGCCTATATTCCCCCCGGGTGTCCATGCTCTGCAACAAGGAGTTCAAAGTGCGGTAACGTAGACCGCCTTGCCAGGACCATTTTCCATCCCTGTCCAATAGGCCTTCTGCGGCAACCGAAAACCCGGTGAGCCCGGTTTGCACAGACCCCGAAGCATAACGAGGTTGACGATAAGTCACATCCAGTACAGAACTCATCTTGTCCCCATAACGGGCGTCGAAGCCTCCGGCCGAAAAATGAATATGCTCGACCAAATCAGGATGAATCAAGCTAAGGCCCTCTTGTTGCCCGGAACGCATCAAGACCGGTCTGTACAATTCAATGCCGTTCAGGTAGGTCATGTTCTCGTCGTAATTCCCTCCTCTTACCTGAAACTGCGAAGAAAATTCTTGTTGGGACCTGGCCCCAAAGGCCTGCAGGACGGTTTCGAAATTTCCGCTGGGATTGGCAACCCTACGCGAAACGAGTGGATCAATTTTGGCAACCCCCATGGACCGGTCACGATCCGCCTCGACATTGACCCCTTGTTGAACGGTGATCACCGAAGACTCCATTTGAATCCGCATCAGCAAGAGTTCCCCCACCCTCAGAAGCAAATTCCTACGCTCCGTTCGATAACCCAGGTAACGGATTTCCAACACAAGATCCCGTTGAGCCGGCACTCTTAACACAAAACGGCCTCGATCATCCGTGATGGTTCCGAAACCCGAGGTGGGGAGCATCAGACTAGCTCCTACGAGAGGTCGAGCGTTTTCATCCAACACAACCCCTTTGATGGAGGCAGAATCGGATTCTATTGCTTCTATTACAACGTCCTTCCCCAATACCGGACCATGAATTAACCCTACAAGCGTCAAGGCGATGAACAAGAAGGTGACGGGTACCCTCACTCAACGAATGGCTTTGAAGGCACGCACCGCTTGAGCTGCATCAGCCTGACCAAAAACTGAATTCCCGGCAACCAAAACGTCAGCGCCGGCCTGCATTAAGGATGCCGCATTTTGCAAGTCCACCCCCCCATCGATTTCGATGCGAAAAGTTAAGCCATGCTCCTTCCGGTAACGGTCCAAAGCGGCGAGCTTGTTCATGGTCGCCGGGATAAAGGCCTGACCCCCAAAACCAGGATTGACGGACATTAAACAGACCAAATCCAAATCCGGTAATACGGGCCACAAGGATTCAACAGGGGTATGGGGATTCAATGCTACCCCGGCCTGCAGACCCAGCGCCTTGATTTGTTGCAGATTACGATGCAGATGAACGCAGGCCTCCAGGTGTACGGTCAAGACATCAGCCCCCGCTTGGGCAAAGGACTCCAGGTAACGCCCCGGGTCTTGGATCATCAGGTGAACATCCAACGGTAAGGAGGTCACGGCACGAATGGCTCGCACCACCGGTTGGCCAAAACTTAGGTTGGGAACAAACATTCCGTCCATCACATCCAAATGCAACCAATCGGCACCAGCGCTTTCCACCGCCTGGATATGTTCCGCTAATCGCGCAAAATCAGCGGAGAGGACGGATGGGGCAAGGATCAACATGGACGAACGATGGAGACGAAGGATGGATACTTTGGACCTGGATGGAGACTAGCGAAATGCAGAGATACCGGTGAGGTCCATGCCGGTGATGAGAAGGTGAATATCGTGGGTTCCTTCGTAGGTGACCACCGATTCCAAATTCATCATGTGCCGCATGATGGGGTATTCCCCGGTAATGCCCATACCGCCATGAATCTGTCGGGCCTCGCGGGCAATATTCAAAGCGATTTCAACGCTGTTGCGCTTGGCCATGGAGATTTGAGCAGTTGTGGCCCGGTCTTCATTTTTGAGAACCCCCAAGCGCCAGCACAACAACTGGCCTTTGGTGATTTCGGTGAGCATCTCGGCCAGTTTTTTTTGAATTAACTGAAAGGAAGCGATGGGTTTGTCAAACTGAATTCTTTGCAAAGCGTATTGCTTGGCCGAATCGTAACAATCCATCGCCGCGCCCAGTGCCCCCCAGGCAATGCCATAGCGAGCCGAATCCAAGCAGCCCAAAGGACCTTTGAGACCGCTGATGTTGGGCAAGAGATTTTCCTTGGGCACCTTGACGTTGGCAAAGACCAGTTCCCCGGTCGCCGAAGCCCTTAACGACCATTTGTTATGAGTCTCCGGGGTGGTGAATCCTTCCATACCCCGCTCCACGATAAGGCCTCGAATTTTACCGGCTTCATCCTTGGCCCAAACCACCGCGATATCGGCAAAGGGGGCATTGGAAATCCACATCTTGGCCCCGTTCAAGAGGTAATGATCCCCCTTGTCCTGGAAGTGGGTGGTCATCCCCCCAGGGTTGGAGCCGTGGTCGGGTTCCGTTAAGCCAAAGCAACCCATCCATTCGCCGGTGGCCAGCTTGGGGAGGTATTTGCGGCGCTGCTCTTCGGATCCGTATTTGTAAATCGGGTACATGACCAGGGAACCCTGTACAGAGGCTGTGGAACGAATCCCGGAATCGCAGCGTTCCAACTCCTGCATGATGATGCCGTAGGCAATTTGGTCCATCCCACCGCACCCGTATTCCGCAGGCAGCGAAGGCCCAAAAGCCCCGATAGCGCCCAGTTGAGGAAGGATATGTTTGGGGAATTCAGCCCTCTGGGCATAGTCTTCGATGATGGGGCTCAGCTCCTTTTTGACGTATTGCCGTACGCTGTCGCGAATGAGGCGATGTTCCTCGGTCAATAATTCATCGACCAGGTAATGATCGGGGTGCTGGTAGGTATCGGTGCGCATGGTTAGGCTTTAAATTTGGGATTGCGGGGCAAATTTAAGACCTTCGTTGCTCAAACGTAAGACCATGGCCGAGATTGCTTTGGAGGGTATTGAATTCAAAGGCTTCCACGGGTTGTATCCCGACGAGAAGGTGAAAGGGAATACATTTATCCTTGACATTAAGGCTTTTGGTCCTCAGCATGCGATCCACGGACCTGGGCAACCCACCTTGGGCCCGGGTTGGCCGGATTATGGTCGAATTTATGCGCTTGCCGAAGCCGTGTTCCTGGAACCCCGTGACCTTTTGGAAGAGGTTATTGCAGGAATCCTCTTGGCCCTGCGGTCGGAATGGTCCGATTGGACCTTTGAAGTGAGCCTCGCCAAAATGAACCCGCCCATACCCCGCAGGCAGGATACGGCATCCATCCGCATCCCGTCTTCCAGGGTCACGATGCGTTGCAGCGACCTTGTTGCACGGGCAACAACGTCGTAAGGGCAAATTATCTTTGGGCACTCTTCCTCCTCAAAACCGAATCCACCTCCTCCATGGGTATACAAACAGCTGAACGCTCTTCCGCGGAGGATGCTTCCGAAAATCCCATCTACCAGCGACATATGGCTGCCTACAAAGCGGCCGTCCCCTGGATGAAGGGTTCCGTGCTCGAAGTAGGTTGTGGGGAAGGATACGGGATGAAATTGTTGGCCAAGCATTGCCAACAGTATTTGGGCATCGACAAATTTCCAGTGCCTAATCTGCAAGTCCCTGGCAATGCCAGAACCCTGCAGCTGACGGTTCCTCCCTTGGGGGGCATTAACTCCAATCAATTTGATGCCGTGGTAACCTTCCAAGTCATCGAGCATATTGAAGATGATCTTGAATTTCTCAAAGAAATTCACCGCGTCTTGCAATCTGGTGGGGTTTTGATTTTGACAACCCCGAACAGACTCATGTCCCTTACCCGTAATCCCTGGCATGTGAGGGAATACGATCCGGAAGCGATGCGTCAAATTTTGGAATCCGTCTTTGGTCAAGTGGACCTGCGCGGAGTCTTTGGCAGTGAAAAGGTCATGGACTATTACCAGAAGAACAAAGAATCTGTTCGCAAATTCACCCGATGGGATTTTTTGAACCTGCAATACCGTCTGCCGCGTCGGTGGCTTCAAGTTCCTTATGACCTGGCCAATCGGCTTAATCGGCGCAGCTTGGAACAGAAGAATGATCTTTTGGTCCGCCAAATCAGCTCCGACGATTACCCCATTCGTCCATTGAGCCCGCAGGCTTTGGACTATTTTGCGGTATGCACCAAGTAGGTCTTTTCGGAATCCTGCCAATTCACTTGTTTCGATTATTGATCGTTGCCTTGGGCCTCTGCCTTTTGATGGCTTGCCGCAAAGAATCTCCTATGCCGATCCCTCCTAATCCCAATCCCAAGTACCGTCAATACGGAATTCCATTCCAAGGCATCCCCGCTACCCAAGACATCGTCATGTACGAAGTCAACATGAGGGCCTACAGTCCTGCAGGAAATCTCCAAGGGGTGATCGATCGTTTGGACTCCATCAAACTACTGGGCGTAAATGTGTTATGGATCATGCCCCTGCACCCCGTGGGGATTCTTAAGGGCATCAATTCTCCTTATTGCATCAGAGATTACAAGGCCGTAGGGGCTGAATACGGGACCTTAAACGACTTAAGGCGATTGACCGACGCAGCCCATGCCAAGGGGATGGCCGTCATCATGGATTGGGTAGCGAACCACAGCTCCTGGGACCATCCTTGGATGCAAAACGAGGGTTGGCATACCCGCAACGCCCAAGGCCAGGTCGTGCATCCGCCGGGGACCAATTGGTTGGACGTGGCCGATCTGAATTATCAGAATATGGAAATGCGTGCGGCCATGCAGGATGCCATGCTGTACTGGTTGTACGAAGCCAATGTGGACGGTTACCGCTGCGATTATGCGGACGGGGTGCCCTATGACTTTTGGCAGGATACCTGGTCTCTTGTCCACTCCATTCCAGGTTTGCGGAAGGAACCCGACCGGATCATTTCAACGCAGGATTTGATCTGAATTTTGCCTGGTCTTCGTATTCCATTCTCCAACAAGTTTGGCAGGGACAGTCTCCACAGAATTTTCTTAACAACCGATTGATTCAAACCAATTCCTCACCACAGGGAAAATACTGGTTGCAGTTCACGACCAACCACGACGAATCCGCCTGGGATGCCACGCCCGTTACCCTTTTTGGTGGGTTGACTGGGGCCCTGGCTGCCTCCGCATTGACCTTGATGAGCGGGGGACCCCATCTGCTCTACGGAAGCCAGGAAGTCGGAATCGCCCAAAA
>Ga0194118_10004586_pt1 | contig 14969 bp, 10 predicted proteins | sample TA2MahsurfametaG_2_FD_148662 | JGI IMG/M metagenome (GOLD analysis project Ga0194118, IMG submission 148662) | Freshwater microbial communities from Lake Tanganyika, Tanzania - TA2015013 Mahale N5 surface | ecosystem: Environmental > Aquatic > Freshwater > Lake | place: Tanzania: Lake...
CAATTAATTGAGCCGAACATATGTTTCTCTTAAAAAATCAAAACTCAATTGGTTAATTTACCTTGGGCTTGCGTCAATTCACCCTCTGAACCGTTTTTTATTGAAAAGAGGATTCTTTGTACTTACGATGTTTGATTTGTACAAATTAAAATTAATGCTTCAAACAAATACGCAAAATTTATGATTCAATTTCTCAAGCGCCTTGATCTGTGCTCAGCAGTTCCAAGAGAACTTTAGAAGCAAAGAAATTAAAAAATATTTTTTTCTTGACGTGCTCAACTAGCCTTTATAATAAGTTAGGGGAGAGGATCATTTGGAAAAGTAGCAGTTTTATTTTGACAAAGTGTTTCGCAACCTTAAGAAAGTACCAAAATTTTATCTAACAGACTTTTTAATTTCAATTTCTCATGCTCCCAAATTTCACATTCGGCAGCCATGTGGCAATTTGATTTGTATTCGTCAAGTGTATTCGGATTCTCTATTAGAAAGTTTATCTTTTGCGCTATTTCCGTTGCCGATACAGTGTCTACGATGCATCCGATTTGGTACTTATCAATTATTTTTCTCAACTCAACAAGGTCGGAACTGAGGATTGGAATACCCGCTTGTATGTAATCAAATAGTTTATTCGGTAAGGAAAATTTATAATTATCGCTCAAAGGTTTGTCTAGGGTAAGACCTAGGTTGGCATTTGAAGTGAATTGCATCATTTCTGAATACGGCCTTTTTTCAAAAAATTTGACGCGATCCTCTAACTTTTTTTGACAAACCATTTCTTTTGCCTGAGGAATCACATCCCCATTACCGACGACAACTAATAAGGCATTTTCAATATACTGCATTGCTTGCACGGCCTCCTCAAGCCCTCTAGCAACATTTAACCCAGAACCCTGCATGATTATTATAAACTTATCTGGGGGCAAACCTAATTGAGTTCTTGAAAGAATATCTTCTTTGTTCCATTTTGCAGGTACATTCCTAACAACCAGTAGAGGTTTATCATATTTAGTTTCGTAAATCTTAGCAATCGATTCATTAACAGTGACAATATGGTCCAATTTGGGAAAAATATAACTTTCAATTTTTATCCAAGTGTTTTTTGCGAATTTGCGATGTATTAATTCTGGGACTTCAGTGAATAGTTCGTGTGTGTCGTATATCAGTTTTGTTTTTGATTTGAGTTTAAAAGCCAAAAAATTTGCGGGCAAGGTGTCCAGGTCATTTGCGTAGAGAACATCTACTTTTTTTACTAATAAATAAAAAAAAAGGCGCATATTATATTCAGCATAAAAAAGAGGGCCTTTGTTAAAGAGAAGTCTAAACCTTTTCGTCTTCCATGGAAATTCACTTGGTAAGAGACTGTTTTTTCTGATTCTACCAACCAACAAAACCTCATGCCCTAATTCATGAATCAGGGAGCAGGTTCGTTTTACTCGATTATCCGTTGTTAGGTCATTCGTAACAGAGACTATTACTCTTCTCATGGTAGATTAACTGCAAATTTAACGTTTTGTTGTAAATTGTTTTTCAAACCAAGATTGAGTCTTATTTGAATCTTTTGCGTGTAGAAACTTTATTTCTTGTGGTCAATTTTTTTTCAAATGATGGATGCAATTTTAGTGATCCAACAAATGCCTTAGGTTTCTCTGTTTTTCCAAATACACTGCAAGATACAGACTAGATTTTTTTTAAAAACACTTTGTGATAAAAAAAACTTTCGTATTTTTGCAATCCCAAAACTGGATTTTGGGTGAAAAAGTCGCGTTCTTTTTTTTATGTACCAAGATTTGCCGATGTAGCTCAGCTGGCCAGAGCAGCTGATTTGTAATCAGCTGGTCGGGGGTTCGAATCCCTCCATCGGCTCGTAATGTTGGGGATGTCGCATAGTGGCTATTGCAGCAGACTGTAAATCTGTCACCGTTTGGTATCGTTGGTTCGAGTCCATCCATCCCCACAAGGCACCGTATTTAAGCGGGAGTAGCTCAGTTGGTAGAGCGTCAGCCTTCCAAGCTGAACGTCGCGAGTTCGAATCTCGTCTCCCGCTCTGAAATACTTAGGCCGGTGTAGCTCAGGGGTAGAGCGCTTCCTTGGTAAGGAAGAGGTCACGAGTTCAATTCTCGTCATTGGCTCAAGGAAAATGTATTTTGTCATTCACAAGCGTGTGAAGACGAATTTTAAAAAGTAAATTATTAACAAAGTAACAAATAAGAAAAATGGCTAAGGAAAATTTTGACCGCTCCAAACCGCACGTAAACATTGGTACTATTGGCCATGTTGACCACGGTAAAACAACTTTAACAGCTGCTATTACATCGGTATTATCTAAAAAAGGTTTTGCTGAGGTACGCGACTTCTCCTCGATTGATAATGCTCCAGAGGAGAAGGAAAGAGGTATAACGATTAACACGTCACATGTTGAGTATCAAACTGATAACCGTCACTACGCACACGTAGACTGTCCAGGTCACGCGGATTACGTAAAGAACATGGTAACAGGTGCCGCTCAAATGGATGGTGCAATTTTGGTTGTTGCCGCAACAGACGGCCCAATGCCTCAAACACGTGAACACATCCTACTTGGACGTCAGGTTGGTGTGCCAAGAATCGTTGTCTTTATGAATAAAGTAGACATGGTTGACGATGAAGAATTACTAGAACTTGTTGAAATGGAAATTCGTGAACTTTTAACTTTCTACAAGTATGACGGCGACAATGCCCCAGTAATTCAAGGTTCAGCTTTGGGTGCTTTGAACGGCGAGGACAAATGGGTAAAATCAGTGGAAGAATTGATGAACGCTGTCGATACCTACATCGAATTACCTCCGCGTGATATTGAAAAAGCTTTTCTTATGCCGGTTGAGGATGTATTCACAATCACTGGTCGTGGAACAGTTGCAACAGGACGTATAGAAACAGGAGTTATCAATTCTGGTGATTCAGTAGAAATCCTAGGAATGGGCGACACTAAATTGACTTCTACTGTAACCGGTGTGGAGATGTTCCGAAAAATCCTTGATAGAGGTGAAGCAGGGGATAATGTTGGTCTTCTTTTAAGAGGTATTGAAAAAACTCAAATAAAAAGAGGTATGGTAATTTGTAAGCCGGGATCAACTACACCACACATTGACTTTAAAGCAGAAATTTATGTTTTGAAGAAGGAAGAAGGTGGTCGTCATACCCCATTTCAAAATAAATACCGTCCGCAATTCTATTTCCGAACCACAGACGTAACTGGGGAAATACACTTAGAATCGGGACGTGAGATGGTTATGCCGGGTGACAATGTAACAATTACAGTTAAGTTGATTGTTCCCGTGGCGATGGATAAAGGTTTGCGTTTTGCAATCCGAGAAGGAGGAAGAACTGTTGGCGCTGGTCAGGTTACAGAAATCTTGAAATAAGATAAAATCAATGTTTAACTAAGGGGGGTAAGCGAACTCCCCTTTTTAAACGGGTGTAGCTCAGCTGGTAGAGTAGTGGTCTCCAAAACCATTGGTCGTGGGTTCGAATCCTACCGCCCGTGCAAAAAAAAGAAAAGTGTTAGCAAAAATAAAAATTTATTTCAAAGAAGCTTACGACGAGTTAGTAAACAATGTTACTTGGCCAACATGGTTGGAACTACAAAATAATACCATTTTGGTGGTGACCGCTTCAGTTCTACTCTCAGTGGTAATCTTTATAATTGATTTTTCGATAGGAATTAATAAGGAAGGTTTTTGGAAAGGAGTTATAGGGTGGATATATGAGAATTTATAATCGGTTCTTATGGCAGAGTTAGTTAAAAAATGGTATGTTGTTCGCGCTGTAAGTGGGAAAGAGAAAAAGGTAAAAGAGTACCTTGAACTTGAAATTGCACGTGCTAAATTGAGTAGTTACGTAAGCCAAGTTTTGATACCAACAGAAAAAGTTTTTAAAATACAAAATGGTAAGAAAGTTAACAAGGAAAAAGTCTACTTACCGGGATATGTTATTATTGAAGCAGCGCTTGTGGGTGAAGTTTCTCATGTAATTAAAAGTATACCAAATGTGATAGGTTTCTTGGGAACCGAAAAGGGCGGTAAACCAGTTCCCATGCGTTTGGCTGAAGTAAATAGAATTTTGGGGAAAGTTGACGAACTTTCCGAAAAAGAAGAAGAAATCAAAATACCATTTGTTGTTGGAGAATCTGTGAAAGTTATTGATGGTCCTTTTAACAACTTTAGTGGTGTAATTGATGATATCAACGAAGAAAAGAAAAAGTTAAAAGTAATGGTGAAAATCTTCGGGCGTAAGAATCTTTTGGAGCTTAGCTACATGCAAGTCGAAAAAGAGGTTTAAATAGTATTAACCGTAGGAGTGGATCTGACGACAAAAGCTTCCCGTCTAAATGTCCATGCTTGACTACACAAATTGAATATATATGGCTAAAGAAGTAGCAGCACTGATTAAATTACAAATTAAAGGAGGAGCTGCCAACCCTTCCCCTCCAATCGGTCCAGCTTTAGGAGCGAAAGGAGTCAATATTATGGAGTTCTGTAAGCAGTTTAATGCCAGAACTCAAGATAAAATGGGAAAGGTTGTACCAGTTGTGATAACTGTTTATGGTGACAAATCGTTTGATTTTGTTTTAAAAACTCCACCAGCAGCAATTCAAATTATTGAGCACACTAAAATCAAAAAAGGATCATCTGAGCCAAATCGCGTAAAGGTTGGTAACATTAGTTGGGACCAAGTAAGAGCGATTGCCGAAGATAAGCTTCCAGATCTAAATTGTTTTACGGTGGATTCGGCAATGAAAATGGTTGCAGGGACAGCGAGAAGCATGGGTGTTAATGTGAAAGGTGGTCAAGCACCGAAATCCAAAAAATAAGTAATATGAAAAGAGTTTCTAAAAAAAGAAAAGAGATTTTGGCGAAGCATGATTTGTCGAAAGCTTATACTCTGTCAGATGCATGTGATTTGGTAAAGGGAATTTCGACCTCAAAATTTGATGCCTCTGTGGACATCGCCGTGCGTCTTGGAGTTGATCCAAGAAAAGCAAATCAAATGGTGCGCGGTACAGTAGCTTTACCTCACGGAACTGGAAAGGATATTAAAGTTTTAGTGCTTTGTACACCTGACAAGGAAGAAGAGGCGAAACAAGCTGGAGCAGATTATGTTGGTCTAGATAACTTTATTGAAAAAATCAAAGGAGGTTGGACAGACATTGATGTAATTATCACTATGCCATCTGTAATGGGTAAAGTAGGTGCTTTAGGAAGAGTATTGGGACCAAGAGGACTGATGCCTAACCCAAAAACAGGAACTGTGACTATGGAAATTGGAAAAGCAGTGGAGGAGGTTAAAGCTGGAAAAATTGACTTTAAAGTTGATAAATTCGGGATAATTCACTCATCAGTCGGTAAAGTAAGTTTTGATGGGGTTAAAATTCTAGATAATGCGAATGAGTTAATCCAAACCTTAATTAAACTGAAACCGTCTGCAGCCAAGGGAACATACATTAAGAGCATTTATTTAAGCTCAACAATGAGTCCAGGTATTCAAATAGACACCAAGTCTGTTAATGCTTAAAACTTAGTGAAATGAGAAGAGAAGAAAAAGCAAAATACATCGACAATTTGGCTGCTGAACTACAAGCGTCATCAATTGTTTATTTAACAGATACAGCAGATTTAACAGTTGAATCAGTGAATTCACTTCGTAGAAGATGTTTTCAAGCAAATATCAAAATGCGTGTTGTGAAAAATGCACTGCTTCAAAAAGCAATGGATAAGGTAGAAGGAAAGAACTACAGTGGGCTTTCGAGCGTGTTGAAAGGTTCAACCTCTATTATGTTTTCAGAAGTGGCAAATGCACCCGCTAAATTAATTCAGGACTTTCGTAAAAAAAGCGAAAAGCCTTTGTTAAAAGGTGCATACATTGATGAAGCAATTTTTGTTGGTGATAATCAACTAGTGGTTCTTGAAGCATTGAAAAGTAAAGAGGAACTTGTTGGAGAAATTATTGGCTTATTGCAAAGTCCTGCGAAAAATGTGTTGTCTGGTTTAAAAGGTGCTGGCGGTAAAATCGCTGGTATCCTTAAAACTCTCGAAGAGAGAGGAAAGTAAATTAATATTTTTAACCCTTTTAAATTTAAATAAAATGGCTGAATTAAAGCAAATTGCAGAAACGTTGGTTAACCTAACTGTGAAAGAAGTTAATGAGTTAGCAACAATTTTAAAAGACGAGTACGGAATCGAACCTGCCGCTGCGGCTCCAGTAATGGTTGCAGGAGGTGGTGGTGCCTCAGGAGGTGGCGAAGAAGCTGCTGCTGAGAAATCTGAGTTTGATGTTGTTCTCAAATTTGGTGGACCGAACAAACTAGCAGTAGTGAAGTTGGTCAAAGAACTTACTGGAAATGGTTTGAAAGAATCCAAAGATCTGGTAGATGCTGCTCCTTCAACACTGAAAGAAGGTGTATCTAAGGATGAAGCTGAAGGGCTCAAAAAGTCCTTGGAGGAGGCTGGAGCTGAAGTTGAGATTAAATAATAATTGTCACTGATACAGGAAAGGCACCTTTTCAATACGGGTGCCTTGTCCTGTTTTTTGGCATTTGAAAATACCGTATTGAAGTAACTAAAAAAATAAGAGCCTTGTTAACATCGAATAATTCAACCAGAATTAATTTTGCTTCAAGCAAAAACCATTGTGATTATCCAGATTTCCTGGAAATCCAGCTAAAATCCTTCCAAGAGTTTTTTCAGCTCGAAACGACTCCTGAAAATAGAAACAGTGAAGGATTATTTAAAGTATTCGCTGAGAATTTTCCAATTACAGATACAAGAAATCAATTTGTTTTGGAATTTTTGGATTATTTTATTGATCCACCTCGCTACACCATTGATGAATGTATTGAAAGAGGATTAACTTATTCTGTCCCCTTAAAAGCAAAATTAAAATTGTATTGTACCGATCCGGAGCACGAGGATTTTGAAACAATTGTGCAGGATGTTTATTTAGGTACAATCCCTTACATGACTCCAAAGGGTTCTTTCGTGGTTAATGGTGCAGAGCGAGTAATTGTCTCCCAATTACATCGTTCACCAGGAGTATTTTTTGGACAGAGCAGACATGCGAACGGCACCAAATTATATTCGGCGAGAATAATTCCATTTAAAGGCTCATGGATTGAGTTTGCCACCGATATCAATAATGTAATGTATGCTTACATTGATCGTAAAAAGAAATTACCTGTTACAACCCTCTTTAGGGCCATTGGATACGAAACTGATCGTGATATTCTTGAGATTTTCGGTTTGGCAGACGAGGTGAAAATAAATAAAGCAAATATGAAAAAACTTGTCGGTAGAAGACTAGCGGCACGGGTTTTAAAAACATGGATCGAAGATTTTGTGGATGAGGATACTGGGGAGGTTGTTTCCATAGAACGAAATGAGATTATTTTAGAGAGAGAATTGCTCATTGGAGAAGACCACCTGGATTCTATAATGGACTCTGGAGCCAAGTCTGTTATTCTCCACAAAGATGATGCGAATTCAACTGATTATACAATCATATACAACACGCTGCAGAAAGATATTTCAAATTCAGAAAAAGAGGCTGTTGAACACATTTATCGTCAGCTAAGAAATGCAGATCCGCCAGATTATGAGACAGCAAAGGGCGTATTTGAAAAATTATTCTTCTCGGATACGCGCTACGATCTCGGCGAGGTAGGACGTTACAGGCTAAACAAAAAATTGGGTCTCAGCGGTAGTGAGGAGTCACGCGTTTTAACGAAAGAGGATATTATTAATATCATCAAATACCTCATCGAATTAATCAATTCAAAAGCGGATATCGATGATATCGATCACCTTTCGAATAGACGTGTTCGAACCGTTGGTGAACAACTGTATGCCCAATTTGGCGTTGGGCTTGCACGCATGGCCAGAACAATTCGAGAGAGAATGAATGTCCGAGACAACGAGGTATTTACACCGATTGATTTGATCAACGCTAAAACATTATCCTCAGTTATTAACTCATTCTTTGGGACAAACCAATTGTCCCAATTCATGGATCAAACCAATCCATTATCAGAAGTTACACACAAACGACGTTTATCAGCGCTCGGACCGGGTGGTCTATCGCGAGAAAGAGCCGGGTTTGAAGTGCGTGATGTTCACTACACACATTATGGACGTCTGTGTACAATAGAAACCCCTGAAGGACCTAATATAGGATTGATTTCCTCATTGTGTGTCTATGCAAAGGTTAATAAACTTGGATTTATTGAAACACCGTATAGAACAGTCGATAACGGAAAAGTTGTTTTGTCGGATCAACCCATATACCTGGCAGCGGAAGAGGAAGATGCAAAAATGATTGCACAGGCCAATGCTAAAGTTGACGATAAAGGGAATTTTTTATCTGATTTAGTGAAAGCGCGTTACGAAGGAGACTTTCCGGTAGTGGGTCCTAAAGAAATTCATTTAATGGATGTTGGGGCAAATCAAATTGCCTCGATTGCCGCTTCTTCGATTCCTTTTTTGGAGCATGATGATGCCAATCGCGCTTTAATGGGTTCTAACATGCAACGGCAAGCAGTCCCATTGTTAAAACCAAATTCACCGATTGTTGGCACTGGCATAGAACAACTTTTAGCGCGTGATTCTCGGGTCTTGATAAACTCAGAAGGTTCTGGTGTGGTGGAGTATGTTGATGCGAATCAAATTATTATTCGTTACGATTGGAATGAAGATGATAAACTCGTGAGCTTTGATTATGAGGTTAAAACCTATCCTTTGACAAAATTTACGAAAACTAATCAAAGCACATGCATCAACCTGAAGCCCATAGTTCAGAAAGGAGACAGAGTAACATTCGGACAAGTATTGTGCGAGGGTTATGCAACACAAAACGGTGAATTGGCTCTAGGTCAGAACTTAAAAGTGGCTTTCATGCCATGGAAAGGATATAATTTTGAGGATGCAATCGTTATTTCTGAAAAAGTGGTAAGAGACGATATCTTTACCTCAATTCACATAGACGAATACTCTTTAGAGGTTCGCGATACAAAAAGAGGAATGGAAGAGTTAACATCGGATATTCCTAATGTGAGCGAAGAGGCTACAAAAGATCTTGATGAAAACGGTCTAATTAGAATTGGAGCAGAAATAAGAGAAGGTGACATTCTTATCGGTAAAATAACACCCAAAGGTGAAACAGACCCTTCCCCTGAAGAAAAATTACTGCGGGCAATTTTCGGAGATAAGGCTGGAGATGTCAAAGATGCATCATTGAAAGCGGGTCCATCCTTGAGGGGAGTTGTTATTGATAAGAAATTATTTTCACGAGCCATAAAAGACAGAAAATCTAAAACACAAGATAAACCTATCTTGGAAACCTTAGATTTAGAATATAACAGAGATTTTACTGTTCTAAAAGAAAAATTGGTGGATAAATTAATGATTATACTGGGAGACCATAAGTCTGTAGGAGTATTCAATAATTTTAAGGAGGAACTTATAAAAAAGGGCACAAAATTTAACAATAAAGCCCTATTGGCACTAGACTATACAATTGTCAATCCACTCAATTGGACAGCAGAAGAGAAAATAAATCAGTTGATTAGTCGCGTTATTCATAACTTCAGTATTAAAGCGAATGATTTGCTTGGAAATTATAAACGACGTAAGTTTCATATTTCTGTCGGAGATGAACTTCCTGCGGGAATTGTAAAGCTTGCTAAAGTTTATTTGGCCAAAAAACGAAAACTGAAAGTTGGTGATAAAATGGCAGGTCGCCATGGCAATAAAGGTATTGTTGCAAATATTGTGCGACAAGAAGATATGCCTTTCTTAGAAGACGGAACACCAGTTGATATAGTTTTAAACCCCTTGGGTGTGCCATCGCGCATGAATCTTGGTCAGATTTATGAAACGGTTCTAGGATGGGCTGGACAAAAGTTAGGAGTTAAGTTTGCAACCCCAATTTTTGATGGGGCCTCGGCAGACCAAATAAATGACTGGACAGATAAAGCTGGAGTTCCAAGATCTGGTAAGACATATTTATACGACGGTGGAACAGGAGAACGTTTCCATCAAACGGCTACCGTTGGCGTAATTTATATGCTTAAATTATCCCACATGGTAGATGATAAAATGCATGCACGCTCAATAGGGCCTTATTCGCTTATCACTCAGCAACCTTTGGGAGGTAAAGCTCAGTTCGGTGGCCAACGCTTCGGTGAGATGGAAGTATGGGCATTGGAAGCATTTGGAGCCTCAAATATATTACAGGAAATATTGACGGTAAAGTCAGACGATGTGATGGGAAGAGCAAAAGCATACGAGTCTATCGTCAAAGGGGACAATATTCCTGAACCAGGAATACCTGAGTCCTTCAATGTTCTCCTACACGAATTACGAGGTTTATGTCTCAATGTATCAATGGATTAAAAATTAGTAGAAACGAAAACATTCATATTAAAATGGCTTTCAAGAAAGAAATACAAAAAAAACAAAGTAGCTTCAATAAAATAATAATTTCCTTAGCCTCTCCGGAGGTGATTCTTGAGCAATCAAGTGGAGAGGTTTTGAAGCCCGAAACTATTAATTACAGAACTTATAAACCCGAAAGAGACGGTTTGTTTTGTGAGCGTATCTTTGGACCGGTAAAGGATTACGAATGTCACTGTGGCAAGTATAAACGAATTCGGTACAAAGGAATCGTATGTGACCGTTGTGGAGTCGAGGTTACGGAGAAAAAGGTGCGAAGAGAGCGCATGGGCCATATTTCATTGGTTGTACCGGTTGCGCATATTTGGTACTTTAGATCATTACCAAATAAAATTGGTTATCTTCTGGGGTTCCCTACGAAGAAATTAGACCAGATTATTTATTACGAACGATACGTTGTAATCAATACTGGGTTGTCTTCGCAAATAGAAGGGGTAAATCTCAAGAAAATGGACTTTTTAACGGAGGAGGAATATTTGGAGATTATTGATAATCCACTGCTCAAGGACAACCATTATTTAGAGGATAGTGATCCTAACAAATTTGTGGCAAAAATGGGAGCAGAGGCACTTCACGATTTATTGAAGGACTTAAACTTGGAAAATCTCTCCTACGAATTAAGAGGACAGGCAGAGAATGAAACCTCAGTGCAACGTAAAAACGAGGCTTTGAAGCGATTACAAGTAGTTGAAGCCATGCGCGAATCGCAAACAAGAATTGATAACCGACCTGAGTGGATGATTATTAAGGTAGTTCCTGTTATACCACCTGAATTGCGGCCACTAGTTCCATTAGACGGGGGTAGATTTGCCACCTCGGATCTAAATGACCTCTATAGAAGGGTAATAATTCGTAACAATCGTTTGAAAAGACTCATCGAAATTAAGGCACCCGAGGTTATCCTTCGCAACGAGAAAAGGATGCTTCAAGAAGCTGTGGACTCACTTTTTGACAACTCAAGAAAATCGAGCGCTGTTAAAACTGAATCTAACAGAGCCTTAAAGTCTTTGTCGGATTCTTTAAAAGGAAAGCAAGGTCGTTTCCGACAAAATCTTCTTGGAAAAAGGGTTGATTACTCTGCGCGTTCCGTTATTGTTGTAGGTCCTGATTTAAAATTACACGAATGTGGGCTTCCAAAAGAAATGGCAGCAGAGTTGTACAAACCATTCATCATTCGAAAAATGATTGAAAGGGGTATCGTGAAAACCGTAAAATCAGCAAAAAAAATAGTTGATAGAAAAGAGCCCGTGGTTTGGGATATCTTAGAAAATGTGTTAAAAGGTCACCCTGTTTTGCTAAATAGAGCACCAACATTGCACAGGTTGGGTATCCAGGCTTTCCAACCAAAACTAATTGAAGGTAAAGCAATTCGTCTCCATCCATTGGTTACAACGGCATTTAATGCAGATTTCGATGGAGATCAAATGGCAGTGCACCTGCCGCTCGGAAACGCAGCAATTTTAGAGGCACAAATGTTAATGTTGGCCTCTCACAATATCTTGAATCCTGCAAATGGAGCACCAATTGCAGTACCTTCTCAAGACATGGTTCTTGGTTTATATTACATCACAAAGGGTAAAAAATCAACCAATACTGAGGTAGTAAAAGGCGAGGGTAGTATTTTCTATTCACCCTCTGAAGTAATCATAGCTTACAATGAAGGAAAACTTGATCTCCACGCGCACATCAAGGTTAAAACCCACGACTTGAATAACGATGGAGAGTTAGAGCTCAAACTGGTTGAAACGACATGCGGTCGCGTTCTGTTCAACGAAAAGGTTCCTCAACAAGTTGGTTTCATAAACGATGTTATGACCAAGAAAGCATTGCGCGATATCATCGGTGATGTACTAAAAGTTTGTGGTACTTCAAAAACTGCAAAGTTCCTTGATGATATAAAGACGCTTGGCTATGAAATGGCGTTTAGAGGAGGTCTCTCTTTCAATTTGGACGACATTATCATTCCAAAAGAAAAAGAAGTACTGGTTTCCAAGGCTGAAAACGATGTCAAGGAGGTTATGCTTAACTACAACATGGGCTTGATAACAAACAACGAGCGCTACAACCAAATTATTGATATTTGGACGCATACAAATTCCCGTTTGACCCAAACACTGATGGATCAATTGAAAAGTGATAAGCAAGGATTTAACTCCATTTATATGATGTTTGATTCGGGAGCCCGAGGTTCCAAAGAACAGATCCGACAGCTTTCTGGGATGAGAGGTCTAATGGCTAAACCACAGAAATCGGGAGCTACGGTTCAAGAAATTATAGAAAATCCAATTTTATCAAACTTTAAAGAGGGCCTTTCAATTCTTGAATACTTTATATCAACACATGGTGCACGTAAAGGTCTTGCCGATACGGCATTAAAGACGGCAGATGCAGGTTATCTAACCCGTAGATTGGTTGACGTAGCGCAAGATGTAGTAATTAATTCCAACGACTGTGGCACCTTAAGAGGTATCGTTGCTACTGCGCTTAAGAAAAGCGATGAAATTGTTGAACCTCTATACGACAGAATACTCGGTAGAACATCGGTCCATGATGTATATTATCCAGAATCCGATAACCTCATTGTTGCCTCGGGTGAATTAATTTCTGAAGACGTGGCGCAAGAAATAGAGACTGCAGGTATTGAAGAAGTAGAAATACGGTCTGTCCTAACTTGTGAAATGAGAAGAGGAGTGTGTGCGAAATGTTATGGACGAAATTTATCCAACCACAGACTGGCTCAAACGGGCGACTCGGTAGGTGTTATTGCTGCTCAATCAATTGGTGAGCCAGGAACCCAGCTGACATTGCGTACCTTCCACGTCGGAGGAACAGCATCTAATGTTGCAGATATTTCAGATTTGAAGGCAAAGGCAAATGGGAAATTGGAAATTGATGAATTGCGTACGATTGATCGTAAAAGCTCAGACGGAACGAATAAAACGATAGTAATTGGTCGTTCTGCTGAGTTGAAAATAACAGACGAAAAAACAGGTGTTATTGTTATGAGCGCGAATGTTCCGTATGGTTCAGAATTATTAGTTTCGCCAAACTCAAAAATCAAGAAGGGTGACGTAATTTGTAAATGGGATCCATACAATGCGTTGATAGTTTCCGAGGTTGCGGGTAAAGTAGTATTCGAGAGTATCCAGGAAAATATAACGTATCGTGAGGAAATTGACGAACAGACAGGGTTTACAGAAAAGGTTATAATAGAGTCACGGGATAAAAGAAAATCTCCTGCGATCCATATTGTTGATATAAAGACTAAAGAGATTCTGAGAGAATACTCTTTACCTGTGAATGCTCATATTTCTGTAAATGAAGGTGATAAAATTGAAGCAGGCGATACATTGGTTAAAATTCCTAGAATGGCAGGAAAAACGGGTGACATCACTGGAGGACTTCCACGAGTTACTGAATTATTCGAAGCACGTAATCCTTCAAATCCTGCAGTAGTTTCTGAAATTGATGGAACTGCTACTTTTGGAGCCATTAAAAGAGGTAATAGAGAAATTAAAATTACATCCAAGCTAGGAGAGGTTAAAACCTATCTGGTTCCACTCTCTAAGCACATTCTAGTTCAACAAAACGATTTCGTTCGTGCTGGCCAACCACTTTCTGATGGTGCGATTACACCAAACGACATCTTAAATATTGAGGGTCCAACAAAAGTTCAAGAATATATTGTAAATGAAATCCAAGAGGTATACCGACTTCAAGGGGTAAAAATCAATGATAAACACTTTGAAGTAATTGTTAGACAAATGATGTTAAAAGCTGAAATTATTGAGGCTGGAGATACCATGTTCCTTGAAGGGCAATCAGTTCATAAAGCTGATATCATGGAAGCAAATGATGCATTATTTGGAATGATGTTCGTAAAAGATGCAGGCGATTCTGATGATTTGAAAAAAGGTCAGTTGGTGTCTTTTAGAAGACTTAGAGACGAGAATTCTAAATTGAAAAGAGAAGATAAGAATCTCGTGGAAGCAAGGGAAGCAATTCCAGCTACTTCTACTCCACTTCTTCAAGGAATAACGCGTGCATCCCTCCAGACCCAGTCGTTTATTTCTGCAGCTTCTTTCCAAGAAACAACGAAAGTCCTAAATGAAGCGGCAATCTCAGGAAAAGAGGATCATCTTTTAGGATTGAAAGAGAATGTCATTGTAGGGCATCTAATCCCTGCCGGAACTGGGGTTCGTAATTTTCAAAAGATGATTGTAGCGTCACAAGAGAAATATGATGAACTTGTAGAAAATGCTTAAGGTTTTTGAGAAAAAGATTAAAAAGGATGGCTTAAACCATCCTTTTTTGTTTTTGCATTTTTTCTTTACGTAATTTTATGAAAAATTAATTATGATTTTAGCTCCATTCAATTTACAAAAATGGATTGATGAAAACAGGGATTTATTGAAACCACCTGTAGGGAATAAAAATCTCTACAAAGAAGCTGGTGATTTTATAGTGATGGTAGTTGGGGGTCCAAAT
>Ga0194118_10004595_pt1 | contig 14947 bp, 20 predicted proteins | sample TA2MahsurfametaG_2_FD_148662 | JGI IMG/M metagenome (GOLD analysis project Ga0194118, IMG submission 148662) | Freshwater microbial communities from Lake Tanganyika, Tanzania - TA2015013 Mahale N5 surface | ecosystem: Environmental > Aquatic > Freshwater > Lake | place: Tanzania: Lake...
AATACTATTTGCTCTAATTTTACCTATTCCGTCTAAAGTAGATAATAATTCCGGTTTGTGTTCAATTACATCAAAAACTTGATCATCAAATGCAGTAACTAACTTTTTGGCAAAATGAGATCCTATTCCTTTAATAAGACCGGAGCCCAAATATTTTTCAATTCCTTCTATAGTATCAGGTGGAAGGGCTTTCAGAAAATCAGCTTTAAATTGCTTGCCGTGATTGCGATCATTGTACCAAATGCCGCTACATTTAATATATTCCCCGACAGATACGGAAGGGACGTTGCCTGTAATATTGACTAGATCCTTGTGATTTTTAACCTTAACCCGTAAAACACAAAATCCGTTTTCGGTATTATGATAAGTAATGCGCTCTATGCTACCAGATAGATATTCTTTAACATTTTGATTATGTATGCTCATGTGTATCTTTTTAAGATGTACACAGTTTTTGAAACCATTCTAGCTTATCTCGGTATTTTACGTAATTATTGGATTTATTGTTTGTATTTGAGAATCTACTATAGGCATCAAGTATTTCTACAGGTATATTAATCGAAGATGTACTATAAATGCTAGAGCGTAGGTAATTTATTTCCTCGGCTACCTTATCTTCGATCAGTTCAATAGACCAGGCCCTATATTTATCGTTCTGATTCATGCTCCATCTATAACCTCGTGCTTTTAACAGTTCCTTGCTGTCATACGGAGAATTAACCGCATATAGCTTGAATCTAATAGCCTTAGATTGAGTAAGTAACTCCTTTAATACCGGTTCCTGTGATCTTGGTAACTTCTGGGCTAAAAGATGTACCCCAGCAAGACAATCATTTACGGCTCTATGTCCTTCATGGAAAAACCCGAATTTATAAGCAATGTATTCGAGTTTACGACTTGAGATTCCCTCTTTATCCCAGTCAACATCGTACATTAGACAACCCCAAGCTTTTGGCGGTAGCGAAGGGAAGGTAGCTTCAAGGAAGGTACGATCAAACTGAGCGTTGTGAGCGATAATCAGGTCAACATCTTGCAAGTAATCAGCAACCGCATTTTCTTCTATTTGATAGCCTCTGACCATATCATCACTAATTCCCGTAAGTTCTGTAATATACTCAGGTATCGGAATGCCAGGATCTTGATAGCCGCTGAAATCATCCAGCAAGCGAAAGATGGAGCCGTGCCTGTTATATTCAAACTTGACCATTCCAAGTTCAATCAATTTGTCCTGTGTGTAAGATAGACCTGTTGCTTCAATATCCAGAAAAACAGCGATCATTTTGTCATCTTCATCGCCGGTATTATAATATTCCGGTCTCTGATATTTTTTAGTGACTCTGTAATGGCCTGAGCTATTTAAAATAACAGCTAACTTCTCTATATCCTCGTGTTGCATCTTCTAAAAATAGTTTAATATAATTTATATGTATATAAATTCGGTTATAGTTTCTACATGAATAAAGCTTTAGCTAATTCCAGCGGAGTTGTATAGTTTTTTGGATCGGTAGTGTCTTTAATCAAGTGTTTTAGCCAATATTTAGCCGTAAGGTCACATAAGACTTGGTTAATATCATTAGCTTTACGTGCCTCAAAGTCCAATATAAACTTAAATTCGCTAATATATCGTAATATGGATTTATTATCAGTTTTTACAAAATGTATTTCATTCACCGGAGCAGTGAAGAAATCGTATGCTTCATCTGCTATCTTATCAAATCCCAGTTCATAAAAACATTCTCTTAACAAAAGGGGAAAGCATTCTAATAGACCGGAAGTACCGCCGATCTCGTAAGCTGGGATAGCTAGTCCTATACGTGTTCTGATATGCATAAAAATAAAAACTTTCCTGCGTAGGATTCGAGTTATATCCCAGTACCAATCATCATATAGTTTGGGGTGGTTATCGCTCGGAAAGCCAAGTTCTGCTATTTTAAGCTCTTTAGCCATTTTAACGGTTAATCTTAGCTGCGACATGAATTGTTGCTAATTTCAGTTTTAACAATAGTATACCTACCTTCAGTTTTTGCAGTAAGCCACTTGTTTAGTTCTTCAATCGGAAGATTTTTATCAACTGAGTAGAGCCAATTTAGTAATAACGATTTGTTAATAGTATCCTGATGCTCTTTTTTCATTATTTTATTCTAAATACTTAAGTTATAGATAATTCGAAATATTACTTATGATCGCCAGAAGGTGATAATTATTCCAATTGCAATAAATAGAAGGGTAAACTGAATTTATGCTGTACCGTAACTTAATGTTACCTGCAAACTTTAATGCAACGACAATTCGGTTTAAACCCCTAAAGCTTATTGGATATAGGTCAATTAAGCTATCTTCTTCTGCTAGTTTATCCTTGTATTTCTTACGAAGCTTTAGCACATGTTTGACGATTTTTATGTCAAAAACCATTGATTTTGCCTCATTAAAAGCATCTTTTCAAAAGCTCGCCTGACTTACGCTCTTCCTTTTTCGATAGTTTCTATTTTGGGTATTATTTGTTTTAGCTTTTCTGCTTCTATAACTTCACTAATCATGTCTTACTATTTATTTGTAAGTTATAATTTGGATTATTAATAGTTTTAAATATCTTAAAAGCAACAAATATAATAGCGGAAGCTATAAATCCATAAAGCATTTTATAAGATAATTCCCTTACTAAAATATCCAGAACCCTTAAGTGGGAAAAGTGGTTATTAACTGCAAAGAATAAACTCATGAACATACCGTCTATAGTAGCTGCTATCATCAGAGATAGAGCATTTGACACTACAAAATTAAACCTACCACGGAATCTTTGAAAAGCTAATGTAGAACAGTATAATGATACCATTAGAGACGATAATGAAGCAAATACCAAACCGTTTACTAGATGTCCTTCAATATAGTAGGGTAGTTTTATTAGAATAGTAGCACTAACTATAATAACCAAGGCCAGGGCTCTAAAGCTCTTTGATTTGCCGTAAGTAAATGTTATCGCATTAACAGTAATGGTAATCATCGTAAATACTAGGGCGCATTCTGATATAGTCTTGCAATAATTTAGCAGATAAGTAGGGGCGCACAGCAGAAAGCTACTACCTATATATAGTCTATTTCTGATTATCTTGTTTATCATATTTACCTTCCTAATATCTTATGTTTATTTTGTATTAACAGCATCCTTCAGCTTCTGTCCAACCTTGAATTTAGGTTGATTGTAAGCGGCAATTTTCAAAGCTTCACCTGTTCTAGGATTGCGTCCTTCCCGAGCTGCAACTTCACTAATAGTAAAATTACCGAAGCCAATTAGGGATATTTCCTTACCTTGTCCTATGGCATCAATTACCGATGAGGTAAACATGTCAATTACTTTCTCAGCTTCTACTTTGGTACATTGGTGTTGGTCTGCGATATGGGTGATAAATTGTGATTTGTTCATAAATATTCTTTATTAATTAGTGAAAACTTTAAACATTTTACCTTTATACCAGAGAGGGAGTAAATCAAATCCTGACAGGAAAGCTTATTTTATCTATTAATTATGCTCTATATACAAGATCTACATTAACGGTGAGATTTTTTATTACATGTATTAGGAATATGACCGAATGCTACTACCTGCTGGAAAGAGTGTTTCTTTTCCGTAATTCCAATACATACCTTATTTACAGCCATTTTTTTTATTTATAGTATCTATTACCTCTTTGGTAGTTTTTGATGTTTTTTGAAAGCTTCAAAAGTTAGCTGGGTTGTAGTTTTGTTTAAGGTACTTAAGATCACGTAGGGTTTTTCCTCTCATATCTTTTCAAGCTTTACTATTTCCTCTAAACTAAGTCCTGTTACGGAAGAAATCAGTTTATCATCCAGCTTCTGGTTTATCATATTAATTGCTGTCTTAATCAAAATGGGATGTGCATCGTTACTCATGGTCATTTTAACTTTTCTATGTCTTTAAAAGTTAAACCGGTAATTTTAGATATTTTTTCAATAGTATCTCCGTCTAATAGCATAGACCTGGCTATTTCCATTTTTTCCTCAGTTTTACCCTTCTCAATACCTCTAGCTTCTGCAGCTGCTAATTCGTCTCTGTCGCTATAAAGCTTCTTCTGGTAATAAGAGTAGTTTGCCCTCTCTTCAGGAGTCATTTTCAGGATACTAAGCTTTTCTGCTACCTGAACCATATAAGGTGAGTGATAATTTTCAGGTATTTCATCATACTTCATGACATGTAGCCAGTCATCTATTTCTTTTTCTAAACGATCATTAAATTGCGGTATCGATATATAAAAATATTCAGGTAGAATATCGGTTGCATCAAATATTTCACCCGTTTGCTGATTTTTAATATGAACGGATAGTCTTTCGTTAGTTTCTATTTCATGAATAATAGTCTTGCCGTGATAAATAGCTCCGTTACCGATCGGAAAATAGAGCAGGGAGATATGGAATATTTTTATTATCTGGGTGTAGTCTTCCCTTTGGGCTAAATTGTCGACTATCAGTCTAGAAGTATTAAATAGTGATTTATGAATAAAAGAATCTTTAACGTTACGTTCAATCTCGATAATGTATTTATGGTGATCTTCATCTTCAACGATTAAATCCGCTAGGCTTCTTTTGCTTTTACTATCCTCTTTATTACTCTCGCTCTCAAGTAAGGCAACTATTTTGACGTCTTTATAGCCTTTTGTTTTAAGCAGAGCTGAAATAAAGCCTTCTACTACGGCATAATCACCTTTGTCCTTTAGTAGATACTTTATTCCGTAATCAAAGGATACCAAAGGTTTATTGTTACTCATAATAGTACTTTATTTTGTTTTTCACTGATTATTTTGCTCAACAAATATTATAGCATAAAAAGCTTATAAGTTCTATTGTTTTATTGGTGTTTATTGGCTTTCATAACAATTATCGCTATTAGTTTTATTTTGAAGTTCTACAAAACTACGTTTCAAATAATCTGTAACCTTTTGTAAATAAGCAAACAGAGAAGATTCTGTTAAGTCATCTTGATCTAAAATTTCATAAGCTTTCGTTAAAAGGTTAAGTTCTCTAGGAGTAACAGTCTGTTGTTCTTGATTTGGTTTATATCTACTATGTGCAGCTTTACCGTTTTCAGCTATATTGTGCATTTCTCTAGTGCGTATTTGTATTTCAACAGGTAATCCATATGAACCTAAAAGAATAACAGTATGTAGGGAGCGATAACCATTAGTCTTTGGCTTGTCAATATAATCTCTATACTTTTTTGGTATTACCTTGTAAATTTCCTGAATAAGTTTTAGTGCCGTATAGCATTCGTCTTCTTCCTTTACTATAATTCTAAAGCCAACAATGTCAGTTAGTTCTTCAATCTTAACTGAGTTTCTAGTTAATTTATGTAAAATGGAATAAGGATCTTTAACTCTACAGGAAATGTCTGTTGTTATACCAAATGCCTGTAATTGATTGCAAATTAAGTTAATTTTTTGGTTATACGAACAGTCTTTTGGTTTGTTATCCATTTCAGGCTTATTCGGCTAGGTTTAACTAGGAGCGTAAATCTAAGCTACCAAAGGTGGTTAAGCCTGTCAACACCCTTATAAATGTGATATATGATTAAGTTATATACCGTGAACGCTACGTCTGTATCAAATAATATCTTACCTATGTAAAAACCTGTAAACTCATCTTTTATACAATACTCTACCTTACCTATTGAAGTCATCGTCGTGAGTTGTTCTAATTAAATGTTGTGCCATTTTTAATCTATTAATACTTTATTTGTAATATTAAATAAAATAATTTAATAAATATTCATAATTTACTTATATTTCAACTAATATGGAGTTAATATGTAATTATGTGGTTAATTAATTCTTAAATTATGGATTATTCAGAGTCTTGTAAATATTCAATAAGATTAATAGCAAAACTAAAGTCATTAGATACTAAAAATGTACTGGACTTTAATTTAATTAATAAAGCTATTTATTACGCTAAAAAATATCATGGTAGCCAATTGCGCAAGTCCGGCGAACCATTTTATAGCCATCCACTAGAGGTGGCATATCTATTTGCTGAATACACGGCAAAAGAAGAAGTGCAGTATTATACAACTGATTTAATAATTACTGCTATAATGCATGATACTATAGAAGATACATCACTAACTAAAGAGATGATTAGTCAAGTCTTTAATGAATCAATAGCAAGTAAAGTAGAAGATTTAACCAGAATTAAAGTAAATAAAAAAATCCCTGCAGGAGAGACTCTGGAATTAGTTTATCCTCAGAATAAAAAGGATATATTATATATTAAATTATTTGATAGATTGCATAACATGCGGACTATAGCTTTTTTACCTGAAATAAAAAGAAATAAAGTTATTGATGAAACTGTGGAGTATTTTGTATCCCTTTGTTCTGTTTTAGATCTTTACGAGGTCAAAAAAGAATTAATAACATTAAGTTACCAATATAAATCCTTGCATAATTATCCTATTTTTGCGGCTAATGATACTTCATTACCTGATCCTTTTTCCTTTTTACCTTCAATGTTAACGAAATAAAATAAGCCTAATCCATACCCAATAACTATTGGAAAAAGAAGAAACAACAGACCTAAATTCCCAAAGTGTCTTATTAAGTAAATCACTCCAAAGGAGCTAATTATATACATTAAAGCACGTGATGCAGCATAAGAAAAACAGGTAGTAGTAAATCTCTGAAATACTGGAAAATGTTTATAAAAAATTGGCGTAGCCGGGAATTCAACAAGCAGTGATAAAGATAATAGGATTTGAATTAGCATTAACCCGGAACCGGTAGTAATGTGATTTAATAAAAAAGGCGAAGCTAGAATAAACGGGCCGGCAAAATAAAACTTTATTTTTAGGAATTTCAAAGGATTTATAAAATATACCAAACATGTAATCAACATAGTAAAAGCAAGGTCCTAGGGATGATACAATAAAATTTTGCTGTATTACCTGTTCTGAAGTATATCCAAACTTATCTCTTAAAAGATTAGAACTATGGATAAATATAAGATAAAAGCACACAGGATACGATAATTGTGTAAAGAAAAACGATATAACAGCTTTTTTGTTTAGTTTTTCTTTAATCCAGGGTTTATCTAGTATTTTTTCTTTGCTAGAACTAAGTTTTAAGTCTTTGTGCAAGTTCATGAGTTGTTTTTTAGCATTGGCAAAGTCAGGTGTTTCCCTTAAGGACCTTCTAGCAAAAGAACCAATAACTGCAACTATTGCTCCAACCCAAAATGCCACTCTCCAGTTAAAAAGTTGGGATAACGAAATATTGGCTACAAATAAAGCCATTGTACCACCTAAAGTAAGGCACACACTTATAAAAGCTACAGCAGGATAAACGAATGGAGGCTTAATAAGTTCTGTAAGATACACTTCGGCGCCGACTCTCTCACCCATCGAAGACATACCTTGTAGAATACGGCAAATTGTAACAGCCCAAGAAGCAACAATTCCTACCTGTTCATAAGTTGGAAGATTAGCCATAACCACACAGGATATAGACATGACAGTAGTGGTTATTATTACAGTTGCTTTTCTACCTATTCTATCTCCTAATCTACCAATTAATATAGCTCCTATAGGGCGAAATATAAATGTAATGCAGAAAGAAAAAGCACTTAATAATTGTGCCGAAAATTCATTAACTTGTGAAAAAAATAGCTCATTAAGTAATACCGCCATGTGAACATATAACATGAGGTCGAAGTACTCCAAAAATGTGCCTATAGATAATAAGCCTATAGCCTGCTTCTGCTCTCTTGTGAGGCTTTGCTGTTCTGCTGTTTTCATATTAAGAATAATAGTTATTTTATAAACATTCCCCAATTAAAACAGCTATTTAGGTTACTTTTCAACTGTTTATTGCATTAATTATAATAAATTATTGAGATTACCTGTTATTTTAAATGATATTGTTTAATACAGGCGATAATTTGTTGCTAATCTGATTTAGATACTTTGAGTATGAATATCAGTGTTCACTGTTTTATACTTACCGTTTGCATTCTGCTCAAGCCATTTTCCTAATTTATCCAATGAATGATACGTGCATATCGGTAGAATACGACCAGTTTAAAATCATGTTTTTAGGTAATGTCGAACTTTCTTGTTCATACTCATAGATTTTAATTATTTTAAGGTAGATTTATTATTATCATTTCCATAAATATTTCATTATCAGAATAGCAATAGATAAAACAAGAGTGATTATTTCTGCAATGATTAATGGAATTGAATTAATCATGATGCCATAAATTAACCAAAGTACTACACCCAGAGAATAAATTAAGTACATGGTCGTAGATATAGCCTTTGCTGAGCGTTCTTTCCATAATTTTACTATTTGAGGAATAAGCGATACAGTGCCGCAAAATGCAGCAGCATAGCCTATTAATTCGGCAACACATAATTCATTTGTCCAAGCCCACTCGATTATTGTGTTATACAATTTTTTCTCCATATTTAATTTATTGGAATGTTCGCAAATATTTTAACAGTTAATACAGGCAATATTTTTTGCTGAGCCTGATTTTTGTTATTTTGCCGGTAGAGGTGGTAATAACGTTTCAGCTTTTTAAATTTAAGTAAAACCATTAATCACGTAATCTGTTGCCATAATCAGATTTAATCATCACTTCTTCTGATGCCGAAGAAATGCAGCAGCATAGTAAATAGATTGATAAAGTCCAGATATAAGGTAAGAGCGCCGTATACTGCTATATTACCTGCTCTTGTGGTATTACCGTTCATCGCATAGTAAATGGACTTGAGCTTTTGCGTATCCCAAGCGGTAAGCACGGTAAATATTCCAACCCCAATAAAAGAAACGGCAAAATCTAGCGCAGCGGAGCGAAGAAATAAATTAATCAAACTGGCAATAACCAGACCTATCAAGCCCATATAAGCAAATGAACCAAGAGCGGTTAAATCCTTCTTGGTAGTATGACCGTATATGCTCATTGCACCAAAAGTAGAAGCGGTAATAAAAAATGTTTTAGCTATACTTGCGGTGGTATAAACAAGAAATATAGAGCCAAGCGATAAGCCGTTAAGGGCGGCAAATATACCAAGATGAAGCATAGCCTGCGCTCTGCCTGTGTCCATTAACTTACGACTGAAGAAAAAGATATAAATCAGCGGAGCAAACATCACCACGTAAGCAAAAGGGGTAGAGAATAGCATCATCGCTATTTGACTGCTACTACCGACTATGTAGGCTACTAGGGCAGATATGCCAAGTGCCATGGACATATTCTGATAAATGGAGAGCATATAGATCCGCAAGCCATGGTCATAATAAGTGTTTGTTTCTCTTGTAAAGCTGTAATTATTGTATTTCATGGTGCTTTATCTGTCCTTTGTTACTTAATATATTATATCAACACATATTATAGCACAAATCCCTCTGACTTACAAATCTTTGCTAATAATTCAAACCGGAAAAAATAGGTTATTCAGCCTGAGTCCTCTAGTTAGTCACGCTTAACTGCAAGTTATATTTTTACAGAATAATCAGCATCTTGGGATGTGTTCAAATTAGCAACATAAAAGATTTAATACGCTGTTCTGATTATCTACTCCCAAATTTGTTAGCTTAAATTTTATAAAAAATCAAGGGCAAGCGGTTGCCGTCCAAAGGCCGGCCCTTGATTTTCCATAAAGCTTTAAGCTTTTGCCCCTTAAAGAAAGAATGCACGAAGTGTGCATTCTTAAGGAACTAGTCCTTATTGTCAATGTTAACAATTATCTTAAGAGGTAAAAATGCAGAATTGTTTTAAGAAACATTATAGAGTAGAGCAGAATATTGAGGTATTAAAAAGCCTGGCGAAAAAGGAAAATATCACCCCTGAAACTTTGAAGAATTATAGTGGTTGGGGAGGGCTTAAGGATGTAGTATATAACCCTGATATATATAAGGAATTAAAAAGTCATTTAAGCGAGCATGAGATTGATTCTATCAAGCGTACTTTAAGCAGTGCTTATTATACTCCGGAGTTACTCGTAAAATTCATGTGGACGGCATTACTACGCATGGGCTTTAGATACGGTAACATATTAGAACCTGCAGTAGGTACAGGCATATTTTTTGACCATATACCGCTAAGAATACGTCAGGCAAGTAGTATTGATGCAGTAGAAATTGACAGGATTACCTGCAATATTCTAGTTAATAAACACCCTGATATTCATTTAACATGTTCCGGTTTTGAAACGGTTTATTTTGGTAAGAAGAAATATGATTTAATTATCTCTAACCCTCCATACGGCAAGGAAGCAATAAATGATATTTTCAATCCTGATCTATCATACCTAATAATCCATCACTGGTTTGTAGCCAAATGTGCAAGAATATTGAAGGAGAAAGGGATAATAGCAATGGTCTTACCGCAGTTTTTCCTTGATAACATCAAAGATCATGCAAGGGATATTATTCATGAGGCTGGGGTGGAAATGATAGCTGCTTATAGGCTTCCTGATAACCTTTTTAGTAATGCTAAAGTAACGGTTGATATAGTATTTCTGCAAAAGGCCGAAACTAATATCGAGTGGTTGAATACCGGAAAAATAACTATTGGTAATGATACGAAACCGCTTAACGAGTATTTTATTAATAATCCTGAGCATATATTAGGGGAGTTACGGGTTGTTCCCATGTATGATAGAACCGGAATAACTTGTAAAGAAAAAGGCAACCTCAGAGATCACCTTTATAATGCATGTTTAAAAATTACCAGACTAACCTAGAACTATAAAGCTTATACCTGCTACTTCCACTAGCGGGTATAAGTTCCTTTTATAATAATTCCTTCGGATAATCAAGAAGTGTATGCAAGTTCTGCAAATGGATTAGTATCATCTTTTAACAACATTTGTATGTTAATAATAACCTCAGAGATTATTTTCATATTTTCCGGGGTTAAAGGGCTATGTGCGATATCCCTCAAATGCCGCACATCGTAATTCAAATTTTTAGATACTATAATATCCAAATATTTGAAATATAACGGTGCAAGGGGATGTTCTGCAAAACTATTGTATGTATTGTCGTAATCTAAATTTACCATAAAACCTCACAAAATTAGTTGGTAACAAGTTTTAAAAATTTTTTATAAATGTTGTTAAGCTCCTCAGCAGTGATGAACAATGAATCAACTAAAGGTAGTCTCCGAACCCCACATTCTGCATATAATTCATGTAGTTCTAACCTTTGTTGTTCTGTATAAACAGGTTCACCATTATCATTAAATTTAATCTCTCTTAAGCTACTATCCGGTTTTAGGAGCTTATCGAGGTTGTGGTATTTTCCATGTCCTATTTCTTTACAAATAGTTGTTGGTGATGGAGTATCCTTAAAGTCAAGGACAAAGCCAAGAACTAAGAGGCTAATTACTGCTAACCCTACAAACCAGATAAGTATTCCTGTTATATGTTTTTTTAATATGGTCATGATTATTTAATTATTTAACTTATAAACGTTTAAGTAATTGTTCGAATTTGTTTAGTTCGTTTGACACAGAGGCTTTCTGCATTTCAATAGCAATTTTGGTTATGATATTTCGATTTTCTGGCAAATAATGCTGCTTGGCTATTTTTTCCAGATCTTCCGCTTCTTTCAGAAAGCACCTTGATTTTAGAATTTCAATAAATTGATAAAACAAAGGAGCAAGGGGATGTTCTGCAAAATCATCGTAACTATGTTCCATAAATTACCTTCTATTATAATTAAATATACTTAGTTGTTTATCTTTAAAAAACTTTACCAGTAAATTGCTGATTTTTTTCTTATCAATATTCAGCTGTTAATTGCGGGTATCCTGTTTCATCAATTCCCGCCCCAAAGTACGCCATTTGTTAGTTAAAGTAGGGTCGGCCTGCATTCTGTTTTTTGCCTCTAGCAATATGCCGTATAAGGTAGCAGGGTCGTGCGGGTGAAAATGATCAAGTTCCGCCTTAACAAATAGCCCACCAAGCATAATCTTTTTACGGGCATCTTCTTTTCGTGCCTGTTGTGACTGAATTTTCGATTGCATATTAAAATAAAACCTTTTTCTAATTAACCTTTTCAGCTCCCTTAAGATTTTACTACTTGGATTTACTGGGCAATTTTGGTCTTTGGCCGAGTTCCTTAAATTCCTTTAAAATAGGGTGGTCTTTATTATTAGGATTCAAGGCGAACATAATAAAGCCTGCAAATAGGTTGTTATCAATCGAGATAGCATTAAATCGGGTAATGATATCAAGTAATTCCTTATTACGCTGTTTTATGAGTTCCTTTATTCTTAGTTCTGTTTGGTTAATCTTTTCAAGTATTGAAGTTTTTTTAGTAGCCATAAATCTATTCTATTTTTTTAAGTAGTATTAGTTTGATATTATAGACTATACGTTCACTATAATCAATCATTGCCGTATAATAAAGTCATAGCCTTATGTGCTTTTATATTATTTATATCATAACATAGGAAAATATATAGCTATTGCAGAAAAAATATAACCCTCAATCCCCCTTATTAGGGTAAAGGGGGTGGCATGAGGGGCTTTGCCCCTGAGACCCCTATATAAGAGATAAATATTGAAGAAAAAAAGTAACAAGTGTATAGTTATGTTCATTTAGTTTTAGTAAATGCGCACTTCAGCAATACAATAAATTTATTGCCGCGCTCACGTCTAATATAAAGAATAAGAAGTAATCAGTTAATGGCACATTATAGCCTGCACGTATCGGAGGTACAAAGAGGTAAGGGACAGAATGCCGTTGCTTCCGCTGCCTATAATGCGCGCGATAAATTAGAGCTAACTGTAGTAGATAAGAAGACGGGAGTTACTACTACATTGACGTTTGACTATTCCGCAAAACCTGGACTTGCATATAGTAAAATATATGCGCCTGATGATGCACCTCTGTGGGTATATGATCGAGAGGTTTTATGGAACAAAGCCGAGGATGCAGAACGCCGTAGGAATTCCCAAACTGCCCGCAAAATCATGGTAGCATTACCTAATGAACTGAACCTTGAGCAACAGATAGCATTAGTTGAGGAAATTGTCGAAGAATTAGTTGGAATGGGAATGATAGTCGATGCCAATATTCACCACGATAAGGAAGGTAATCCGCATGTCCATTTAATGGCAACAACAAGGGAACTTGAAGAAAATCGATACGGCGAAATAGGATTTAAACTGACCAAGAATCGGGACTGGTCACGGCGGGCTTTTATTAACTGGACTAGGATAAGGGTAGCAGAGATTACAAATGAGCATTTAGCGCAGCATGGGTTTGAGAGCAGGGTATCTCATTTATCATATAAGGAGCTCGGAATTGATCTAATTCCCGGAGTACATGAAGGCCCGGCGCGGAGTATTAAAAATGCCGAATTAAGTGAAATAAACCGCCAGATTGCGTTAGAAAATGCACAAAAGATAGAAGAAAACCCGAGTATTATTCTAGACAAACTTGCAGTTAATAAGCCTGTATTTACCAAGGAAGAAATAGCCAAGGAGCTTAAAAAAGCTTTATCGGTCGCTATAACCTCGAGCGGACTTACAGGTGCTGATATAGAGGCTTTCAATAGTGAAAATACGCAGCGTTATCAGCTTCTGCTAGATAAAATCATGACCTCTCCGGAATTAGCACTCGTTACTGATAAGGATTTAAAGGATAGAACATTATATACTACAACAAAGCGTCTTGAACTTGAGGAGCGTTTCATAAGTACGGTAGAGGAGCTTTGCTCTAGACATAACCATAGTTTAGGTTTAGTTGATAGTGATCTGGATAAATTATCTTTTAAAGAAAAAATAGTAGAAAAAGTAAAAGATACGGTAGTGGTTTTTACTAGGGAAATAGAGGAGCGGACCGGATTAAAATTTGAACTTATAGATAATAAGCCGCCTTTATCACCGGAGCAGAAAAAAGCGGTACTGAATATTCTAAACGGCTCTGATATCAGTGCCTTACAAGGAATACCGGGATCAGGGAAGACGACAGCAATGAGAGAGATCGTCCGTCAGTATGAGAAGGCGGGATTTACCGTTATCGGAGTAACGGCTAGCAGTAGCGCAGCCTTAGTGCTTGAGAAAGAAACGGGTATTACGTGCCTGAATGCAAGTTTATGGCGTAAATCATGGCTTGCGGCAAACGAGAAAGAATTTGAGCTAGTGCTCAGAGCCGATTATTACAAGGAAGAAAAGTATCAGGGGAATAAGCCAGTACTAACTAATAAGCACGTCATGATTGTGGACGAGGCAAGTATGATGGAGCTGGGCAATATGGATTATTTTACAAACGAGGCTTTAAAGTCGGGCGCAAAAATAGTCTACGTCGGAGATAATAATCAATTATCGGCCGTAGGTTACGCCGGAGCTTTTAAAAAAGTAATACAGGTAGCCAGGTCCGAGAATCTGGAGGAATCACGCCGGCAGACAAATCCGCTGCACCGGGAAGCTACGAAACTGCTTAGCCGTTATAAGATACGAGAAGCCTTGGATATATATAAGAGGGAAGGTAATATCGTCATCGATAGCGATAAGTTAGAGAGCAGAGATAGATTAATTAAAGATTATGTTAATGAATTCCTGAAGCAATCGGTTCACTTAAACAAGGATAATCTGGTTGCTACTGGCGATTCATTAATTTGCACTTACAGCAACGAGGAAGCGGCAAAACTAAATAGGGAAGTTCGGAGCTTGCTTAAGGAAGCAGGAGTTATAAAGGGGAGGGAATATAAGCTGCAGGTAGGAGGTAAATATCTTGAGCTAGCCCCCGGTGAACAGATTGTATTTACAAGGAATTTTAATCGACTTGGTAAATCCGGTATTTATAACGGAGAGGTCGGAACGATAATGAAAATATCCGAACCTGACGAGCTCGGGCACGCGAAAATTGCTATTACGGTTAACAAGGCAAACGGAAGGGAGGAAGGAATTATTATCGATACG
>Ga0194118_10004602_pt1 | contig 14929 bp, 15 predicted proteins | sample TA2MahsurfametaG_2_FD_148662 | JGI IMG/M metagenome (GOLD analysis project Ga0194118, IMG submission 148662) | Freshwater microbial communities from Lake Tanganyika, Tanzania - TA2015013 Mahale N5 surface | ecosystem: Environmental > Aquatic > Freshwater > Lake | place: Tanzania: Lake...
TAAATTTAGCTGGTTTTAAGGAAATTCCGCCGGTATCGAAACAAACTCCTTTTCCAATAAAAGACAGAGGTTTTTTATTATTATATTTTTTTGGTTTCCAAATCATTGTAACAAAAAAAGGTAAATTTTTACTTCCTTGAGATACTCCAATAATTGCATTCATTCCAAGTTTTTTCAGTTCGTTTAAATCATAAACTTTAATTTTAACGCCTATAGAGCTAAGTTTCTTAATTTCTTTTACAAATCTTTCTGGATTAAGAACATTGGGAGGCTCCGAGACTAAATCTCTGGTAAAAAAAACTGAGCTTGCTAATGAAAAAATTTTTTTTTTAATGAGAAGAAAAAAATTTTTATTTTTTACAATTAAATTAAGGTTTTTTAAATTATCTTTTTTTCTCTCAGGAATAAATGTTTTGTATTTTAAAAAGGAATATTTTTTTAAAGTCGCACCTAAAAAAAAATTGTAAAACACATTTTCATTGGTTTGTTCTTCGTTATTAAAAAAAATATTTATATCTGACTTATTTTTAAACTTTGAAATTACTTGACCACCAAGTTGTTGCAACTCCATAGATGAAAGGTTTTCTTTGGAATTAATAAATATAGTTTTTTCAGGAGTCGAACCGAAGTTATCAATACAAAAAAAATTCTCGTTTTTTTTTTCACTCAATAAGTTTTTTAAAATTTTTATATCCTTTAAAGTTATCAATTTTTTTAAAATATTGTCAGTAATACTAAAATTCTTACCAGTAAAAACAATTCTATCTGTAACTTTTTTAGGAACTATTGTAGATATATTAAGATTAAGCATAATAAGTATTAAAAAAAACTTTCTTAGATGTCAAAAAATAAGATTCAAAACTATATTATTTTAGATTTTTTAAAAAATTATGCAACTTTACTATTTATTTTTTCAATAGTTATATGGCTGATGCAAGCTGTTCGCTTGTTAGATTTAATATATCAAGATGGCAACACCTTTGTTGTTTATATTCAATATATCATTTTTCAATTACCAAAAATTATATCAAGAATTTCTATAATCATTTTCTTAATAACAATCTTTTGGACTATAAATAACCTTGAAGATAGCAACGAAATAAAAACTATTTCTTTTTTTGGGATTGACCCAAAAACGCTGTTTTTTAAATTTGTTAAATTTAGTATTTTCTTTGCTTTTATATTAATTTTATTTAGAACTTTGATTGTTCCGTATTTTAACAATAAATCTAAAGAATTATTATTAGGAGAAGGAATTGGTTCATTCTCAAGTCTTATTAAAAAAAATAATTTTAACAACCCTGCGGTTGGAACTACTATATATGTAGAAGGAAAAAATAAAATTGGTGAATTAAATAATATTATTATTTTTCAAGAATATGAACCTGAAAAAAATAAATTTATAATCGCAAAAGATGGCATAGTAACAAAAATAGGAAATGAAAGTTATTTCATAACAGAGAATGGTATACTTCAAGAAAAAGATCCAAGCGGTAATATATCTGAAATAAATTTTGATAAAATAACAACAGACTTAAAAAGCTTTAAAAAAAAAATTGCTCCTTATTATAGATTTCAAGAATTATTTTTTTTAGAATTACTTGATAAATTCCTTAATGATAAAAATATCGGACAGAAACTGGGGTCTTTGTCTGAATTATTAAGAATGATTTTAGCGCCTCTAATAATTCCTTCACTTTTATTATCAGTTTCTTGCTTATTCTTAAGTCGAGAATATAAAATAAATAAAAAAATCTTAAAAGCATACTTATTTGCAATTGGTTTTTTTCTACTTTTTATTCTTGAATATTTACTTTTATATTCAAGCAAAAAAATTATTTTTGGCTACATAGTTTTTTTTTATTTAATTTTTCTATTCATTTTAAATTTATACATTGCAAATAAATCTTTTAAAAATGCAGCTGTTTAAAAAAATAAATAGATATATATCATATGAGTTTTTTACAGATCTTATAAAAGTTTTTTTTATTTTTTTTATTTTATTATTGCTTGTGATTACTTTTGATGAAATGAACTTAATAAAAAAGATTGAAAATGCCTCTTTTATAATAATTTTTAAATTAATTTTTTTTAAAGTTCCAGGGATCCTTTTAAATTTTGCTCCTTTTATTTTTTTATTTGCAGGAATTTTGTTACACTTAAAGTTAAAAAATAGAAATGAAATAGTTGCAATTAGAACTATAGGAATTTCAAATCTTAAACTAATTTCAGTTTCTGCAATTGTAGCACTTATATTAGGTTATGTTATTATACTTATTTTAAATCCTTTAACCGCAGTAGCTTCTAAGGAGTACGAAAGTATAAGATCTATTTATTTTGAAGAAAAAAATTATTTTTTTATCAATGATACTGGATTATGGATTTTAGTTGATGAAGAAAATAAAAAAAAAATTATTAGAATTGGAAATGTAGATTTTAATAAAAATATGGCTAAAAATATAACTATTCTGGACCTGAGCAAGGATTTTCAACTTCAATTTAGAATAGACTCAAAAGAAGCAATTTTTAATAATAAAACTCTTCAACTTTTAAATAGTACCACCTTTGACAATAAAAAAAATAAAAAAAAAATTACTGAATTTCAAATTGACTTGAATTTTTCCTTAAAAGAAATACAAAATACCTTTAAAAGTAGTTCTGCAATTTCAATTTACGAAATACAAAATCAAATACAAAATATTCAGAGACTTGGTTATTCAACAGACTATTTAAAAGTCGAATATCAAAAACTCATGTCATTACCAATTTATCTTCTCGCAATGGTTCTTTTGTCAGGACTAATTATAGTCAATCTTGGCACAAATATGGGCTACATATTCTATGTTGTAACAGGAGTAATAATATCAGTCATACTTTATTTTTTAAGTGATTTATCTATAACAATGGGAAAAACTGAAAAGATAGATTTGGAACTATCTGTCTGGTTGCCAATCTTTTTTATAATGCTAATAAATTTCATAGGTCTTATACAAGTAAATGCGAAGTAATTTTTTTTTATTTTTTTTTTCAATTTATTTATTGATTAATATTTTTTCCAATGCCACAGCCTCTACCGATGTTATAAAAATTCAGGCAGACAAAATCGATTATTTACAAAATGATGAAGTTTTAAACGCAATAGGTAATGTAAAAATCAACCATGAGAATGGGATTGAAATAAAAACTAATGAAGTAAAATATTATAAAAAAGATAGAATAGTGGAAATCGAAACTCGTTTTGAGCTTATCGACAAAAATAAAATATCAATTACTGGTGAACAACTAATTTATAGCATAAATAAACAACTAATTACTGCAAAAAAAAATGTAATTCTAAAAGATGAAAAAAATAATAAGTATTTTTTAAATGAAGTAATAACTGACGATAAATTTATAAATATTATTGGAAATGATCTTGTAACAGATTTTGAAAAAAGATCAGATTTCAAAGGCTCTCAACCAAGACTAAAAGCAAAAAAAGTAAATATAAAAAATAATGTAAGTATATATTATGATGCAATATTTACGACTTGCAGAGAGGAAAATAAAATTGAAGGTTGCGCTTATTGGAATTTAGAGGCAGATGAAATAGTACATGATAAAAGAGAAAAAAGTCTCTCTTATAAAAATGCAAAATTGGACTTAAACGAAATACCTGTTTTATTTACTCCATATTTTTCCCACCCTGATCCAACAGTTCAAAGAAAAAGTGGTTTTCTACCTCCAAGTTATTTAAACCTCGGTCAAATTGGAAATACAATTCAAATTCCGTATTTTTTTGCAATATCAGAAAATAAAGATTTAACTATTACCCCTATTTACTATTTTGAGCAACATCCATTACTTCTTACTGAATATAGAGAAATATTCAAAAATGGAGATTTTTCATTTGAGGGAGGTATTACCCAAGGCTATAAAAAAACAAATCAAACGTATACTTCAGGATCAAGAAGTCATTTATTTGTAAATTATAATCAAAGTTTTTTAAATAAAATATTAGATAGTAATAATTTAAATATCAAAGCTCAAAAGGTAAATAATCCTACTTATTTAAAAGTAAATAAAATTAATTCAAAAAATGATAGATTTAAGAGAACCTTAATTACAGAAGGATTAAATGAACTTAATAATGAAATTAAAGTAGACTCTTATTCAGCAACTGAAAAACTCAACCTTAGAGTAGCTGCTATGCAAAATATTGGAATATCCAAAAAGAGTGATCAATACCAATATATTTACCCTGAAATAAATTATCAAAAAAACAATCTTTTTAATCAAACATTTAACCAGGCAAATATTAATTCAACATTCAGGCAAATTAACAACAATACGAACCAGAATAAGTCGACTATTATAAATAATTTTAAAGTAGATTCCCTAAATTACTATTTGAACAGTGGAATTGGTTATAAATTTTTAGGACAAATTAAAAATATTAATTATTTAACCGACTCTAATAATAACGAAAAAAATGCACATGCCCAAATAGATCCTATTCTTGGTTTAGACACAACTTATCCACTTTTTAGAAAACATGAAATTCAACAGGAGTATTTAATTCCAAGAATTTTGACGCGATATTCTCCTGGAAAAATGAAGAATGCAAAAAACAATGATTTTTTACTCACTACAGAAAGTATTTTTTCCTTAGATAGAATGGGAAGTGAAGAGCTAGTAGAAAAAAACTTATCTTTTAACCTTGGTTTTGATTGGACGTTAAAACATGATAAAAAAAAAAAAGAATCACCAAAGACAGAATTTTCATTGGGACGAGTAATCAAATTTGATGAAGACTTAGATATGCCAACTAAGTCAACTTTAGATAAAAAAAAATCAGATTACGTTACTAAATTTTTATACTCAAGTCCTGAAAGTTTTGAAATTATATCTAGAAACAGTTTGTCAGATAATCTTAAAGATCTTAACTATAACGATATCAATCTAAAAACTTTTTTTAATAAATCATCTTTTAATTTTAATTTTGTTGAAAAAAATAAACCTCTGGGATCAGAAAGGAGATATATAGCTAGTTTAGTAAGTCCTGTAACTTCAAACTTTAATATAAAATTTGAAACAGAAAAAAACCTTAAAACAGACCAATTCATAAAAAATATATTTTTAGTTGAATATATAAACGAATGTATACAATATGGATTAACTTTAAGAAGAAATTACTATTCAAATAAAGATTTAAGACCTGGAACTACTCTATTTCTTGGTTTCACACTTCTACCATTTGGGGACTCAATAGAAGTCTTTAGATCATCATATCAATGAAAAAAGTAATTTTTTTTTTTTTTTTTTTTTTTTATGTAGATTCTTATTCAAAAGAAATCACAAACAAAACAAAAATACAAGTTGGTTCTGAGATAATAACTGATTACGAGATTCTAATTGAAAAAAATTTTTTAATGCTAATTAATCCTCAAAATATAGGCAATGTATCAAAAGAAATAATTGAAAAAACGGCTCAAGATAACTTAATAAGTAGAAAAATAAAAATACTTGAAACAAATATTTTTAAAGTTAATGCAGATAAAAATGAAGTAGACAGGGAATTATTTAACTTTTTAGAAGTTCAAAAACTTACTGAAGACAAAGTTTATAACTTTACAAAACGTTTTAAGATTAATGAAAATTATTTAAGAGATATTATTGAGTTAGAAATAAAATGGAAAAATTTGATAGGAAATATTTATTTCAACAAAATTAATATCAATATCACTGAAATTGATCAAGAAATACAAAAAAAAAATATTCCTAATTCAGATAAAGAAAAAATAATAGCTTTAGAAAGAAATAAGGTATTAAATAATTTTTTATCCAACCATTTAGAGTTGAGTAAAAAAAAATACCTTATTCAAATATTATGAAAAATAATATTGGTATTCTACTTGGTGAGCCAAATAGCATTAATTACGAAATTTTTTTTAAATCAATTAACTTTATAAAAGATTCAAATAAAAAATTCTTTATTGTAGGAAGTTTTAAATTGCTTAAAGAAAACTTCAAAATTAATCTTTCCGACTTTAATAAGACAAATATTAAAAATTTAGACAAAATAAAAAAAATTAATTTTATAGATATAGATTTGACAAGTAAAACAAATACGTTTTTACACATACGAAAATGTTTTGATGCGATTTTTTATTTATTGAAAAAAAATAAAATTAAAAAATTTATAAATTTACCAGTCGATAAATCGAAATTTACAAAGTTTTCTTTTCCTGGAGTCACAGAGTATTTGGGGAAACAGTTTAATATTTTAAATACTAATATGTTAATTTATAATGAAAAATTTTCAGTTATGCCTATATCCACTCATATCCCAATAAAAGCTATATCTAAATCAGTTTCATTTCACAGGTTAAACGCTGCATGTCAAAATATTTATAATTTTTATAAAAAGACCATAAAAAAAAAAATTAAAATTGGAGTTTTAGGACTTAATCCACATAATGGTGATAATGGATATATTGGAGATGAAGAAATATTAATAAATAAGTGGATTAAAAAGCTAAAAAAAAAATATTCTATATACGGACCAATACCGCCCGACACATCATTTATATATCAAAAAAAAAATAAAGTTGATATTTTAGTGGGTTGGTATCACGATCAAATAATTACAACATTTAAAACATTATTTGGTTTTAATGCTATCAACATAACTCTTGGGCTTCCTTTTTTAAGAGTTTCACCAGATCACGGAACTGCAAAGGATATAATTGGAAAAAATTTAGCGAATAATGAAAGTTTTATTAAAGGTTTAAAATTTTTATTTAAATATCGTGTTTAAAAAAAAAAAATTTGGACAAAATTTCTTAAACGATAAATTAGTTTTAAAAAAAATAGTCGAAATCGGTAACATCAATTCAACAACCGAAGTTATTGAAATAGGTCCAGGTAATGGAAGTCTTACAAATGAAATTTTGCAAAAAAAACCTAAATCTGTTTTTGCTATAGAAATAGATAAAGATCTAACTGAAAAACTAAAGCAGATAAAAAAAAAAAATCATAATTTTGATTATGTAATAGCTGATGCCGTTAATTTTAATGAAGCGAGAATATTTAAAGATAAATGTGTAATATTTAGTAATCTTCCTTACAACATATCAACTAAACTATTATTAAAATGGATTTTTTTAAAAAAATGGCCACCCTTTTATTCAAAACTAATTTTAATGTTCCAAAAAGAGGTGGCTGAAAGAATATGCGCTAAAAGTAAAGAAAAAAACTATGGAAGATTGTCTATAATTACAAAAGCTAGGCTTGAAACAGAATTTCATTTTAATGTATCAAAAAATTTATTTGATCCACCCCCTAAGGTTGACTCATCTGTAGTTAGCTTTACAGTTAATAGTCAAACAAACTTTAACTATAACGAACTTATTATTCTATCAAATATTACAAATATTATTTTTAATAAAAAAAGAAAAATGATTGGGAAAACTTTAGAAAAATTATTAACATCAGCGGAGAGAGAAATGATTAATTATAATAATATAAAATCAAAAAGACCTGAGGATTTAAATTTTGAATTTTATCATTCTATAGTGAACTTGCTGTCTAATAGAACAAATATTAATTAAAATTTATTTTTTTCAGATTTTATAATAGCTAGTAAATAATTTACTGTCTGCAGCAAATCCTTATTAATTAAAACATATTTATAATCTTTCCAATGACTTATTTCTTTTTTTGCAAAGTACATTCTTTTAGAAATTTCTTGCTTATTATTCAGCTCTCTTTTTTTTAACCTATCTTCTAATTCGCTAATGCTCGGAGGTAATATAAATACTGCCACTAAGTTTTTTATACCCTTTTGTACGATTTGCTCTGTTCCTTGCCAATCAATATCAAAAATAAGATTTGAACAGAATTTTTGCTTTTCCTCTATTTCGCTCTTTAATGTGCCATAATAATTTCCAAAGACTTCAGCATGTTCAACAAATAAATCTTGAGATTTAAGTTTATTGAATTCATTTATTGATAAAAACTTATAATCAACTCCGTCAACCTCGTTTTTTCTAGGTTTTCTTGTTGTGCAGGATATTGAAAGTTTGAAAGTTGAGTCTAAATCTATAATTTTTTTTGCTAATGTTGTTTTACCCGCACCGGATGGAGAAGACAAAATTAATATCAATAAAAATTATGATGTTTTATAATGATTTTTATTTATTTGAGGCTTGGCCCTCAATAAATCTAACAGCATCACCCACAGTAAGAATTTTTTCAGCCTCTTGATCTGATATTTCTGCACCGAACTCCTCTTCAAATGCCATTACAAGCTCTACGGTGTCAAGACTATCTGCACCAAGATCATCTATAAAACTTGCATCCTCAGTAACCTTCCCTTCATCCACACCAAGATGCTCTACAATAATTTTTTTTACTTTTCCTGCAACGTCACTCATTAAAATCTCCTATTGTTAAACAAATTTGTATAGTGCATTAGATGAATAGAATAAATAAATCAAGCCATATACATTCCACCATTTACGTGGATAGTTTCACCGGTAATATAATCAGATAAGTCAGAAGCTAAAAAAAGTGCACAATTTGATACATCTTTTATACTACCAAGTCTATTCATTGGTATATTTTCTACTAACTTCTTTTTAAATTCATCATTAATTTTATCAGTCATTCTAGTCTTTATAAATCCAGGTGATATACAATTAATTCTTATATTTTTTTTAGCGTACTCTTTCGCAAAGCTTTTTGTCATGCCAATTACTCCTGACTTTGCAGCGGCATAATTTGACTGGCCAAAATTACCGGTATGAGCCACAATTGAGGTAATATTTATTATATTTCCCTGATTTTGCTTCATCATAAATTTTATAGAATTTTTACAAATCAAAAATACTGAGTTCAAATTTATTTCAATAACTTTTTTCCACTCGTCTTCATTCATTCTTACTGAAAGATTGTCTTTAGTAATTCCAGCATTATTAATAACAACATCTAGGCCTCCAAGAGCTTCATTTGCATCCTCTATTAATTTTGGAATATTTTTACTATCTAATAGATCAAATTTTTTTATTTTGACATTTTTAAATTTATTTTTTATTTCATCCAAATTTTTGTCATTGGTTCCAATAGTAAAAACTTTACTGCCCAAATTTAAAAAATCTTGAACCATTTGAAAACCAATTCCAGAGGTCCCTCCTGAAATAAAAATTTTTTTATTCTCTAAATTAATTAATTGCATTTAAATCTTCAACTGTATCAATATTTTTTATATCAATTACTTCCTTACTAGTTCTTTTTATCATACCAGATAACGCCTTGCCTGGACCAAATTCAAGAAAATAATTAACTTTTTTTTTTAACATAAACTCAATTGTTTCTTTCCACTTTACACAGGATACAATTTGCTTAAATAATAAATTAGAAATTTCTTTAGGATTATTTATTATGTTAGCATTAAAATTCGCAATAACATTTACTTCAGGAACTAAAAAAATTGTATTATTAAGTATTTTTTTCATATTATCAGCAGCTGATTTCATTAGACTACAGTGAAACGGTGCGCTAACTGGTAAAAGAATTGCTTTTTTATTATGTTTTTTTTTTAATTGATCCACTACACTTAAAACATTTTGTTTATTACCACTTATAACTATTTGACCTGGGCAATTATTATTTGAAATTTCTACTATACCTTGTTTCTTATTTTCATTTAATAACTCTTTAATCAAATCTAAATCTGTACCCAAAACTGCAGCCATGGCACCCTCATTTAACGGAACAGCCTTTTGCATAAAGCTTCCTCTTTCTTTTAATAACTTTGCTCCTTCACTTAATTTTAATGAATTCGAGCAAATTAAAGCAGAGTATTCTCCTAAAGAATGTCCTGCAAAAAATACAGGTTTAAAATCAATTTTTTTTTTTAAAACTCTAAAAATTGCTACACTTACAGACATAATCGCAGGTTGAGTATTTTCTGTATGATCTAGTTTTTCTTTTGGGCCATTAAATATAATATCTGACAAATTAAAATTAAGCGTATCATCAACTTCTTTGAAAACATCTTTTGCATCCTGAAAATTATCATAAAAGGATTTTCCCATTCCGACATATTGCGAGCCTTGTCCTGGGAAAACGTATGCCTTCATAATTATTTAAAATGAAACAGTATAATATAGTTGTATTTTAAAAAAAAAATTATATATGTGTCATTCTTTTTCGCTTCAATATGCAAAATCCTTAAATGGATCCAAAAGTTATGAACACATACGAACATACCTATATTTTATCTCAAAACCTTAACCAAAAAGATCTTAAAGATATAAGAACTAAGATAGAAAATATAATTGAAAAGAATCAAGGCAAAATTCAAAAGGTAGAAGACTGGGGACTTAGAAACTTAGCGTACCCGATTAAGAAATTTAAAAAAGGATATTACTCTAATATTTTTTTTTCTGGAACAGTTAATGCAGTTTTTGAACTAGAAAAATTTGAAAGAATAGATGAAAATGTATTACGTTTTTTAACCTTTAAAGTTAAAGAAGTTCCAAAAGAAAACTCTGAACTTTGTTTAAAGTAGGAAATTAAATGATAAGAAAAAATTTTAAAAAAACAAAAAAAAAAAAAAACTCAAACTTAATGCTTTTCCAAAAACCAGTAATTAAGTTTAAACGAGAATGTCCTTTAAGTGGAAAAAACGCACCAATGGTAAATTATAAAAATATAAAACTCTTACAGAAATATATCTCGGAAACAGGAAAAATGCTTCCAAGCAGGATAACATCTGTTAGTTATTCTAAACAAAAAGAGTTATCGTCTGAAATTAAGAAGGCAAGAATTTTGGCTCTTCTACCTTTTACAAACGATTAAACAATGGAAGTAATCTTATTAGAAAATATAAAAAATTTAGGAAAAATTGGAAGCAAGGTAAAAGTTGCAAACGGATATGGTAGAAATTTTTTATTGAAACAAAAAAAAGCTTTAATTGCATCAAAAGAAAATTTAGAAATTTTTGAGAAAAAAAAGGATGAATTAAATAAAATTAATCAAAGCCAAAAAGAAGCTGCATTAAAAATAAAAAAAATAATTGATAAATTTGAGATAAAAATTCAAAAGAATTCAATGGAAGGTGGTGCTTTGTACGGCTCATTAACCATCAAAGAGATTATTCAAAACTTAGAAAATAATAACTTAAAAAATATATTGGCTAGTATGATTGAAATAAAGGAGACAATTAAAAAAATTGGAGATTATAATGTTAAAATTAATCTACACGCTGAAGTACAAGCTTCTATAAAAGTAAAAGTTGTGTCCATAGAAAAAGCCATTTAATCTTACAAACTTATCCACATTATAAATAAATAAAAAATTTCTATACTTTTAGATCTTAAATCAATTTAACGTTGGTTGTGAAAGTTGAAAGTTTAAAATTAGTAAATAATCCTAAAGAATTACCAAATAATATTGAAGCAGAGCAAATCATTATAGGCTCAATCCTTGTTAATAATGAAATTTTTGACGAGATATCAAATATAATTAATGAAAATATATTTTTTGATCCAATCCACCAAAAAATCTTCTCATATATTAGCAAATTAATTAGCAAAGGTTTGCTTGCGACACCCATTACGTTAAAAAACTACTTTGAAAACGATCAGTCCTTAAAAGAGATAGGCGGCAATGATTATATTGCAAAGTTAACGAGGCTCTCGGGATCTCTACTCCAGGCGAAAGACTTTGCTAAATTGATATATGATCTCCACTTAAGGAGAAAGCTCGTTGAACTTTCAGGAGAAACTTTATCTGAGGCAAATAATCAAAATTTTGAAACCTCTGCAGAACAATTAATAGAAAAAACTGAGAAAAAGTTATTTGATTTAGCAGAAAGAGGAAAGTTCAACAGATCCTATATTTCTTTTCAAAACGCCTTGATTGAAACTGTTGAAATGGCACAAAAAGCATTCAAAAATGACGAGGGCATTGTAGGTGTGCCAACAGGATTAAAAGATCTTGATGAGCGATTAGGAGGATTGCATTCAAGTGACTTGCTTATCATAGCAGGAAGACCATCTATGGGAAAAACTGCGCTTGCAACTAATATGGCATTTCATGCTTCCAAAAATATTTTAGAAAAAAAAGGTGGAAAATCATCTGTAGCCTTTTTTTCTTTAGAAATGTCATCAGAGCAATTATCAACAAGAATACTTTCCGAGCAAACGAGAATTAAATCAAATGACATTCGAAGGGGAAAGATTACTGAAGATGAATTGGAAAGATTTATTGAAACCTCAAAAACAATTGCTGAATTGCCACTTTATATTGATGAGACTCCAGCAATTAAAATCTCGACACTTGCAAATAGAGCAAGAAGAATCAAACGTTTGCATGGAATAGACATGATTGTTGTTGATTACATACAATTAATGACAACCGATAATTATAAGTATGATGGTAGAGTTCAAGAAATCGGAGAGATAACGCAAGGTCTCAAGGCCCTTGCTAAAGAACTTAATGTACCAGTTCTTGCACTATCACAGCTATCTAGAGCAGTTGAACAACGTGAAGATAAAAAACCACAGCTTTCAGACTTAAGAGAGTCAGGATCAATTGAACAAGACGCTGATGTTGTTATGTTTGTATATAGACCGGAGTACTATCTAGAGAAAAGTGAACCACAAGCAGGAACTGCTGAACATATTACTTGGCAAGAAAAAATGAGCCAAATTCATAATCAAGCTCAAATTATTATTGGTAAACAACGTCACGGACCAACTGGGGTAATTAATGTTGAGTTTGAAAGCGCGTATACAAAATTTAAGGATGCAACAAATCAAAAACTTGATAATTAACCATGGATGCAATTTTCTCACTCAAAACTACTTATAAATTTAAAAAATTTAAAAAATAATTATCAGACAATAAAAAATTTTTGTAAAGATAGTATCTGTTCAGCAGTTGTTAAAGCTAATGCTTATGGTCTTGGGGATTCCGAAATATCAAAATTTTTGTTAAAAAATGGATGCAATGACTTTTGGGTTGCAAATATTTCTGAGGCACTAAGAATTAAGCAAAGTATTTCTAAGATTAATATTTACGTCTTTAATGGCTTAAACAAAGGTGAGGAGGAACTTTTTTACAACAATAATTTAATTCCAGTCATTAATACTTTTGACCAATTTCAAAGATGGACAAATTTTTTAAGTAAAAAAAATTCTTATGATAAATTAATAATTCAATTTGATACTGGAATGTGCAGATCTGGCATGCAGTTTAATGAGGTAGAAAAATTAAAACAAAATAGAAAAATCTTAAATAAATTTAAAGATGTAATACTTATGACTCATCTTGCGTGTGCAGATGATAAACATAATGAATACAACCTTTTGCAAAAAAAAAGATTTTTAAAGATATCTAAAGAGTTTCCAGGTTACAAATATAGTCTAGCAGCATCTGGTGGAATTTTCTTAGGTAAAGACTATCATTTAGATATGGTTAGACCTGGCATTGCATTGTATGGGGGAAGGCTTTTCTTTAATAGAAAATTAAAAAATGTTGTTTCACTAAACTCTCCCATAATACAGTTTAATCAACTTAAAAAAAATGAGACTGCTGGCTATAGTCGAACGTATAAAACCAATAAAAACATATTAACTGCAACCATACCGTTAGGTTATGCAGATGGAATTAAAATAGGAATCTCAAATAAGGGATTTGTTTATTACGGAAATACCAAACTTCCAATGATTGGGAGAATTTCAATGGATTTAATGATCATTAATATTACTAAAGTAAAGGATAAAATTAGAGTTGGAGATCACCTTGAGATATTTGGAGAAAATTTTCAATTAGATAAATTTGCAAAGTTATCAAATACTTTACCTTATGACATCATAACATCCGTGTCTGAAAGATGTAGAAGAGTATACGTAAATTAAATGTTATTTTTTTTTGATATATATAAAAAAATAATAAAAAAACCAAAATTAATCTTTATTTTTTTTTTTTTAATAAGCCTCTTTTCTATTATAAATTTAAAAAAATTCGAATTAGATGCTTCTGCTGATACTTTACTTTTAGAAAATGATCCCGATTTAAATTTTTTAAGAAATGTAAATGAGCGATATAAATCCGAAGATTTTTTTATTATTACGTATGAAACTAGAGAAAACATCAATGATAAAAACATTTTAAAATTTAAAGAATTTGTAGATCAAATAAATAAATTTAGCTGGGTAAGTAAAACTTTAAGTATTTTTAATGCTCCTCTTTTTGAAAGTTCTGACAAGCCATTAAAAGAAAAAATACAAAATCTTGAATACATAACCTCCACTGATATTAAATTAGAACAAGCTTTAAATGAGTTAAAAAATAATCCTGTTTTTAAGAACTTAATTCTTAGCGAAGATGCAAAGATTTTTGGAGTAGTTGTTTTTATAAAAGAAAACCAAGAATATGTTAATGCATTAAAACAAAATCAAGAATTCTTAAAAAAAATTAGTAAAAACAAGAGTGTAAAAGATAAAAGTTTTGACGAGTTTACTCAAAATCTTGAAAATCTTAAAAAACAGCAAAAAGCTGCTTTAGATAGATACAATATCCAAATTCGATCACATATTGAAAAATTTAAATCAGAGGCAAAAATAAATTTATCTGGAATACCTATGATTGCTTTTGATCTAATTAGCTTTGTTAAAAGTGATATCCAAATATTTGGAATAGGTGTCTTTATATTTATATTAATAACCTTATTTTATATTTTTAGAGATATTAGATGGATGATTTTTCCTATTGTCTGTTGTTTTTTTTCAATTTTAATTTTATCTGGACTACTGGGTTTCCTAGAATGGAAGATAACCATTATTTCATCTAACTTCATATCCTTAATGCTAATTTTAACTATGGAAATTAATATTCATTACGTCGAAAGATATCGGCAACTTCAATTTGAATTTCC
>Ga0194118_10004615_pt1 | contig 14896 bp, 9 predicted proteins | sample TA2MahsurfametaG_2_FD_148662 | JGI IMG/M metagenome (GOLD analysis project Ga0194118, IMG submission 148662) | Freshwater microbial communities from Lake Tanganyika, Tanzania - TA2015013 Mahale N5 surface | ecosystem: Environmental > Aquatic > Freshwater > Lake | place: Tanzania: Lake Tanganyika...
CCTATAAAAGAGCTCAAGTCTTTGCGAGTGGGCGTTGTTTTTTCTGGAGGACCCGCTGCAGGAGGGCATAACTGTCTTTGGGGTCTATACGAAGGGATAAAAAAATATCACAAAGAAAGCTCTTTAGTCGGTTTTTTAAGCGGACCATCGGGCATCATAGAAGGTAAATATAAAGAGCTTGATGATCAAATTTTGCAAGACTACTACAATGAAGGGGGCTTTGATTGTTTAGGCTCCGGTCGAACAAAAATTGAAACAAAAGAGCAGTTTGAAAAAGCCAAACAGACGATCAAACAACTTGCGCTTGACGCCTTAGTTGTGATCGGTGGCGATGATACAAATACTAATGCAGCATTGCTTGCCGAATATCTTGAAGCTGAAAATGAAAAAGTAGCTGTGATTGGTATTCCAAAAACTATTGACGGCGACATGCGAGGCGAGATGATTGAAGCCTCTTTTGGGTTTGATTCAGCAGCCGCTGTGTATGCAGAGCTTCTTGGAAATATTGCAAGAGATGCGATTTCATCTCGAAAGTATTATCACTTTGTAAAAATCATGGGTAGAACTGCAAGCCACCTTGCATTAGAGTGTGCTCTAGCTGTACAACCCAATCTCACTTTCATCGGAGAAGAGGTTCAAGATTTACAGCTCTCAATCAAAGATATCACCGATGAAATTGTAAATCTTGTTGAAGCGAGGGCTAAAAAAGGAATCTATCACGGAGTGATTGTATTCCCTGAAGGATTGATCGAATTTATTCCAGAGATGAAGAGCTTGATTAAAGAGCTCAATGCTCTTTTGGCAAAAATGGATCAAAATCAAGCAATAGAACATCTTTCGGCAAAAGCTAAAGATTTGTTCTTAAGATTGCCCCAAAAAATTCAGCAACAACTTCTTATAGATCGAGATTCGCATGGAAACGTGCAGGTATCTTTGATTGAAACAGAAAAATTGTTTTTGGAGCTTTCGCAAGAAGAGCTAGGAAAACGGGGCAGTAAATTTTCTCCTCTTAGCCACTTTTTTGGCTATGAAGGAAGATGCTGCTTACCCACAAACTTCGATGCAACTTATTGCTTCAATCTAGGTTTAGCAGCAGCACATATTGCAATGAAAGGTGTTACAGGCTATATAGTTGCGATAGCAAATTTAACCAAAGATCCTCAAGATTGGATTGTTAAAGCTCTCCCTTTAGCCCGCCTTATCCATTTTGAAATGAGAAAGGGTGTCATGAAGACTGTGATCGAAAAAAAACTAGTTGATGTTAAAGGTCTTGTTTTTAAGCAGTTTATGAAAAATAGAGAGGAGTGCAAACTCCAGGATTGCTACATCAATCCAGGTCCTATTCAATTTTTTGGACCAGCTGCAAATAAAATTTCTTCTACTTTAATTATAGAGAATCAAAAGCAATAAGATAATTTGCTTTAATTAAGTCTTTCCAAAAAAATAGTATTTTTTGCTATATAGACTTATGAGCAAAGTTTATAAAAATCCCCATATTCACAATATTCGTAGACGTCTCTTTGATGTTGCCCATTTATTTTTAGGCAATTACACAGATGATCCTATTCCTGAGCATCCTCCAAAAGATTTTATTTATCCAAAGCCTGATTACATATTTAATGAAAACGAGCCGCTTGCTCAGTGGATCAATCATTGCACTTTTTTGCTGCAAATTGAAGGTATTCATATTCTAACTGATCCGATTTGGAGCGAGCGCTGTTCACCATTTAAGTACATAGGGCCTAAAAGAACCCATCCCCCAGCTCTAGATTTGAAAGAATTGCCTAAAATCGACATCGTGTTAATCAGCCATAACCATTACGATCATCTTGATAAAAAAACGGTAAAATTGCTTCATCGTTACCAGCCTGACATATTATGGATAGTTCCCAAGGGATTGAAAACGTGGTTTAAAAGAAGAGGTGTACACAATGTCAAAGAGTTGAGCTGGTGGGAAGAGTTTGTTATCGATCATGGCATAGATAAAGTGCATTTAACGATCACAGGTGTTCCAAGTCAACATAATTCTGGAAGAACTCTATTTGACACCAATCGATCTCTTTGGTTAGGATACGTTGTACGTTTTACATCGAGCTCTAAAGGGAAAAGCAAGCACTGCTACTTTGTTGGTGACACAGCCTATAATCCTTATGACTTTAAAAAAATAGGAAAAGTGTTTCCAAGTATCGATCTTTGTTTATGCCCAATAGGGACTTATGCTCCTGGCCCTTTTATGCGTACAGTGCATTCTAGTCCTGAAGATGCTGTGGCAATCCATCAAGATGTAAACGCTAAATTTAGTTTAGCCATGCATTGGAGAACTTTTCAGCTAGCTTTTGAACCGCTAAGTCGTCCTCCGTATGATTTATACTTGGCTATGAAACAAAAGGGATTAAATCCTGAAAAATTTATCCCCCTTAATCCAGGAGAGAGGGTTAATTGGTAAATTGGGTAGAGCTTTCCCTTAAAAAAGCCTATTTTTTTAAAAATCCCTACCGAATGGTTAGGCGGTTTTTAGAAAAAAGGGGGGATAAGGAAGTCTATTTGTATGGCGAAACGCCTCTGCCTCTTATCGATAAAATCTTACAAGATTTTTCCGTTCCTAAAAATGCTACGTTCTTTGATTTTGGCTCAGGAAGAGGGCATATTCCTCTTTATCTTGCATCTAAGTATAAGATGCGAGCTTATGGAGTAGAAGAGGTTGCTGAATTTGTAGTGATCGCGAATCAAATTGCTGTAAAACATCATCTTTCAGCGAGATTTTTTTGCCAAGATTACCTAGATTGGAAAATTGAGCCCAATTATGTCTATCTCTATGGCACTTGTCTAGAAGATGATATTATAGAAAAATTGGTAAAAACTTCTTGGAAAAAAACTAAGTGGATAACAGTCAGTTTCCCTTTTTCTGATTATTCAGACCGCTTTGAAGTGGAAAAAAAACTAGTTGGGGTTTATCCTTGGGGAGAAACTGACATCTTTTTAAATAGGATGAAATAAAAAATGAAGGCAGCTGTAATTTTATCAGGGTGCGGCGTTTTTGACGGCTCTGAGATTCAAGAAGCGGTTTTAATGCTGCTTGCTTTGGCAGAAAATGGCCATAGCTATCAGTGCTATGCTCCAAATATAGAGATGCAGGCCGTTTCCCATATTTCAAAAAAAGGTATGGGCCAAAGAAATGTTTTAGAAGAGTCAGCTAGAATTGCTAGAGGACAAATTCACGATCTTCATACACTCCATCCTACTAAATATGACATGCTTGTGCTGCCGGGAGGTATGGGAGTCGGCAAGAATTTGAGTACCTTTGTCGATAGAGGGGTAGATTTTCAGATGCTGCCCGAGCTAAAAAAAGTTGTTAATACTTTTTTTGATGAAAACAAGCCTATTATTGCAATCTGTATGGCCCCTGTCATTTTGGCAAAAGCTTTGCAAGGCAAGGGAAGTTTTAAAATGACCCTTGGAAAGCAGCCAGAAAACATGAAAGTGCTAAAAGAAATGGGTATGGTACCTGTTGCTGCAGAAGCTGATCAAATGGTCCAAGATGGCAATTTATACACTGCGGCTGGTTATTATGAAGCGCATTCAATAGAAAAGATTTACCACTCCTTACAAAAGATTTTTCATGCCATCGGTTAGTGTAGGGAATGTCAAACTCGGCCGCGGCGAGTCTATCAAGATCCAGTCGATGACTACATCGAACACAAGAGATGTTGAAGCAACTGTTAATCAAATCATCCGTTTAGCAGATGCGGGATGTGATATTGCCAGGGTTACAGTTCAAGGAAAAAAAGAGGCTGAAGCATGTGAAGAGATAAAAAACCTACTCGTGCAAAAAGGGTATAACATACCAATTGTGGCAGATATCCATTTCTATCCTCCAGCCGCTTTAATGGTCGCTGATTTTGTAGATAAAATCCGTATCAATCCCGGTAATTACATCGATCGCAGGGCTACTTTTAAATCGATTGACTATGATGATGCTACCTATCTTAGAGAACTTAAAAAGATTGAAGAAGGATTTTTGCCGCTAGTCGAAAAATGCAAAAAGCGTGGAATAGCCATGCGAATTGGCACAAATCATGGATCCTTGTCAGATAGAATTATGAGCCGTTACGGCGACACACCTTTTGGTATGGTCGAATCTGCGCTTGAATTTGCTAGAGTTTGCGAAAAGTATGATTATCATAATCTTGTATTTTCTATGAAATCTAGCAATCCTATTGTGATGATCGAAGCCTACAGACTTTTAGCTTCAAAAATCGGTGATAAATATCCTCTACATCTTGGAGTGACAGAAGCAGGAGAAGGAGAAGATGGCAGAGTAAAATCCTCTATTGGGATAGGGACTCTACTTTTAGAGGGCCTAGGTGATACGATTCGCTTTTCCTTGACGGAAGATCCTTGGTTTGAAATCGACCCTTGTAGAAGGCTTGTAGAGTTTGTAAATCGAACTAAAAGAAGACCAAGAGGTGAAAGAATTTCTAGAAATGTCCGATTTCCTAAAGGTGTTTCTGACGGTATTGTGATATTTGATCAAAAGGATCTTCATCCTGATATGGTAGTTTTTTCAGATTTAGATCATGCGATAGAGCTTTTACCTGAAATAGACGCACCTGTCATTTTAAGAAAGCACTACGATGTAAGTCCTGAAGATCTTGTGATTCATGCATCCTGCGAATTAGGTTCTATATTAGCAGATGGACTTGCAGAGGGAATCTGGATAGAAGGCGATTATGATCAAAAACTTCTTCATGATTTATCACACAGCATCATGCAAGCTGTAAGAAAAAAAAGTATCAAAACAGAATTTATTGCATGTCCAGGATGTGGCAGAACCTTGTTCAATCTGCAAGAAGTGACTAAGCGGATCAAATCTAAAACTGGCCATTTACCTAATGTAAAAATTGCTATTATGGGATGCATTGTCAACGGGCCGGGAGAAATGGCAGATGCTAATTTTGGATATGTCGGCTCGCAGTCAGGAAAAATCGATTTGTATGTGGGAAAACAGTGCGTTGAGCGAAATATTGATGAAAAAGATGCTGATGAAAAACTCATAGATCTCATCAAAGCACAAGGTATGTGGTCTGATCCAAGCTAAACTTTGATATTCAAACGCTTTTTTCAAGGCCAAATACAGAGTGATAAAACTTGTTTTCTGCTTTCAGCGATTCCATAATAGCCTCTTTTGAACGAAACCCATGCTGTTCGTGTGGAAATAATATATATGTAGTAGGAATGTGATTTTTTTTAAGAGCGTGATGGATGGCTTCTGATTGAGAAGGGGGGACAATTTTATCTTCTTTACCTTGTAAAATCAGTAAAGGAACCTTGATATTGTTTACATAGTGGATGGGAGAAAATTCTTTCCATTTCTCTTTAGCGATAAGTTTATCTAGATAGTGAGCCTCAAATTTATGGGTCTCTTTAGCTAAAGCTTCAATATCACTTACCCCATAGTAGCTAACACCAGCTTTAAAGAAATTTCTAAAAGCAAGCGCAGCAAGAACTGTATAACCACCCGCGCTTCCACCAATAACTGCAATATTTTCACGGCTTACTAGATCGTTATTTATTAAATACATAGCCGCATAGATTGCATCATCTACGCAAGCTACTCCCCATTTGGTGAAAAGCATTTCTCTATAAGCTTTGCCATAGCCACTACTACCTCTATAATTGACTTCGACAACACCATAACCTCTAGAGGTAAAGTATTGATGCGTTAAGTCTAAAACGGCTTTTTTATGAGATGTAGGGCCTCCGTGGCATCTTACTAGTAAAGGAGGTTTGCTATCTTTTTCTTTTGCCTGAAAATGAGGATTGCAAGGTGGGTAATAAATGCCATAGGCCTTGGCTCCATCGGTTGTATCATACTTTATTGGTATAGGTATGGAGTAGTAGGTATCATCGATATTAGGCTTGTTTTTAGAAAAAATCACTGTGTCGGTAGATTTAACAAGATCGATATAGATAATAGATGAGATTGACGTTGGCGATGCAGCGATAAACACAACACCGTCTTTATAAGCTCTTAGAGATGAAATCGAGGTAAATGGGGTGTCGATAATTGAGCATAACCCACTTTGTACATCAATCAAAGCAAGTCGATCAATCCCTTCTTCAGTGTAGATGCAAGCAAGCGTTGTTTTGCCTTGATAGTTAATAAAATCTGCTCTTTTTACCCCTAAAACCCAAAGAGGCTCGCTAACATCGGCGCTAAAACGAGAAACAATACGAGATTGATTATTATCACAGAGATAAAAATTCCAATAACCTGTTTCATCACAGGCATAATAGAGGATATTATCAGGTGAAAAAAGAGGCGTTAAAACGGATATACCAGGATTGCTAGCTATTTTTTGGATATCTTCTAATGATCCGTCAGCTCTGATTTGGCCAATGAATAGATTTGTACTATCCCACGGCATATCAGGATGGTTCCATGAGATCCATGCGAGTTGCTTGCCATCTGGACTAATGGCTACTTCTCCATAAAAATCATCATCGCATGCCAAAATCTTCACACTTTTTGCTTTGATGTCTATACATACAAGGCAGTTTTTTACATCGCTTGCATCAGTGTGATCTTCCATCACACAGAACAGATATTTTCCACATTTGGAAACAACAAAAGAGGCAAACCGTCGATTTTTTTCCTCAATAATAGGATAAGTAGAGCCATCCGAATCCATTTTATAAAGAAATTGATCAGAAAAATGGACGAAATAGAGGCTTTCTTTATCTATTACGTAGCTTAGACCCCCATATTCATGCACTTTTGATCGAATATTGTAATCTTTAGGACTAAAATCTTCTTTTTTATCATCTTTGTAAGAGACTAAAGAAAAACGCCCTTTTTCTTCAGGACGCCCTTCAATCCAATAGATGGTGTTATTTATAACCGAGATATCAGAAAGGCGTAATGAACCTTCCGCTACAATTTCTTCATTAATAGGGGATTGCCAAGATCCGTAAGGGGCATATTTGATATTGTGATGCATAATAGTAACTATAGCAAATAAAAAAGTTGCTTACATCTTCTTTTTGTATTGAGGGGGCAGCGGATCAAATTTCACGTGAGATTGTAAAGTGGTCTTCCAAATCCTAATGCTGCGTACTATGGTTTTAAGGAATTCTTCGTTATGTCTAGGATCATCAAAACGTACAAGGTACGAAAGGCAAGAAATGTCGTAAGCTCCCAAGAAAGAAGATGTGACAGTGATTGATTCGATATTTAAAGCTTCGATTTGTTGAGAGACGAAATCCTTAAAGGTGGGATTGATCGCACTTAAAACCACAAGAAAGTAATTATCAATGATTTGTGTTTTTAAGAAAAAGACCTGTTTGTTGTAGTCATGCTCAAGAGCCTCAAGTAGAATCAAAAATTGCTTTTTCAAAATCGCGGGAGCAATAAGACTTTGCATGTATGTCGGATTGAGAGAATAGAAATAATTTTCTAAAAGGAAATCTTGGTGGATATTCATCTGCAAAAGAAGTTTTTTGAGGTCAATCAAAGCTTCGTTTTGTTTTGAAATCATCCCGCCGTTATAATCGCGTATATCGCCTAAAACTCTAGTTAACTCGCTAAAAACAGCCCTTCTTGCTTCATAAAGATCTAAAGAGTAGTCTTTTCTCAAAAATGCAGCTTTATCTAGATGCATCTCAAAAACATTAGCTTCTTTGGGGTATTTTTTTCTTAGCTGTCCTACGAGTTTTACATCGTGATCGCTGAATTTGATGCTCGATTTTTCTTTAGTGAATAGTTTTTGTAGAGGTTTGTCTTCAGGCTTCAAAAGACGAAGTAGTATGATAGTGAACGATAGCTTTGTTTGCGTCTGTTTGTGGAAGGTGATGACTACTTGGGGTATGTCTTGGACGTATTTAAGTTGATTGCTCAAAATAAGAATATTTCGCATCACTTCTTCTTCATTTCTTGGCATGAAGATCGGATTGATGACACTTTCAATACGCTCTTTGATTTCAGTAGGCAACCTCTTTCTTAACTCCTGAATTTCTTGAATGGAAAAAGTTGCGTTACCCTTTTTTTCTACTTCGAGATAGATGGTTCTGACTTTATTTGAGCCTCTTCTATCGATGATGCTGGAATCTTTCACTTTCGTCACATGAGGTATGCAACTTTGTATCGCTTTAAGAACATGTCTTTCTTCGAAGATCTCGTTTTCTCGCAGCAGGTTGATTCCTACCAATACTCCAACTATGGGAGTGTTTTTTTGCTCATCTTGAATGGTTGTTTTGAGCACTTTGATGCTTAAATGGCGTTGATGAGGCTGTGAAAGGACAAAATTGGTAAGAGATTTATGGAATAGGTACTTATAGGAGATAATTCTGGTTAAGTGCTTGATATCTCTAGTTACAGTGAATTGATCTTTAAACTGTAAGATGAAGTATTGAAGTTCATTATAAATATCTCTTTCGAAGACTTGAGGCCTAAATTCAAGAAGCGGAGCGATTTGCTCCTTAATTTGGGTTACTTTTTCTTCTGCTGAAACTTTAATCAAAAAGTGGTGCATTTGATCAAAAATATTATGATCAAATTCTCTTGAGGGTCGATCGAGTAAAGAGGCGATGTTTTCTTGAATAATGATCTTTTTTTGATCAATCGTTAAAGGTTTAAGAGCAATAACATTTCTTGCATGCTGAACAGCCAATATATTCAGTTTGATTTCTTTTGAAAGAGAGGGGAGATTCGCTTTTACTAAATGGAGGTCTTTAGGATTGTCGATTCTCATGAATAGTTCATGCAAAAAGTAACCTCGTTGAGGAAGTAGCTTAAAGCGAAAAGCCATAGAGACTACGTTTACAAGAGGCAATTGCTTTCCAGGAATAAGCCATCGGCTACACGTATCGCTAACAAAGCGTCCAACACCATGCGTGTATTCAGAAGAGCAAAGAACGGCAATCGATAAAATATAGGGAGCTTGGTTAGTTGGTTTAGACCAACGCAATATAGGGATCTGCTCTTCAAGGGCATCATAGAATTCTTCAATTGTCTTTTTTTCTTGAAAAGATTCTATAAATTTTCCTTTATCCAAAACTTCTTCAGGTATGAGCCTTTTAATGATGTTTTGTAGAGCACTAAAATAGTGGGAAAAACTCTCTTGATTTTCTTCAGGACAATCAAATGGAGCGGTGATTTCTAAGAGTCGAGGCAAAAAGCTTCCTTCCGGAGAAAAAAACCCTTCAGATTCATCGGAAAGTAGTTCCATATCCTGCAACATAAGTTTAGTATAAACGCAATAGAATATTTGTACACTGTTAAGATTCGGAGAAAGCTAGCAAGTGGTTTTTCTCAGATTCTGAAGGTTCTCTTATAGACTGATCGATCTGGACTTGATTGAGGAAAAAGCTCCCTGTAGGTCGCACGACAAGATTTTTTACATAAGGTTTTTTCATGTACGACGCATTCCAGTGATATAGTGTAGTTACAGGAATTTGACTCACAAGAATTCCTAGTGCTTGATCAAGGTATTCTGTTCTTTGGTAATCATCTAATTCTTTTTTTGCAAGGTCGAGTAAGCGGGTGTATTCAGGATGAGAAAATCCGGGGTAATTTTTAGGATTGTCGCTAGATTTGAATCTTTCTAAGAGATTCATAGGATCTTGATACTGCGCATACCACACACACTGACCTATCGCATAATCTCTTGATGTAAGCTTGGAAAGGAGGATTTTGTGGTCCAATTTTACAAGTTCAACGCTTACCCCTAGATTTTTTTTCCACTGCGATTGGAGCGTTTGAGCCACTCGTATATGCTGTGTAGAATTTGAGTAGATCATTGAAAGATGTAAAGAAAGCTCATCGATATCGATTTGGAGTTCTTCTAAGCCCTTTTTCAAAAAAAATTTAGCTCTAGAGATATCGTGATCGTTGATCATGTGCTGAGAGTATCCTTTGCGAAGAGCCGGGGGCATTAAATTGATGCCATTGTCATCTTTGAGTAAGGTAATGTTGTCTATAATATCTTGTCGATTGATCGCTAGTGCAAAAGCTCTACGTAGATTGAGGTTGTTAAAGGGGAATTTTTCTGTATTGAACGAGATTAAAGTAGATGCAGGACAAGATAGAGTATGGATTTGATCTTTGTCAATAAATTGGGGCAAAGCATCAGTGGGTATAGAAGTAAAAGGCAGCCCAATTACATCGAGCTCATTCATCTCATACATTCCAAGAGCTGTGATTTCGTCATTGATAAAACTAAAACTTATTCCTGGCAGTTTTACATTTTCTTTGTCCCAGTAGTGAGGGTTTTTTTCAAGAAGCATCTCTCTGCCACGTACCCAGCGAGTAGGTCTAAAAGGGCCGTTACAGATAAATTCATCCCCAACAGCTTCTGCCCAGCCAGGATTTTTTTTAGCAAGAGATTGCTTAACAGGACTTAAAACACAGAAAGAAACAACTTCTAAAAAATAAGGAGTGGGGTCTTCTAATTCCACTATGAGCGTTTTAGGATCTGGGGCATAGATGCCAACAGAATCTAAAGGCAGCAAACCTTTTTTGGCCGCTTCTGCATTTTTTATAGGATAGAGCAAATGGGCATTTGGACAGGGAAATTCTGGATCTATCATATCAAGCCAAGTATCCAAAATATCGTAAGAGCTCATCAAGGAACCATCAGACCAATAGGTTGTTTTTAGATGGAATGTGTATGTTTTTTTATCATCAGATAATTCAATTTCTTCAGCAAGCGCAGGAGCATACTCTCCCTCTGGTGTTTGTCTTGTCAAACCTTCAAAAAGCAAAAAATGGACAGTGGAAGAGACAAGATCGCCCCCTTTTCTCGGGTCGAGGGTAGATGGATCTTGCATCAGGTTTAAATTGATGTGGGGTCTATGGACAAAAGTCTGTTTTTTAGTTGAATCGCAGCTAGTAAGGATTGTGAAGAGTAAAAGAAAATAGAACTTCATCATTTAGTAAAGTTTAGGTTAGCTAAGGTTTTTAAGCAAGCTCAGGATCAATCGATACAAACTCCCAATGGAGTGATCCAATAGGTGAGATGTAAAAACCTTTTACATGAGGTTGCAAAAGATAATTCATGTGCCAGTGATAAAGGCAAGTAAAAGGCATATCTTCTGCCAATATTTCTTCAGCTTTTTCCAGAAATTGGATCCGTTCCACGGGAGAAAAAAGATGTAAAGAGTCGTTCAATAAATCGATATAATCACGATTTTCCCAGCCGGAGTAATTTTTGATGTTATGCTTTGACTTGAAGCGTTCTAAAATATTCATAGGATCATTGTATTGAGCTGACCATGAAAATTCTGCTACTTGGAAGTCTTTTTTTCTCATTTTTTGAAGAAAGTATTGCAGCTCATATCCATAGAGATCGACTTGAATGCCAAGTACTTCGTGAAGCTGCTGCTGGATCGCTTGAGCAATTTTTGCATAGCAATCTTCATTGTAATAGCTGATTTGGATCGAAGGGAAATCTTCTTTTGCTATCTTAAGCTCATCAAGACCTTTTTTAAAAAGTTCTCTAGATAGATCATTATTTGCATCTATTAAAAGCTCTTTAGGGTCTTTTTTCTTCAAAACCGGGGGGATGAAGTCCGTTGCTACGATTTCTCCTAACTGGGTAATGTTATCTACGAGTTCTTTTCGATTGACAGCGCAGGCTATCGCTTTACGGATGTTTTTATTTGTGTAGGGAAATTTATCTACATTGAAGGTAAGCATTGTAGTAGCCCCTAAAGGAGATGAGTGAATCATCCCTCTTTTTGAGAGGATCTGAAGCGTATCTAAAGGAAGAGGAGAGAATGCACCGCCTACAAAATCGATCTCTTTGTTTTCAAACATTGTTAAGGAAGTCACATCTGATGCAACAATACTTACATGGATACCCTCTAGATGTACATTTTTTGCGTCCCAAAAATAGGGGTTTTTTTCTAGCACCAGTTGATCGTTGTGGAGCCATTTTTTCAAAAGAAATGGACCTGAGCATAAAAGCTCATGTTTTTTATTTTCGTCGTATTTCACAGCATAAAAAGCGCTAAAGGAGGTCAAATCTAAAAAGTAGGGGATGGGGTGCTCTAGTTCAACGACGATTGTTTTGTCATTAGGTGTATGTATTCCCACATCATCTAGGGAAATTTCTTGACGAAAGGCTTTTTCAGCATTTTTTATGACAAAGAAAAGATGGGCTACTGGAGATGGAAAATGGGGATCTAAAACCTCTTTCCAAGTTTTTGCAAAATCATAAGAAGTGATAGGGCTTTGATCAGACCAAAAAGCTTTTTTCAAAGTAAACGTATATGTCTTTCGATCTTCAGAAATTTCAATATTTTTAGCCAAAGAAAGAGCTCTTGGGTCCTCTGGGGTCATTCTAGTAAGCCCTTGCAAGGTCATTACATGCAAAGCTGGAGAAATTGGATCGCTTCCTTTACGAGGATCTAATGAAAGAGGCTCTTGCTTAAAGTTGATTCTTAATATTTTGTCATTTCGTTGTATCACGGCAGGCTTACCTATATCCATTTGCTGAAGCAAATAGAAAGAGCAGCTAACAAAAACCGAAAATAAGCAAACTTTAATCAGAGATTTTAACATCGCATAACAGGTATACCACAACAGCGCATTTATGAAAAACGAGTAAGCGCGTTCTAGTGCTAGCAAGGGCTAGCAGGCGAAATTGTTGTTTACAAAATACACTTGTAAACAGTATACCTTCAAAAGGAAATTTTAAGATTGTGTGAATGAAAAAATCAGATATTGCTAATAGATGGCTTGTCTTAATCGCTATGACTAGCTGCCTTGCGATGATTTTTCTCGATTCAACCATACTCCCTGTAGCTTTACCTACTATTCAGAAATCTTTTGGAATTTCTCCGCTCGCTTTAAGATGGATCGTCGATATTTATTTTTTATGCAATGCTTCATTTGTTATCGCAGGAGGACGTGTTGCTGACTTGTTTGGCCACAGGTTCTTGTTTTGCACAGGGATGCTTCTTTTCGCTTTTGCTTCTGCTATTGGAGGTATTAGTCAAAATCTCTATCACCTTTTAGCTGCTAGAGCTCTGCAAGGAATCGGTGCAGCTTTTATGGGGCCAGCTTCCATGGCTGTATTGATCGATGTTTTTCCTCTGAAAGAGAGGGGGAAAGTTCTAGGAGTCAGTGTTAGCATCAGCTCTATATTTTTAGCTTTAGGCCCTTTTATAGGGGGCTTATTGACGGAGATGATTTCATGGAGATGGATATTTCTTGTAAATTTTCCTATAGCGCTATTAGGCATCACCCTTGCTTTAATTAGCGTAAAAAAATCTGTAAAAAGGAAAGAGCCTTTTGACGCTATCGGCTGCTTTTTGCTGATTTTTGGCTTAGTTTGCTCAACGATTTTTTTAATGGAAATCCGCTATGCATCCTTAATTGTCCTTCTTCAGTTATTTTTCACCTCTTTATTTTCTTTCATCTTGCTCTATAAACGAAGCATTAGAATAGAGCACCCGTTTGTAGAATTTTCCCTATTTCGTTTAAAGACTTTTTCTTATGGAACCGTAATTGTTCTATGTGCTCAGTTTTTGTTGATGAATACGGTGTTTTGGCCGATATTTTTTCAACAAGCCCTCTCTTACACCCCTCTTCAAGCAGGATCGTATACCATTATATCGACGCTTCCTGTGATGGTGATCTCACCGATTTCCGGTTACTTATCTGATAAAAAAGGGCCAAGAGTTCCTGTTGTCATAGGATTTTTGAGCATTATATTTGCTTGCTATCTTATATGCATGTTTTGCGTATGGCGCTTTGAGCAATGCCTTCTTTGGGGAGTGCTTCTTTTTGGTACAGGCTTAGCATTTATTATGACTCCCACAGGAACAGCTACGCTAAGCTATGCTCCAGACAATAAAAGAGGCTTAGCATCAGGTATTTACAATACAATTCGTTTTACCGGAGCTTCCATTGGGATAGCAACGTTAGGAACAGCTCATGAGTTTGTTTATTCAGAAGATAGCGCAAAAATACCGATCTATGGACTGATTGCAGATAATATTGTTAGCATTTGTGTAGCAATTTTAGGTCTTGTATTGACTTGGCTTTATTTAAAAGCGTATAACAAAAAAGAAATACTTGAGGGGTAAAATGGGGCGGTTTTTATTTTTATGTTTAGGTCTAACTACACTTTTAAGTGCGCAAGACAAAGCGCCATCTCTGATAAAAAAGCCCAGATCCCCAAACAATGACTACGCTCAAGTCATGTTGATTCAAAGTCAGCAAACAATCAAAAAAGATGAACCGATACTTGTTCGAACAAGAGGTTTTCCTGTAGGACAACTCAGCCCTCCTTATGCTAGCTTTAGCGGTTTGCAAAGAAAAGATCAGTTTTGTGATGTATTAGGGATCATCGATGGCAAAAGATCGTTTTTATTCAGCTACACAGATGGAGCCTCTTTCACGGAATCAAGAAATTATTTCCACTATACCCTAGAAAAAAAGCTAAGCAGCATAAACGGCGGAGTTTCTAAAGGACCTCATAGTTTAGTGGTCGTTTTGCGAAATTCATACGGAGAAACGCTAAAAAATGCTGCCTCTATGGATACGATGGTCTTTAGCTATCAAAGCGAATCTACTAAAAAAGAATTGCAGCAATTAGGGCAGCTTCTTGAAAAGCCTATGGTTATTTATAATGAACCCGCAGGTGTCTATGCCGCAGGGGCGCCTATTTTGTTTGATTTTTATAAGCTAGGCTGCACGATAGGGCCAGCTGATTATAAAGTAGCGGTCTATCTTGATAATACATTACTCCAAAAAGTATCGGTATGGGGGCCATTCATTCTTAAAAACGTCTCTAAAGGGAAGCACACGATACGTTTAGAGCTGATCTCACCTTTGGATGAAGTTGTCGCTAATCCTTTCGGGGCCACAATAGAGGGTAGTTTTGAGGTT
>Ga0194118_10004620_pt1 | contig 14880 bp, 13 predicted proteins | sample TA2MahsurfametaG_2_FD_148662 | JGI IMG/M metagenome (GOLD analysis project Ga0194118, IMG submission 148662) | Freshwater microbial communities from Lake Tanganyika, Tanzania - TA2015013 Mahale N5 surface | ecosystem: Environmental > Aquatic > Freshwater > Lake | place: Tanzania: Lake...
CCTTCTCTCGAGCGTGATTGAGGGCCACAATACGGTCTCACTTGCGTTGTCAAACTACGGCGCAAACGACGTGATGAATCCGTCAGTCACTGCAGTTGACAGCGACGGCGGCGTGAAGTTGACAGGTGGCAAGCCCGCGGTGAGCTTTGCGCAGCACGCATCGCACGTGTTGGTGTCAGCAAAACGCGCAGACGACTCCATTCTTCTCGCTTTAGTGGACCTGAAAGCCAGTGGGGTCACAGTCACACCAGTTCAGGCCAGCAACCGACAGCCAACCGCGAATGTCGAATTCGACGTCGTCGTTCCGGCGTCGCATGTGGTGGCTGGGCTCAATGGAAACGGTCGTGAAGCACTGCGCTGGGTGCACGAACACGCATTGGTCGGGCTCTGTGCATTGCAGCTCGGTATTGCCCAAGGTGCCATCACCATCATGAGTGACCACGTCAAGACCCGCACGCAGTTCAACAAGCCGCTGTCAGCGCAGCAAGCAGTGGCCGTTCGCGCCGCTGATCAATTCGTCACCACTGAAGCCATTCGCGTCACCACTTTGAATGCCGCGTGGCGCATGTCCGAGGGCTTCGATGCTCGTCAAGATGTTCTTGTGGCCATGTATTGGGCGACTGAAGGTGGCCATTCCATCGTCATCGCGTGCCAGCACTTGCACGGCGGAATAGGCGCGGACATCTCGTACCCAGTGCACCGTTACTTCCTCTGGGGAATTCAGATCTCGACAGAACTGGGTGGTGCCAGTCAGCACCTCTCCCGACTCGGAAAGTTGATTGCATCAAAATGACCACTTCGCTCTCCCACTCGGAAGTCAGGGTCGGCGACGAACTTCCCGGTCTTGACATTCCGCTCACGCGCACTCTCATCGTCGCCACTGCCATCGCAACTCGCGACTACCAAGAAGTGCACCATGATCCGGGCCTTGCAGTCGAGCGTGGGTCCAAGGACATCATCATGAACATCCTCACCACCAACAGCTTCGTCGGTCGATACGTCACTGATTGGGCCGGACCTGACGCTCTCATCAAGAGCGTCAAAGTGCGTCTCGGTGCACCTAACTATCCGGGAGACACGATGCAGATGACCGGCAAGGTGACTGCGCTCGACGGCAAGGTGGCGACTGTCGCCATTCGCGGAGCGAACTCGCTTGGCGATCACGTCAATGCAACGGTGGAAGTGGAACTGTCATGAGCAACAAACTTGGTCGTACCGCCGCCATCTGCGGCATCGGTGCCACAGAGTTCTCCAAGGACTCTGGTCGCAGCGAAATGAAGCTTGCTGTTGAAGCGGTGAGTGCCGCCATTGACGATGCGGGCCTGAAGCCGAGCGACGTTGATGGCATGGTCACGTATTCCACAGACAACAACCCCGATGTCGAGATTGCTCGTAACGTGGGCATTGGGGCACTTCGGCACTTCTCGCGCGTTCATTACGGCGGCGGAGCAGCCTGCGGAACGATCGCACTCGCGACGATGGCGGTTGCAACTGGTGCTGCTGATGTCGTTGTGTGTTACCGCGCTTTCAACGAGCGCAGTGGTCGTCGTTTCGGTGCAGGCGTGCAAGACCTGCCGAACGCAGCCACAGCCGAGCGTGCACAGTTTTCGTACACGTCTTCACAAGGCCTTCTCACCCCAGCGTCGTGGGTGGCGATGGTTGCCCGTCGCTACATGCACTTGTACGGCGCCACGAGCGAAGACTTTGGTCGCGTTGCAGTCGCCATGCGCAAGCACGCAGCCACGAACCCTGCGGCATGGTTCTACAACCAACCGATCACTCTTGAAGAGCACCAGCAAAGTCGCTGGATTGTCGATCCGTTGCACCTCTTTGACTGTTGCCAAGAAAGTGACGGAGCGCAAGCAATCATCGTGACAACACCGGAACGTGCCCGTGACTTGAAGCAAAAGCCAGTGATGATCGAGGCCGTGGCGCAAGGTGCCGGCAAAGACCAGTGGACCATGACCAGTTTTTATCGCGATGACATCGCTCAATTGCCCGAGATGAAAATCGTCGCCGACGAACTCTGGTCATCCAGCGGGCTCACCCCCACCGACATCCAGACCGCGGTGCTGTACGACCACTTCTCTCCATATGTGCTGATGCAGCTTGAAGAGTTCGGCTTCTGCAAGCGCGGCGAAGCAAAAGACTTCATCAAGAACGGAAATATCGAACTTGGCGGGGACTTGCCGTTGAACACGCATGGTGGCCAGCTTGGCGAGGCCTACATCCACGGTATGAACGGAATCGCCGAAGGTGTTCGCCAAGTGCGCGGAACAAGTATCAATCAGATTCCACGAGTAGAACATGTCTTGGTGTCAGCCGGCACCGGAGTTCCAACCAGCGGACTTATTTTGGGAGTAGATCGATGAGCACCATCGACATGTCGAAGATCGACGTCATCAGCAACGAGGCATACCGTAACGGTCCGCCATACGAGCAATACGACTTGCTTCGTCGTGAGGCACCGATTGTGCGCCACCCCGGAATGGAACCCGGTTTCCCGGATTGGTTCTGGGGAATTTTCCGCCACGAAGACATCGTCACCGTCAGCCGACAGTTCCAGACATACTCGTCTGCACGACAAGGCTCTCTCATGCAGCAAGACCGCCCCGACTTGGAAGCGGCACGCATGATGATCGACACCGATCCGCCTGATCACACTCGACTTCGCACGCTTGTCAATCGAGGTTTCACACCCAAAGCAATGCGGGCACTCGAAGATCACTTCCGTGAAGTGGCAATTCAGTTGGTCGCAGAGGCCGTCAAGCAGAAGGACGTCGAGTTCGTCGAAAAAGTGTCAGCCGAACTTCCACTTGTCGCCATTGCCGAGTTGCTCGGAATTCCGGTCGATGAGCGCCACAAGGTGTTCGAGTGGTCCAATCGCATGATTGGTTCCACTGACCCTGACTATTCGGGCGGTGCAGACGATGCAGAAAACGCTGCTGCCGAGTTGTACATGTACGCACAGTCACTCGCCGAAGACCGGCGCAAGGACCCTCGAGCAGACATCATCACCACCCTCATCGACGAAACTGCAGATGACCACCTCGGCAGTCACGAGTTCGAGTTGTTCGTGCTGCTCTTGAGCGTCGCCGGCAACGAAACCACACGAAACGGCATTAGCCACGGAGTTCTGGCCCTCATCGAGAATCCTTCATCTTTCGAAGAACTTCGCGCCGAGCCGGAATTGGTCCCCAGTGCCGTCGAGGAGATCCTGCGTTGGGCCACCCCGGTTAACAATTTCCGCCGCACCGCCACTTGCGATGTGGAACTGCACGGCGTTCAGATCAAAGAAGGTGATGCCGTCGTCATGTTCTATCCGTCAGGAAATCGTGACGAAGCAGTGTTCAAAGACCCGTACACGTTCGACATTCGACGCAATCCGAACCCGCACCTCACCTTTGGTGGCGGCGGACCACACTTCTGCTTGGGTTCGAACCTCGCACGTCTCGAAATGCGCATCGTATTCGAGGAACTTGCACGTCAAGTCAAAGGCATCGAATTGACAGGCAATGTGTCGCGGTTGCGTTCTCACTTCGTGCACGGCATCAAGACACTTCCCGTACGCCTGCACTCATAGTTGGTGATGGCCTGACTTCGGGTCTACGAATCCAGACGCACCAAGTCGGCGTAGGTCTCGCGACGAACCACGACGCGTGACTTACCATCGCGAACAAACACGATTGCTGGCCGAGGAACCTTGTTGTAGTTCGTGCCCATGGAGTAGCCGTACGCACCTGTCACCGGAGTTGCCAACAAGTCACCGACCGCAACGTGTGGTGGCACTGCGGCTTCATTGATGAGGATGTCTCCACTCTCACAGTGCTTGCCAACAATGCGGGCGACCTCAGTGCGATCTGAATGGGCGCGCTTGGGGTCGAAAATCTCGTATCCGCTTCCGTAGAGCACCGGTCGAGGATTGTCACTCATCCCCCCATCGACAGCTATGTATGTGCGAATACCTTCGATGTGTTTCACCGTGCCGACTTGGTACAACGTGATTGCCGCTGAGGCAACGATACTGCGCCCTGGTTCCACAAACACGTGCGAGCCTGCGCGCAAAGTGGAGGCAGCTCCCTTCAGCACATTCGCCCACTGCGTGATGGTTGGCGCGGTCTCATCGGATGTGTAGGCAACCCCCAAGCCACCGCCAAGTGTGAGCTCTGGCACGTCGAGCGAATTGAAGAGGTCAACCATGACCTCACTTGCCTTGGCGAAATTCTCGGCTGCAAAAACGTTCGAGCCGATATGGCAATGGATGCCGACAAGGTCAATGGCTCTTGATTTCGACAAGCGATCGATGGCGCGCATTGCGTCGCCGTTTCGCAAGTTGAATCCGAACTTGGAATCATCTTGTCCGGTCTGCACGAATTCATGCGTGTGAACATGTACTCCCGGGGTGATTCTCACCTGTACGCGCGGGGTGGACTGACCCACAGTGTGTAGGTACTCGAGCTTGTCGATCTCATCGAAGCTGTCCACCACGATGTGACGTACGCCTTCTTCGACTGCAAACCGCAGCTCATCGACACTCTTGTTATTACCGTGCATCACGCAGCGCTCGCCCGGAACTCCGGCATGTCGCACCGCATACAACTCGCCGCCGGTGGCAACATCGAGCATCAGGCCCTCATCGTGTGCCAGCCGCGCCATTGCGCCGCAGAGAAAAGCCTTGGTGGCGTAGATGACTCGGTCGGTACCAAAGGCCTCGACAGCTTCGCTCGCGCGATTACGAAGATGCACTTCGTCGTACACGAACAATGGGGTGCCATGCTCTGTTGCGAGCTGCTCAACTTCACAGCCACCGATGGACAACATTCCGTTTCCACTGACAGATGCAGTGTCGGGAAGCAGTCGCTGAGGCACGACGCTCATCACATCATCTCCGGTGAACGGATGCCCAAGACTGCGAGCCCGGCGTTCATGACTCGGGCCGTCGAGTCACACAAGAACAACCGCGAATTCCGCATGCTGTCCGATTCGGCACGAAGCACCGGGCAGTGCTCATAGAACGAGGTGAAGTCTGATGCGAGGTCGTACAAGTATGTGCATAGGCGATGCGGGCTGTACTTGTCGATGGCGTCCCACACTGCTGCATCGAATTGCAGCAGTCGCAATGCAAGCGAGCGCTCTTGTGGCGCATCCAAGGTAGGAACAACGTGTCGCACACTCTCCCGTTCGACTCCGGCGCGACGAAAGATACTGCAGATGCGCGCATGCGCATATTGCAGGTACGGAGCGGTATTGCCTTCAAAACTGAGCATGCGATCCCAGTCGAACACGTAGTCCTTCACGCGATCACTGCTGAGATCTGAGTACTTCACTGCACCAATGCCGATCATCTTTGCAACTTGCGCTCGCTGATCGTCTGCCATCTCAGGGTTCTTCTCTGTGATTGCTCTGTTTGCTCGATCAACGGCCTCTTCCAATAGCGACGCCAATTTCACCGCGTCGCCTGAACGGCTCTTCAACATCTTGCGATCAGCTCCGAGCACGCTGCCAAAGGCCACATGCACCATGTCTGCGTCATCGGAGAGCCATCCGGCTGTTCGAGAAACAGACTCAATCATCTGCAAGTGCTGAGCTTGCGGCGCCCCCACGACATACAGAGACGCTTCTGCACCAATGTTTTCGACTCGGTCGATGACACAGGCCAAGTCGGTCGTGGCGTAGTTGTAGCCGCCATCGCCTTTGCGAATGATGAGTGGCAAAGGGTCTCCCTCGCGATTGGTGAATCCGGCAGGAAACACCACTTCTGCCCCGTCGCTTTCCACCAACATTCCGAGCTTCGCCAGTCGATCAACAACTTGTGGCAGCAAGGTGTTGTACTTGCTCTCACCGGCGAGATCATCATCGGTCAGCAACACATCGAGAAGTCCGTAAACATGGTTGAAATACTTGGTGCTCTCATTCACCAAGGTCTTCCACAAACGGAGAGTGTCTGGGTCGCCTCCTTGAAGCGCGACAACTCGTGCACGCGCGCGCTCCTTGAAGACGTCGTCGGCCTCGAACTTGCGCCGAGCTTCTTTATAGAACCCATCGAGGTCGCCGACACCCAGTTCGTGAGCTGCATCTGCTTCACCGAGGTCAACGAGATGCTCAATCAACATGCCAAACGGCGTTCCCCAGTCACCAATGTGGTTCTCGCGCACAACAATGTGACCCACGAAAGTCAGCATGCGCACGAGCGCGTCACCGATGATGGTTGAACGAAGGTGTCCGACGTGCATTTCTTTGGCAACGTTCGGCGCTGAATAGTCGACCACGTACTTTCGCTTCACTGGCGCTGCAGCCACGCCCAATGCTTCGCTTGCCATAGCGACGTGTACTTGCTCAGCCAGGAACTTTTCCGCAAAGACAACATTCACAAAGCCAGGTCCGGCCACTTGTAGGTCAGTGCACATGTCGGACATATCGCCGGCAATGTCGAGAACCTGCGCCACCACCTCTCGAGGCTGCTTACCGAGCTTCTTGGCCAGTGCAAGCGCGCCGTTGACTTGCGCATCTGCGTGCTCACTTGGTCTCACCAAAGGGTCCACCTCTCCCCCGGCGACGGCGGCAAATGCAGGCGACAGCCGGCGCGCAAGTAACGAAAGTGGATCAGCCATGAAGTCCCTATTCTGTCGTACCTGCACACGGCTGGAAGGCTTGGTTCCAGTCATACCGGTAACCTCGGGTGTCGACATGATGTTTCTGTCATGCTCACGTAGCTCAGCGGATAGAGCACTTGCCTCCGGAGCAAGGGGTCGCAGGTTCAAGTCCTGCCGTGAGCGCACTTTGTTGTCGCAAGCGAATTCGCTAAGACGTCATGCCATTCAGGCCGACAAACCCACGAGCCAATTCGATCTCGCCCATGTGTCGCATGCCGTGTTGGTACAGCCAGCACTCGATGCCATCGAGCACCGTGATGCCCTCCTCTGCAGCCACGCGGGCACTGAATGTCGATGCGATCTGCGGCGGGAGGGGTCGAGGAATGACCAGCCGGTCAAGGTCGCCGACGTCTAATTGACTGAGCCACGTCTCTGTGCGACCGAAAACCTCGTTCATGTATTCAATGAATTGCTCGTAATTTCCGATCTGCTGGAACTGCATCTCCTCTGGAGTCTTGTGCTTCCCATGGTCTGCAATAGCCGGATTGATTCTGGTGCTCCAATCGTCGTTCCAGATTGGAGCTTGTCCGGTAAGCAACATGAATGATGCATCGTGCATGTTCACGTAGTGAAACAAGCTGAATGCAATGGGCAACACGCCATCACGCTCGCGATGATTCACGTGGTCAACCGTCATGGTCGCAGTTGCATCTTCGTACAACGAGTGAAGTGCGCGGAATCGGCGCCGCAGTGAATCAAGGATAAGAGAAGAACTCATGGTCCAACCTCCGGGTTGTCAGTATTGCCAAGCGAAACAAACCGCTCGCGCGCAATGTAGACGAAGACTCCCTCGGCGGTAGCGGTCACCGTTTCGCCTGCTCGGATTTCACCATGAACGATCATTTTCTTTGTCTGACGGTCGACGATCCATGCCCGACCGACAAGATCAGTGTTGATGGGTGTCGGGGCGACGTAACGAACATGCAATGAACCCGTCACCACGTTGTTGTCGACGAGCAGTCGTGTTCGCCCCATTGTCTCGTCAAGCAGGGCCGCTACCCAACCACCGTGAACAGTGCCTGGCGGCCCTTGGTAGGCCTCGCTGAATGAGACCGTCGATACAACGATGTTGTCAACTATGTCAACTGTGATGGGAGGAGCTATCGGGTTCATCGAACCAGTAGCAGGGTTGCGAGTTCGACGGTTCAGTTCCGTCTGGCGTACTTCCATCGTGCCGAGTGCTTCGAGACGTTCCGCAAGATCTTCGAAGTCAGCGGCCATCTCCGGAGCGTCAGTCGCAGGGTCGACATGAACGAGCGCGCGATTCATTCGTCGCGCTGCAGCAATCACGCGCTGAAGTGTTGGCGATACCGGTGCCCTACCTGGCGGAGCATCGGCGAGAAGTGCCGGATCAAGATCACTCATGACCCAAGTGCAGATTTCACCAGAGCTGCCACCCGGCCGCCGTCGACTCCGGCCCCTGCTCGTGCGCGCACCGCTTTTACGACCAACCCCATTGCCTTGCCACCGGTATGTCCTTCAGCGGCAGCCTTTGCAACTTCTTCAGTGACGATTGCGCTGATCTCGTCGTCGCTGAGAGAAGCCGGAAGGTATCGCTCGATGATTGCCAGTTCAGCGCGCTCTTTCGTCGCTGATTCGGCACGACCGGCCTGCTCGTAGACCTCGGCTGCTTCGCTGCGCTTCTTGGCCTCGGCCATCATCACCGCGATCACTTGGTCATCGGTGAGGGTGACAGCCTCAGTGCCAGCAACCTCAGCATTCATAACGGCGGCTAGAACCATGCGCAATGTCGACACTTCGATTTCTGCCCTGGCCTTCATCGCGGCGTTGAGGTCGGTCCTCAAGGTGTCTTTGAGCGAAGTCATGACACCATTGTGGCTGGCTGGAGACAGAAATTCCGTGCTGCACTACAGTTCCAGCCATGGGGACCCGTTTTTTTGACCGCCATTGGTATGTCGACCCGCATCCGACTTTCGCGCACCTACGTGCCACTGAACCAGTCGCCAAAGATGCCGACACCAACACCTACGCCTTGATGCTGCACGAGGACGTCATCTGGGCAGAGCGCCAGCCGAATCTGTTCTCCAATGCCAAGGGTTCTCGGCCAAATGGTGACCCACAGCCATCGATGATTGACAACGACGACCCTGCCCACAGTTCGCAACGACGACTTGTAGCTAAGGGTTTCACCCCGAAGCAGATGTCTCGTTATGAGACGCATGTGCAAGAAGTGACTGCACGACTTGTGGATGATGCGCTCGCCAAGGGAACTTTCGACATCGTTGCCGACATTGCTCGCCCGCTACCGATGACACTCATCGGCGAAATGCTCGGGGCTCCCTACGAAGACCATGAGATGCTCCAACATTGGAGTGACCAGATGATCCAGGGTGCAGATGGCCCTGAGAACATCACCGAAGAAGTCATGAACGCAGCGTTTGCGTGGTACGAGTACTTGCAGAAGCTGGTTGCCGAACGCGAAAAAGCACCAGGAGCAGACTTGGTGTCAATTCTTGTCGGAGCGAGAGATGAAGGCTCACTCACATTCGATGAAGTTCAAGGCAACGCGTTGCTGTTGCTCGTCGGTGGTAACGAGACCACACGCAATGTCATCACTGGCGGACTACATGCGCTTCTTGACAATCGCAATCAGTGGGAAGCCATCGTCAACGACGGCTCACTCATTCCAGGTGCAGTCGAAGAATGTCTCCGCTGGGTGAGCCCGATTGTGTGCATGAATCGTGTCGCTACCGAAGATGTCGAGGTGCGCGGAGTAAACATTCCCGCCGGAGCACAGGCGCTCATGATGTACTCCTCTGCAAACCGAGACGAACGTGTCTTCGATAATCCAGACACGTTCGACATCACTCGCTCACCGAACCAGCACATTGCCTTTGGGTTCGGTCCACACTTCTGCCTCGGATCGAGTCTCGCTCGTCTCGAAATTCGCACGGCATTAGAGGTGCTCAGTAAACGTGCCCCAGAGCTGCGGCTCGCTGACGCCAACATGACACCGGACTACACGGCCTCTGCATTCGTGCGAGGTATCAAGTCCTTATCCGTGACGGTGTAATTACTCAGGCTGCGACTGTCGTCAGTAGGTAGAGAGCACTCAAAACAAGGCAAACAAAAGCTGGAACGGTGTTTGCCAATGTGTCTTTCACGCGAACATGAGCGACCACTGCGAAGAGAAAATAAAAAGTGAGTGCGACGCCTGCGACAAAAGCGACTGCTCCGGTAGCCATCCCGACGAGCAATCCGATGGCTAACACAACTTTGATCACGCCAAGACTTCGAACAGCAGAGCGCGGAATGGCTAGTCGATCTGTGACCTCAAGGGCTCGTGGATCTGATCGAAAATCTGCGACGGCTGTGGCAAGGCAAATGACGACCAGCAACACTGCCAGGACAAGTGCAACGATGTTCACGAGCGCACCGTAGTCCGCTGGCTGCTCAGAACGTCCTGTTCGTGTGCCAGCAGCCATTTCTTGATGTTCAGGCCCCCGGAAAATCCGGTGAGCGAGCCGTCTGCACCAACGACGCGATGGCACGGAAGAATCACCGGTATCGGATTACGTCCGTTGGCTGCCCCTACTGCTCGAGTAGCCGTTGGGCGCCCGATTGATGTTGCTTGTTCTTTGTAAGTGGAAGTGCGTCCGAAGCCAATGTGCGCGAGTGCACTCCACGCATCAACTTGGAAATCGGTTCCTTTGAGTTCAATCGGAACGGTGAACTTCCGTCGCTTGCCTTGGAAATACTCTTGAAGTTCTTTCAGCGCCTGTGCAAGCACGTGCTTCGAACGCACATCACCGACTGATTTGACATCCCAACCAGGTCGTGGGGCTCGAAATCGAACTTCAATGACTTTCGCATTGCGAACGACAACTCCGACACGACCAATTGGTGCGTCTACTGATCCGCGAATGACTTGCATCTCTTCTGCGCGAGGCATGTGACAGAACGTACATCTCTGATGGGATCTCAATGCTGGTCACAACTGCTCGGTAGTTGTAGGGTACAAGTGATTCAGATGTCCACCTTCGACACAGACACCCCCTTTCAGATCACGCCTGAGCAAATTCGGACGATCTACGCCGGTCTCATGACGGCGACGATGCTCGCATCTCTCGATGGAACCATCGTGAACACTGCGCTCACCACCATCGTCGGTGACCTTGGTGGTCTACGCGCATACACGTGGGTGGGTACCTCGTATCTCCTTACTTCAACGGCAATCACTCCGCTCATCGGGAAATTGAGCGACCTCTACGGACGTCGCATATTTGTGCAGCTGTCCGTCGTTATCTTCATCATCGCGTCGCTTGTCTGCGCGGCGGCGAACTCAATGACGACACTCGTCATCGGGCGAGCACTTCAGGGCATCGGCGGTGGAGGAATCATGGCGATGTCATATGTCGTCATCGCCGACATCATTGCGCCGCGCGACCGAGGTCGGTATGTCGGGGCATTCATGAGCGTCTTTGCGATCTCAAGTGTCGCCGGTCCATTGCTTGGTGGATTCTTTGTCGATCACATGTCATGGCGATGGATTTTTCTCATCAACTTGCCAATTGGGCTCGTGGCGCTCTACATGTCGACATCATCACTGAAGATTCCGGTGCTCAAACGACGAATCAGCATTGACTACGTGGGGATGAGCCTGCTCGTCGGCGCGGTGACGGGCCTCATTCTCGTGTTCTCCTGGACATCCGAGGAGTACGGCTGGACCGCAAGCATCAACGTTGCCTTGTCGGCTGCCGTTGCAGTCATGACGGCGCTTTTTCTCTGGTGGGAACCACGTGCGACAAGCCCCGTCATGCCGTTGCACCTCTTCCGAAATCGTGAGGTGTACACCTTGTCGCCTTTGGTAGCGATGCTCGGCGGCATTCTCATGGCGGTCGGAACTTTCATTCCGTTGTTCCTGCAAGCAGTAACTGGAATATCACCCACAAACAGCGGGCTCCTACTCGTTCCAATGATGGCCGCCGTCACAATCTCAAGCGTTTCGATCGGCCGAGTCACTTCGCGTACTGGTAGCTATCGCATCTTTCCTGTGGTTGGAACGGGCGTGGGCATCGTCGGGGTCACCATGCTCTGCTTCATTGATAACTCTGCCTCGGGTGTGGCATTTGTGATTGTCGGCATGGTTCTCGTTGGAACCTGCGTCGGCTCGACGATGCCGGTGTCGTCAATCGCCGTGCAGAACAGTGTCGAATTTCATGAACTCGGAGTCGCATCATCTGTTGTGGTGCTCTTCCGCTCTCTCGGAAGTGTCATTGGCCTCGCAGCGTTTGGTGCGATTTTGAACTCTCAATTATCCGGCAATGTCGACCCGAAGTTCCTGCAGCAACCCCGCTCAATCAGCCAATTGCCAGAGCCCGCTCGCACCGAAACCCTTAACGTTCTCAGCAACGCGATTTCGATGATCTACAAAGCAACTGTTCCGATGGCCATCATTGCTTTCCTCCTCGCACTCTCATTACGAGACAAAAAACTCAGTGAACGTTCTGCGCTCGACCAAACGGTCGAGGTGTTGTCGAGCTGACCTGCTCTATTCGCCCGGCGCTTTGGGCTCTTTTGGAAGGCCCAGCACACGCTCACCGACAATGTTGCGCTGAATCTGGCTGGTGCCGCCCCAGATGGTCTCACTTCGCGAGAAGAAGAATGCCGACACCATGCAACTCACTGGGTAACCAGGGCGACGCTTTTCGCGTGCAGTACCTGGCCACCCTTCGCCGTCAGGACCGCAATCAGCGAGCATTGCTTCTGCACCGAAAATGTCAAGCGCGAGTTCCATTGCTTCCTTGTGCATCTCTGACCAAAATATCTTGTTTGTCACCCCAAGAGCCATGACACTGAGATCCTTGGTTTGATTCAGCGTAGAAGACAACGAGCGAAGACCATTGATGCGGAGAATCTGAATTTTTGTGTAGTACTTCATGAGTCGCTGACGAATGTCATGATGACAGATCGCCCCGTTCTGCTCTGCGACCTGACGCATGATGTCGTACTCGGCTTCGAAACGACGGAACCCTGTCGTTGCGCTCATTCCTCGCTCGAAGGCAAGGGTGCTGTTTGCAACGGCCCAGCCATTGTTGAGACCACCGACGACATTCTCCTTCGGGCAACGAGCATTCGTGAAGAAAACTTCATTGAACTCAGCAGTGCCATCGGGTTGTGTGATGCCGCGGACTTCAACACCTGACTGATTCATCGGCACCAACATGTAACTGATGCCCTTGTGCTTGGTCGCCGTCTGGTCGGTACGAGTCAACAAGAAGCAATAATCCGCGTTGTGACCTTGTGTGGTCCACACTTTCTGTCCGTTGATCACCCATTCATCACCGTCAAGAACAGCAGTGGTCTTCAACGATGCGAGGTCACTTCCGCTGTTCGGCTCACTGAAGCCCTGGCACCAACGCGTTGCGCCTTTCAAAATGCCAGGCAAAAACTGTTTCTTCTGCTCTTCAGTTCCCCACTGCAACAACGTCGGTCCGACGAGAGTGTCACCAAAGAAGTCGCCGCGCATCGGCGCTTTCGCACGCGCGAACTCTTCCGCCAGCACGACACCTTGCATGATGGACAAACCCTTGCCGCCGTATTCCTTTGGCCACGTCGCACAGATCCACCCACCGGCAAACATCTTCGCGGGCCATTCTTCGTTGAATGTCCGGCGCTCGTCCGAGGTCATTGTGAAACCCGGGGAGAACCAGCCTTTCGGAAGATTGTCTTCGAGCCAGCCGCGAATCTCAGTGCGGAAAGTCTCAGCGTCTTGGGGGTAGGTCAGATCCATGTCCCACAGTCTGGCAACCGCCAATGCTGTCTCTGCCACCGGAGACACGATGACGTGGGTATCAGTTCACATAACCGTTACATACGTGGAACTGCTTCGGAACACTTCTCTTCTACGATTCGTGCAGTCCATGTTCCCCGTCGCATCCCCCCGAATTGAATGCCAGCCATGAGTGGCCGACCATCAGAGGCAACGAGCCCGCTTGGGCCCACCGAACACGCCGTACTGGGGGTGCTCGTCATGCACGCTGGTCGAGTCGTGTCGCGCCAGCACCTCGTGCGGATGGCGCGTATCGGTCATCTATCGCTCCGCCGTTGCGACACCGCAATCGTTAGCCTGAGACGAAGGCTTGGGTCCACTGCCATTCAGACAGTGCGTAGCCGGGGTTGGATGCTCCTTCTCTCTGCTCTTGACGAGGCCAACAAGTTGCTGTGACCACCGCACTTCTCTCGGCATCGACCGGGATCGACTGGGGCTCAATGTTCATTGCGTTAGCCGCGATACTCATCGCTGCGAAAGTTGCGAGTGAAGTCTGCGACCGCATCGGGGTACCCGCTGTCATCGGTGAAATCGCAGTCGGAATCGCAATCGGACCATCGGTTCTCGGACTCGTCGACACTTCAGACGCCGTTCGAATACTCGCTGAACTTGGGGTGATTGTGCTGCTTGCCCAAGTTGGTCTCGAGATGAACTTGAGCGAACTACGCAAGGTTGGCCGGGCCGCACTCGTTGTGGCGGTCATCGGAGTTGCCGCGCCAATGAGCGTCGGGTTTGGCGCCGGCCAACTTCTTGGCGAATCAACCAACGCCTCACTCTTTCTTGGTGCAGCGCTCGCAGCTACGAGTGTCGGAATAACTGCACGAGTTTTTGGCGACCTTCGTGCACTCAGCACAACTGAAGCGCGCCTTGTCCTAGGAGCGGCCGTCGCAGATGACGTGCTTGGTTTGGTCATTCTCACGATTGTCACGCGAGTAGTGGAACAGGGGTCAGTCGACATTGCCGGTGTCCTTGGCACTCTCTTTCTTGCAATCGGATTTCTCATCGCGAGCACTGCGATTGGTCTGTTGCTTTTACCGCGAATCACCACGTTCATCGGTGGTCGAGCAAAGTCCCCCTCTGTTATCGCCGTCTTTGCCGCGGCCGTGACATTTGCAATGGCATCAGCGGCCGATGCAGCTCAATTGGCCCCGATTATCGGTGCATTCGTGGCAGGCATGTCCCTCGGTAGCACTGATCACCACGAACGTATTTCACGTGAGTTCAATGTCCTTGCCACAATTTTTGTTCCTATTTTCTTCGTCAGCATCGGAATAGACACCGACATTTCGACATTTGCGAACGGCAACACACTTCTCTTGGCGGCAGCACTTTCGATAGTGGCAGTTGCAGCGAAGATGATTGCTTCTGTTGGTGCCTGGGGGACTGGGGCTGACCGCGTGCTCGTCGGACTCGGCATGGTGCCACGCGGTGAGG
>Ga0194118_10004621_pt1 | contig 14877 bp, 12 predicted proteins | sample TA2MahsurfametaG_2_FD_148662 | JGI IMG/M metagenome (GOLD analysis project Ga0194118, IMG submission 148662) | Freshwater microbial communities from Lake Tanganyika, Tanzania - TA2015013 Mahale N5 surface | ecosystem: Environmental > Aquatic > Freshwater > Lake | place: Tanzania: Lake...
GGCGGGGAAAAGGGGGTTGCGGGGGAAAAGGGGGATTTGGGTAAAGCTGAAATGCTGAAAACTGAAACGCTGAAAGGAAGAATGCTCCGCTGGACGCCGAGATTTGGCGGTATCGGAAGGATTCACGGCGGTTTTCATTCCGCGCTAGCGTAGATCTCCAAGCCGCTTTGCCAAGTTTTTTCGGCATCGGTTGTTTTTCTTACCCGCCGGGCGGGTCAGGTGGATTCGAGAACCAGGATGCGGCCGTCGTCCAACTGGATTTCGGGTGCTTTCCATGTGGGACTTTGGTCGAATCCTTCCGGATCGGGATTATTTGAAGGATTCCGGGGACGGTTGAACCAGTCGAGGTCGGGTTCGTCGTCGGGGATCCATTCCTTGATCGCCTGCCAGGGTGGCTCGATGGGCTCCATGGTCTCGATGTCGAAGGGCGGCGGTGGCGGACGGGGGAGATGGATAATTCCCTCCCAGAGGCCGTGGAGGCGGAGGAAGAATTGGATTTCCTCGCGGCGGATGACTTTGCGGACCGGTTTCATGTTGCCCTTGCAGCAGGGGCACTGGAGCGGATCGCCGCCCCAAACCTGGAGGATGAGGTCGCGCCAGAGGGGGCGCATGTCGCGGGCGGATTGTTTGGGAGGTGCGGGGATGAGGAGGATTTGGGCAGGCGGCGGCTTTTCGGTCGGAGGCTCGGGTTTGGGCAGGCGGATGATGCGGTCGGGGATGAGCGAGGTTTGGCCGCGGGTTTTGTTGGAGTAGGTGCCGTAGTAGCGGACGGTTTGCTGTCCTTTGGGCGGGAGGTGAAGGAGAGCGGCGGCGATGAAGTTGGGGGCTTTGAAGATCTCGAAGTTGCGTTTGGTGGTGTGGTGGCGCTTGGACCGGTAGATGACGGTCTGGGTCGTTTCGTTCCACGTGATTTTCTGAAGGGAAAACGGATGGCGAAGGAGATATTCGGCCAAACGCTTGCGCCCGGCGCTGTCGTGGGCGGGGACGGGTTTTTCGCCGCCGTCGTGGATGTGGAAGCCGGAGTGTTTCCAGGAGAGGAGGTCGGCGAGTTTGCCGGGGCTGATGAGTTTGGCTTGGCGGAGGGCGTGGAGGAAGCGGTGGCGGAAGAGTTCGATGGCGGGGGCGAGGTCTTCGGCGGGCATGCAGTGGAAATGGCCGTCGGGGGTGAAGAGGCCGTTGGCGGCGAGGACGTGAAGGTGCGGGTGGAAGATCAAATAGTCGCCGAAGGTGTGAACTGCGGCGATGGCACCGAGTCTGCCTTCGGGGAGGTTGAGGCGGGTGCGGAAGGCGACGCGGAGGGTTTCGGTGGCGGTGTGGAAGAGGTGGGTGAGGAGTTGCCGGCGCTTGCGGAAGATGTCGCGCAGGACTTTGGGGATGGTGAAGACAAATTGGCGGTGGGGGACTTCGTGGCAGACGGCGGTGGCGATCCAGTCGCTGGTGGAGCGGACGCGGCGCTGGTGGCAGGATGGGCAGAAGTGGCGGCCCTTGCAGGTGAAGGCGAGGAGGCGTTCGTGGCCGCAGTCGGGACACTGGAGGCGGGTGAAGCCGGAGGCGAGGTCGCCGCAGCGGAGGAAGGATTCGACGGTTGCCGTAGCTGCGGGGTTGAGCGGGCCGAGATCCTTGCGGTATTTTCCCTCGTAGCTGGCGAGGAATTCGTCCCAGCCGTGGCGGACGAGCTGCCAGAGGGGCGAGGCGCGGGGACGGCGGGGTTGGTATGCGGAGGGCACAAAGAGTGTTCATAAGAACAATTTTTGTGCGGGGAAAGATCGGGGGTGATGGATCGGTTTATCTGATTGTTTAGGGGTGTGAAAATATCGGGGAGGAGATTTGGATATGTGGCCAACCCCCTTTTCCCCTTCCCAGACCGGCTCCCCAGTGTATTCTCCTAGTGCTTCGTAACAGCTAAAATTTCGGATAAAGTCTGAGTAGTTTGATGCGTGCATCTTCGGTTGTGAACCGCCAGTTGATGGGAGCGCCGCGGTTGTTGCGGTGGTTTTGCCAAGCGGAAGCTTGATGGCGCATGGATTCGATGTCCGGGATTCGGCGGCGCAGACATTGGCCGTTGAGAGCGCTGAGTTCGATTTCTGCGATGTTGAGCCAGCTGCCGTGTTTGGGTGTGTAGTGGATGTCGAGACGATCGGCCAAGCGGCGTGCTTCGGCGGGCGGGAAAGTCTCGTAGAGCGAGGCGATGTTATGGGTGTTGAGGCTGTCCATGACCAATCGCACCTTGACTGCCTCGGGGTAACGTTGCTCGAGCATGGCCTTGATGAAGTGAGCCCAATCCTGTCGCGTGCGGCGTTGGGTGACTTCGACATGGCGGCGACCGGCCAGCGGCTCCACCTCGACAAAGAGCATGGCCACGCCCTGGCGCACGTATTCATGATCGGCGATGGCGACTTGTCCGGGCTTGGCCGGGATGGGGGCGTGGACCTCGCCGACCAACTGCTTGCTCGACTCATCCATGCAGACCACGGGAAAGCGGGGATCGTAGGGCAGCCGGTAAATGTTCAAGACATCTTCCATCGCGGCGACAAAGGCGGCGTCCCTGTCGGGCGGGATCTTCCAGTATTTGCTCAAATGAGGCTGCAACTCGTTTTTTTAGCGAGCGCTGCACCGTCATCACCGACACTGCATCAACGATCTTGAGTTCGACGAGCTTGTCGGCCAAGAGCCGCACCGTCCAGCGTTGGTAACCATCCGGGGCCGGCGAGCAGGCCAAGGCGGTCAGGCGCGCGTCAAAGCTCCCGTCGAAAGTGACATCTCGGGGTTTGCGATGGGGCTTGCGGACTAGGGCTGCCTCCAAGCCCTCTTCGACAAAACGTTGTTTGATGTGCTCCACGGTGCGGGAAGTGATGTCCAAAGCGGCCGCCACATCGGCCACTTTCCAAGGATCACCATGATCACCCGCATCGCACAGGAACAGTGCGCGGGCGTGGAGAAACTTCGCTGTCGGGGTCTTCCCGCGGCGGGTCAGTTCGGGGTTGCGAGGAGTTGCATCAATGGTGATCTCACGCTACTCGATCGATTGGGCGTCAGATGCGTCAAATCCGGCTTGCTTGGTTCGGAGGTCCGGAATATCAAGCATGCTTTGATGAAGGCATGAGCAGGCATCGGTCAGGCTTGAATTCGCGCAGCCGTGTTTCGCACAACGCGAAGCGGGCGGTGCGCGTTTCGATGCGTGAAACCCTCCGCCTGGCGAGTCGCCGGGCGCGTGAACAGGCGAACCGGCGTACGGACCGTCGTGGTTTGCGTTCGGTGCGGGCCGCGATCGCGTCTGCTGCGGATCCAGGGGACTTCGGTATCCGGCGCCCGCGTTGGCTGGGGCGCGCCGGTCGATGGATGGCGGGTTTTCTCTTGCTGGCTCCGTGCCTCATCACCACCTGGACCTTTTTGTTGCGACTCGAGGATGTCGCGCTGGGTCAAGGGCTGTGGCGCAGCGAGCGCTTCTGGTATTTCTCGGTGGGTGTGTTGCTGATGGTCGGATGGCTTGCCTCCGGTTTGTTGAAGCGCTTCTTCCTTTACCTGTACGTGTTGGGGCACGAGCTGACCCATGCGTTGTTCGTGATTCTCCATCGGGGCCGGGTGGCCGAAATTCATGTGAGCAGTGACGGTGGATACATCACCACCGACAAATCCAACTTGCTGATCGCATTATCACCGTATTTCGTGCCGTTTTGGTCGATCATTTGCGCGGGTGTTTACGCGCTCTCACGCCTTTGGCCGGGGCAGCACGAGTACACGGATCTGGCGTTTTACGCGGCCATGGGCGTGACTTGGTCGTTCCACATGGCCTGGACGCTGTGGATGATTCCGCGCGATCAGCCCGATTTGCAGGAAAACGGGACATTCTTCTCACTCGTGATCATCTTGCTGGCCAATGTGCTGGTATTGGCCGGTTTGCTCTGTCTCGCGGGGGAGTCACCGCTGGAAAACGCGAAAGCGTTCGCGCTCGAATGGAGCCGCAACGCCGCCGGATTCTTGCGGCAATCGGCGATTCTTGGCGAGCGCTTGTGGGAGTGGGGTGTGGCCCACTGGCCGGTGGTCCGGGGGCTGGTTCCGCTGCCGCTGTGACCGGTGGCGTTGAAGAAAACGCGGGTTATTTGTGAAACACTAGCCCGCCGTCGAGGGCATCAGCGGTGATCACGTCACCCTCGGTGAAACGTCCGTCCAGCACGTCGAGCGAAAGTGGATCGAGCAGCAAATGCTGGATCGCGCGCTTGAGCGGTCTGGCACCGTACACCGGATCGTATCCGCGGTTGCCGATCAAGTCCTTTGCTTGTTCGGTGAGTGCCAGCGAGAGTCCCTGTTTGGCGAGTCTGCGGCGCACGCGATCGAGCTGAAGGTCGACGATCTGTGCGAGTTCCTCGCGCTGGAGGCGGTCGAAAATGATGATTTCGTCGATGCGGTTGAGGAATTCAGGCCTGAAGTGTCCGCGCAACGCTTCGGTGACCATCGCCTCGCGTTGTTCGGCGTTGTCTTCGTGGAGGATGTGCTGCGATCCGATGTTGCAGGTGAGGATGATCACGGTGTTGCGGAAATCCACGGTGCGTCCCTGGCCATCGGTGATGCGACCGTCGTCGAGAACCTGCAACAGCACGTTGAAGACGTCGTGATGGGCTTTTTCGATTTCATCGAACAAGACGACCGAGTATGGTCGACGACGAACGTGTTCGGAAAGTTGTCCGCCTTCCTCGTAGCCGACGTATCCGGGCGGCGCGCCGATGAGCCGGGCGACACTGTGTTTTTCCATGTACTCCGACATGTCGATGCGGACCATCGCTCCTTCGTCATCGAAAAGGAATTCCGCGAGCGCTTTGGATAGCTCGGTCTTACCGACACCGGTGGGGCCGAGAAACAGGAATGAGCCGATGGGACGGTTCTCGTCCTGCAGGCCGGCGCGGGCGCGCCGCACGGCGTTGGAGACCGCCTGGATCGCCTTCGCTTGTCCGACGACGCGTTCGCCCAAGCGTTCCTCCATGCGGACCAATTTTTGTTTCTCGCCCTCCTGCAGTCTGCTGACGGGAATGCCGGTCCATGAGGAAACCACGCGGGCGATGTCCTCTTCGGTGACCTCCTCCTTGAGGATGGCATCGTCCTTCTGGAGCGCGGCGAGTTCCTGCTTTGCGGATTCGAGTGTTTTGGCGAGTTCCGGCAGGTCGCCGTAGGTGATCTGCGAGGCCCGGGTGAGGTCGCCGATGCGCTGGGCGCGCTCGGCTTCGGTCTTGAGTTCCTCGATGCCGCCCTGGGCCTGGCGGACTTTTTCAATGACTTCCTTCTCATTGCGCCAACGGGTCATCAGCGCTGCCGACTGCTCGCGCAAATTCGCCTGTTCCTCGCCGACTTTGGCAAGCCGTGCGGCCGATGACTTGTCGGTTTCCTTTTCGAGCGCCTTTTTCTCCATCTCGAGTTGCATGATCTGGCGTTCGAGCATGTCGATTTCCGTGGGCATGGAATCGAGTTCGATCTTCAGCCGTGATGCGGCCTCATCCACAAGGTCCACCGCCTTGTCCGGCAGAAAGCGGTCGGAGATGTAGCGGTCGGAGAGCGTGGCGGCGGCCACCAGCGCGCCATCCTGGATGCGCACGCCGTGGTGGACCTCGTAGCGCTCCTTGAGTCCGCGCAGGATCGCGACGCTGTCCTCGACGCTGGGTTCGCCGACCATGACCGGCTGGAACCGGCGTTCGAGAGCGGCGTCTTTTTCGATGTGCTTGCGGTATTCGTCGAGTGTCGTGGCACCGACGGTGTGCAGTTCGCCGCGGGCCAACTGAGGTTTGAGCAGGTTCGAGGCATCGACCGCGCCCTCGCTGGCTCCGGCGCCGACGATGGTGTGAAGCTCGTCGATGAAGAGGATGATCCGGCCTTCCGCCGACGTGACCTCCTTGAGAAACGCCTTGAGGCGGTCCTCGAACTCGCCGCGGTATTTCGCGCCGGCGAGCATCGCGCCTAGATCCATCGCGATCACGCGCTTGTCCTTCATTGAATCGGGCACATCTCCCGAGACGATGCGCCGCGCGAGTCCTTCGACGATCGCGGTTTTGCCGACGCCCGGCTCGCCGATGAGCACCGGGTTGTTTTTGGTCCGGCGTGACAGCACCTGCAGGACGCGGCGGATTTCGTGATCCCGCCCGATCACCGGGTCGATTTTGCCGGCGCGGGCGCGGGCGGTCAGGTCCGTCCCGTATTTTTCGAGCGTCTGGTATTTCCCTTCCGGATCCTGATCGGTGACTTTTTGGGATCCGCGCACGCTGGCGATGGCCTCTTCCGCCTTCTTGCGGTCGAGTCCGGCATCGGCGAGCAGTTTGGCCGCAGGGGACGTGTCGGCGAGCAATCCGAGCAGGACGTGCTCGACGCTGAGAAACTCGTCGCCCATCGACTCGCGGGCGCGGTCGGCGGCATCGAGCGTCCCGCGCAGTCCGCTCGAAATTTGCGGTTGGGCCGAGGCACCACGCATGCTGGGTTCCCGCGCGAGGGCGGACGCGACCGATGCCTTGAGGCGCGACAGGTTCACTCCCGCACCCTGCAGAATGGGTGTGGTGATTCCGCCATCCTGCTGCAAGAGCGACAGCAGGACATGGAGGCATCCCAGCTCCGGGTGCGAGGATTTCGAGGCGATGGACTGCGCGGCCTGCAGTGCCTCCTGCAGTTTGTGGGTCATCTTGTCGATCGGCATGGCGGGAATCTCCAGTTTGTTAACACAAACTAGAGGCAGGTCCGGCCGATTTCAACCCGCTCCGCCACGAAAATTTCCGTCTCAATCGATCAAGCGACGCATCGGGATCATGCTCGAGTAGTCGAACCCATGGTTTTTGAAAAACTCCTGCGAATCCGCGCTCACCCGGTCGGTGAGCAGCGTGATGCGCTTGAAGTTCTTCTTCCGTGCAAATTCAACCACGTGATCGAGCAGCAGGGTGCCGAAGCCCTGGGTGCGGTGATCCGGGTGGACGATCAGGTCCTCGAGCAAGATCACGAATCCGCCGCGTGCGGTGGAGATGGTGAAGAGCATGTTGGCCATGCCGATGATTCGGTCTTTGTTGCGCAACACCAGGATGCGCCCGCGGTTGGGCTGTTCGAGGATCAGGCGCAGCCCGCGCTCGTGGGTTTCGCGATCGACGGTGAAGTCGCCCGACTGGCCCATCAGGTCGACGACCAGATCGGTGAGGGCGGGCAGGTCGTCGATCGTGCCGGGCTCGACATGCGGCGCATTCTCCATGGCGGTGGCAGCGATCCGGATTTCGTTGGCGTCCACAAGATCGATCTTAGCAGCCGCTGTCGCGCGGACCATCAAAATCAGTCCGACTGAGGAGATCCGGGCGGTTTTCGCGGGTTCTTGCCAGCGCCTGGCCGCGTTTCCATTCGGCGATGCGGGCGTGATGACCCGACAGCAGGACTTCCGGCACCTTGATGCCGCGAAAATCCTCGGGTCGTGTGTAGGCCGGGGCTTCCAGCAGGCCGGGGTCTGAAAACGATTCCTCAACCGGCGAGCGTTCGTCGCCCAGAACGCCGGGCAGCAGACGGATGACCGCATCGCAAACGACGGCCGCAGCGAGGGCACCATTGGTGAGGATGTAGTCGCCGATGGAGATCTCCTCGTCGACTAAGGCATCGACGATGCGGTGGTCGACGCCTTCATAGTGGCCGCAGAGGATCAGCAAGTGCGGTTCGCCCGCGAGCCTGCGGGCGTCGGCCTGGCGGAATGGCTTGCCTTGCGGTGTCATGAGCAACACCCGCGTCTCCGTACGGCGAAGTTCTTCCACCGCGGCAAATACCGGTTCGGGGCGGATCACCATTCCGGCGCCGCCGCCGAACGGTGCGTCATCGACCTTGCGGTGCTTGTCCAGCGACCAGTCCCGCAGTTGGTGTGCGACGACATCGACCGCGCCGGTGGTCCGTGCGCGACGGATGATCGAGTCGTCCAGCGGGGAGAGGGCGATTTCAGGAAAGAGCGTGACGATGTCGATGCGCACGGGCCGGATGGTATCAATGCCGGGGGTTCTGCCAACCTCGGATGCGCCCATCCGGCCCGATCCCGCTTGCCCGTGCGGCGGGTGGCGCATACGATGCGTTGCCATATGATTCGCCGCGTTTCGCGTATCCCGATCCTGGCCGCCGTCGCCGCGGTGCCTTGGGTCGTGGGGATGATGCTGCCGCTCCAAGCCAATCCGCCGCAAGAGGTCAGCGTGGCATTCGATCCCTCGGATGTCTATTTCCAAGGATATCTTTCTTCACGCGATGCCGAATTGCTGGAAGCGCAGGGAGACTTCATCGGTGCATTGCGCAAACTCGAGCGTGCCAAGGAGATGTTTGATGTGGTCCGCCATTACCACCCGGAGTGGAAGGAGCGGATGGTGTCCGGTCGACATGCAAAAACGGAAGAGTCGCTGCAGCGTGTGCGTCCGCTGGCCGACGAACAACTGCGCAAGCAGCGCGAAGTGGTGGCCGAGTTGGAGGGCGCGCCGGTGCGTCCGGCCGAGCGGCCAAGGGAGGATCGGTCTGCGGTGCCTGGTGGTGTGCTGCAGCAGGATCCGATGTTGTCCCGCCGCTTGAAGGAGGCGGAGGCGGAGGTTGAGCGCTTGCGTGCGGAGTCGGCCAAATCGCAGGAGGCTGGCCGCAGGCAACAGGCCGGTGGTGCGGAGCTGGAGCGTCGGAATGCCGAGTTGCAGGTGCAGTTGCAGGCTGCCGAGCAAGGTCTGCGTTCGTTGCGGTCGCGGCTTTCAACAGCGCCTGTCGAGAGTGAGTTGCTCTCGCTCAACCAGCGGATCGCATCGCTTGAGCAGGAGCGCGGGGCGATGGCCATGGCGCTGGAGCAGAGCCGCGGCGCGCACAACGAGTCGATGGCGAGGGTGGCGACGTTGGAGGCGGATCTCAATCGGATGAAGCAGGAGCGGGACGTCATCGAGCGCGACTTGGAGGCCGAGCGCCGGGTGTCGAACCAGGTGGTCGCGGGGTTGCGGCGTCAGCTCAAGGGGCTGGAGGCGGAATTGGAAAAGCGCAACGGCGAGTTGAGCGAGGCACACGGAAGGATCCGCTCGCTCACCGAAGAGCTGCGCCAAAGCCGCGATGCCTACGCTCAGTTGCAAGGTGAGCGCGACGCGCTGATGATCGAGCGCGACCAGATGTCGGCCCTGCTCAAACTCAACGAGCAAGGGAGGATCCAGCAGCTCATCGAACAAAATCTCGCGGTGGCCAAGAACTTGCGAGAGGCGAAGGAGCGCGTTGCGTCGCTCGAATCCCAGGCCGAGACCGACAAGGATGCGATCACCGACGCGTTGCGGGACCTTGCGATCGCCAAGACCCAAATCAACGGGCTGCAGCGCGAAAAGCGTGAACAGGACAAGCGGCTCTCCGAGCTCGAGGAACGGCTCAAGCGTGAGGAGCAGGCGCTGGCGGATGCGGGCGCGTTGGCCGACCCGGCGGAATCCGAGATGCTGCGCGACATCGTCCGCCGCCAACTGCGCGTGCAGGAGCGCCGTCGCCAGGCCCGTGATCTGGTCGTCCGCGCGGCGCGCAACCTCGGCGGTCAGGATCCGGATCTCGCCGATGCGATCTCGCTTTTCGACGGTCAGGAAGTGGAACTCACACCTGACGAAATGAAGTTGGTGGCCGACCGCCAGGTCGACGGTGAGTTCGTCTCCCCATTTGCCCGCGACCGCGGGTCGGTCTCACAATCGATGGAGCGCCTGAACCGCGACATCGCCGTCTTTGAGCGGACCGCCGAGAAATCCTTCGTTGCCGGACGTCTGCTGCCGGCGCGTGAGTTGTATCAGATGATTCTGGATCAGCATCCGGGCCATTCCCCGTCGTGGTGTCGGCTCGGGGTGGTGCACCTGAAGCTCGACGATGCGGCCGCGGCGGCCGAGACCTTCCGGCGCGCGGCGGAGCTCGATCCGCGGAATCCTTATGCGCATCGGATGCTTGGCTATTCGCTGATGTGCGCGGGCGACTCCAATGCGGCGGAGGCCGCGCTGCGCAAGTCGCTGGAGCAGTCGCCCAACGACGCGCGTGGACGGATGCTTCTCGCCACGCTGTGCTACCGCAGCGGTCGGGCGCGCGAGGCGGAGTCGCAATTGAAGGCGGCGATCAACGCCGATCCGATGTCGGGTGATTCGTATTACAATCTCGCGCTGATCTGTTCGCGTGACGGCCGGATCGCCGACGCGCGGGAATTCTACAGGCAGGCGCTCGAACTCGGAGCGTTGCCTGATCCGAAACTTGAAGAGGCGATCTCGCGTCCATGATCCGCGCCATCACCAACGCGATCGCTCTGGTCCTCCTGGTCTCCTGTGCGGGAGACAAGGAGCCGGTTGACCGGTCGAGCCCGCAGCAAGCGCCGCGATCGTTGAGCCAACGGTTGAGCGAGGGCGGCGGCTACGTTCAGGATTCCGGAGGCAACTGGGTGCCGCGGCAGAACAAACGCAGCGCGTACGAGGGGAAGGACGCGGGTACAAAGCTGCGCAAGACACAGGAGACCAAGGACTTCGCGACCGAAGCGTACAAAAGCAAATCGTGGTGGGGCCGCAAAGAGTACGGGCGTCAATCCTACGAGGGCGGCACCGACGGCAGCCGCTTCCGCAAGGCGTCGCGCGATCAGGGCAAGGGCGCGCGCGAAGCGGGATCGGCGGCGAAAGTGCCCGATCCTTACCGGACCGGGCAATACGGGACCGGGCCCGCGATCGAGTCGTCGCGCAAGCCGATGACCAAACCATCGGATGCCGAAACCGACGAGCGACGTCGGGTGTTTGACGCGCCCGATGTGGTCGACTGGCGTGAGCAGCGCCCGCTTACGATTCAGGAGACCCGGGGGATTCTCGGTCGTTGAGCCGCGCGGTTTGTGAAGCGGCTTTTTCCAGTGACTCACCCAGCAGGCGACGCAGCGTGTCCCATTTCCACGGGCGTCCTTCGAGGAAGAACGACTGGGAGACTTCGAGGCGGATTTCGATGGGCGCGGTGGTGTCGGATTCCGTTGATGCCGGTTCTTTCGCGCTGACCGCGCGTTCGAGCCGTGCGTCGAGCCCGGCCAACATCAGCGATTCACGCCACACGGCGGCCACATCGCAGGACGTGTCGGCCTGTGCGACGCAGGTGAGCACCACGCGTCCGTCTTCCCACGGCCGGGTGTGGACCCGCACGTGGAGCAGTCGCTCGCCTCGCCGGAGATGTTCGTTGATCCGCTGACGCATCGCGGTGCGGAACGCCCGCTCGTAGCGGTCGGCGAGTTTTTGTCTCGTTGGTTCCGGCAGTTCCTTCGAGAAGCGGCTCCAGCGATCGTCGCCTTCCTTCGAGAGATCGATGAGCAGGCGCGAAACATCGCCGTGGACGACAGGCGTGCGGAACATCATGCCAAGGAATTGCGTGAGGTTCAGAGCGCCCGGTTCCCATCCTTCGGAAGAGTGGAGCGCATCCTCGTTGCCGCGGAAGCACTCTCGATAGGTCTCGGGAACGGCGCAGGTGGCGTGCTCGCAAGTGAAGAGGAAGGCAGTCATGACCGGGGAACGCCCGATCCTGCTCCGCACGCGGCTGCATGGCAATCCTCCGGACGACGGATCTTCCCGCAAGGTTGAATAAATCGACCTGGTTTTCGTCGGATCCGTCATGAAGCAATTCCATGTCCTGCGCCGCAGGCTCCGCCCGTCGGCGATGTTGATTGCAGCCCTGATCGCCGTCACTGGCTCCGGCTGCATGACGACCTACGACGCGTGGGGTCGTCCGGTCCAATCGGTCGATCCCGGTGCGGCGATGGTGGGCGCGGCGGCGGCCGGGTTGATCGGCTACGCGATCGCCAGCGACCACGGTCATCATCACCATCGAGGGCACGTTCATGCCCACCACGGGTACGGGTATCATCATCGGCCCTATTGTCCTTGAATGGTGGATGCTTTCCGCGGGCGGGACGGATCCGGCGTCGGGGCATTTCGCCGATCCTGGCCGCCCGTGGTTCCAGGGTGGCAGGCACCTGCAAGCCGGGTGCCTGCCATTCCTCATCCGTTGCGCTTGAGCAGCGCTTGGCAGGCCCTGAGATCGAGCTTGCCGGACGCGAGTACGGGGATTTGCGGTACGGGAATGATGCGTTTGGGGCACCAAAGCGAGGGGATGCCCTCATCGAGCAGGCGATAGCGCAGTTCGATGCATTGTTGGTCGAGCTCTGTTTCAGGCATGGCCGAAAGCAGCACGATGGATTCGCCCTTCTGCGGATCGGGCACGCCAAGCACCGCGATCCGACGTTCGCCTTCGGCATCGAGGCCGAGCACCTTGTTGACCGCAGCCTCGATCGTCTCGTGAGGCACCATTTCACCGCCAATTTTTGAGAAGCGAGACATGCGACCCTCGATGTAGAGAAACCCGTCTTCATCAAGGCGGCCGACATCGCCGGTCTTGAACCAGCCGTCCCGGATCACCTCGGCGGATTTTTCCTGCTGACCAAGATAGCCCGGGAAGATGTTGGCACCTTTGATCCAGATGATGCCTTGTTGGTCGGCGGGGAGTGGTGCGTCGGTCTCGGGATGGGTGATGCGCACGGCCATGCCGGGCAGGAACTGGCCGACCGACCCGTCGCGCGACGAGGCGATGACCGGCTCGTCGCTGGTCGCGGTCGGATCGGGCAGATTGACGTGGGTGGCGGGCGAGGTTTCGGTGAGGCCGTATCCTTCCTGCGGATGAATGCCGAAGCGTTCGGCGAATGCGGTGGCGAGATTGCGCGGGAGTTTCTCCGCACCGGTGACGACGAGCTTGAGCGATGCAAGCTGAACCGGCTCGGCGCGTTTCATGAAGCCGCGGAGGAAGGTCGGCGTCGACAACAGGAGGTCGACCTGGTGCAGCGCGATGAGCTCGGCGAGCCGCTTCGATTCGAGAGGACTCGGATAGGTGACGAGGTCGACGCCCTCGATGCACGGGTACCAGAGGGTGACCGTGCAGCCGAAGGAGTGGAACAACGGCAGGCTGCCGAGCAAACTGGATCCCGGCGGCAGTTGCAGACGGGTTGCGAACTGGGTGACGTTGGCGAGCAGGTTGCGGTGGGTGAGCACCACCCCTTTGGGTTCCCCCGATGAGCCCGAGGTGAAGAGCAGAGTGGCCTCGTCGTCGCCGCGATGACGGTGCAGGCCGAGCATGCGGCCGAGGCGCGCCGCAGAGAGGAACTTCGAAACCACCGCCCACAGGATGATCTTGCGTTTGATCGCGGGCAGGGTGCGCTCGATCAGGATCAGATCGCGGTTCGCCGGCCATGGAAACGACGGGAACTTGCGCACGAATGGATCGGCGGTGATGAAGCGGTCGACTTCCGACTGCCGGATGCACGAGCGGATCGCGTCGGGTCCGGCGGTGAAGTTCAGATTCACCGGGATTTTCCCGGCGAAGAACACCGCGAGGTTGGCAACCAGTCCGGCTTTCCCTGGAGGCAGCACGATGGCGACCCGCGGTTGGTCGGTCTCGCGGCGGATGACCCGTGAAAACGCCAGCGCGGCGGCGAAGATCCGGTCGTAGCGCAGCACCGAATCGTCCGCCCCGTCGATGATGCGGCAAGTCGAGCCATGACGTTTCAACCCGGCGATGAGCGCCATGCCGAGGGATCCTTGCAGCAGCGTCCGCGTTGCGAAGGCCGATTCGGCGGCCTCGAGCAGCGCTTCGCGGAACCGGATGACACTGCAATCGCCCGCGGCCATGGGCTGCGAGAACGCGATCACCGCCGACGGCAGGTCGGTGGGCTCTTCGATCGACAAGCACGAGTCGCGCGGCGTGTCGATGGCCACGGCAATGACCGGCAGACCGAAAGCACACAGCGTTCGCAAGTGCGGGGTCGGAATGTGGCAGGGCGTGGCATTGCGCACCGCGCCACGACCAGGCACGTGGATGAGGACGCCGCCGTCGGTGAGCGACGACTTGAGTTGTTCACCGGCCGCTTGCGGCGCGCGATCGCGCTGCGAGAACATCGCACCGGAATTGCTGGACTCGAGGTAGCGACGAACCGCCGGATCGAGGTCTGACTGTTCCTCGACCAGCCAGGTGATCCTGCGGCCGGCGAACACCTTCTCGAGTTCTGGAAGATGGCAGGCGTCGAGGCGTCCCGGGATGACAAGAATGCCGGTGTCAGGGATTCGCTCGCGATGGAGGATCTGGATCGGCGGGGGATTCATGAAGTGGAGGTCGCGGAAATGTGTGGGGCAGGGGGCTGGCGAAGGGCCAACCGATTGAAGCCCGGGATCCGGTAAGGCGCACGGATTTTCCTCGGGTTCCCGGGAAGGGAGCTACGGCGGAAGCCGCAAATGGTGGATCGCTTCCACAAGATCGGCCTGATCGAGCCCCGCTGCGAGTCTTGCCCTGCCGACGGCTTCGAGAATGACGAAGCGGATCCTGCCCGCCGCGAATTTCTTGTCGGCGCGGAGCGCGCGCAGGATCGCGTCCGATTCGACGTCATCTGCCAGAACCAAGGGCAGGCGGAAGTGTCGGATCAGGTTGAGAATCCGTTGGGAGACCGCGGGGTCGAGCCGCGCGTGGCGCTCGGACAGAAACAACGCGGCGCGCATGCCGAGCGAGATGGCCTCACCATGCAGCAGTGACCCGTAGGGCACGGCAGCTTCGATCGCGTGACCAATCGTGTGGCCGAAGTTGAGCAACGCGCGGATGCCGAGCGTCTCATGCTCGTCGCTTTCGACGATGGCAGCCTTGATTGCGACGTTGCGCGCGATCAGCGAGGCGTCGACCCCGCGGTCGTCGGGATCGAGTGTCTCGAGCGTGGTGAACATCTCCGGATCGCGGATGGCGGCGTGCTTGATGATTTCAGCAAACCCTTCGTGGAACTCGCGGTCGGGCAGGGTGCGCAGCGTCATCGGATCCGCGAGCACAAGGCGTGGCTGGTGGAATGCGCCCACCAGGTTCTTGCCTTCA
>Ga0194118_10004622_pt1 | contig 14875 bp, 10 predicted proteins | sample TA2MahsurfametaG_2_FD_148662 | JGI IMG/M metagenome (GOLD analysis project Ga0194118, IMG submission 148662) | Freshwater microbial communities from Lake Tanganyika, Tanzania - TA2015013 Mahale N5 surface | ecosystem: Environmental > Aquatic > Freshwater > Lake | place: Tanzania: Lake...
AACCCTATACCCCCCCTATCTCCCTATATATCCCTACCCTGAGTAAAACCCCCTAAATGCCCCTAAATTGCCCTAAATTGCCCTAAATAAGGGAAAAGCTGGTATAATGGGATTTTCCCCCTCTATACCCCGAAAAAGGCGAAAATGGCGGGCAAGTGGCGGAAAAAATTGAAATGTCGAGGGGGTGTTTTTTGTGGAATTCGTGAAAGTCCCTAAAGCAGTAGTATAGGGGGAATATAGCGGTAATTGTAGCCTCAAGACCCTCCCTCCCCTGTGTAGCCCTTCTCCCCTATAGTGGGGCTGATACCGAGGTACTGTAATAAAGCCCCTATATGTGTGGGTATAGCCCCTCCCTCCCCTGTGTAGCCCTTCTCCCCTATAGTGGGGCTGATACCGAGGTACTGTAATAAAGCCCCTATATAGGGTCCCCCTCTATCCACTACTCCCCCCCCCACTGGAAGACCCCGTTATAGCCCACCCAGAGTTGCGAGATGTATATAAATGAAAAAAGCGGGGATTTCAATTTTCCATAGTATTGTAAGAAAATTGAAATGCAATAAGATGTAAAAATGGAAGAGAGTGCCCCCGAAAAGATGACCGTAAAAGGAACAAAAAAGACGACAACGAGGATGATGAAACAGACAACCACAACAACAACAACCCCGCCTCTGAGTGCGGAGAAATTGAAGTGGCTTGCGGAGCAAAAGGCAGCATCAGACGCAGCATACGCAGCATACCGTTTGGCACACCCGGTGCCGGAAATGGTGACAGGGTCGCCTTACCAAGCAGCTCGCGAAGCATGGGCGAATGGCGGTGCAGGTGCAAAGTTGGAGCACTGGATGACACAGAAGGAGTAAGAAGGACCGTGGAATGGGGAGATATGAGAAGTAACAGGTGCGTGAGATAAATCGAAAATCAAGTAAATAAATAAATATGGATATGGATATGTGTCTGTGCGAAATACTAACACTTTTTTTACAGGGGGATTCGCCCCATAATCGACGTTTTTTTTCATCACCCATTTCTCAATTTGTCACTCATTTCTTGATTTCCTATATATAGGGGTTTTCCGCGGTTCGGAGAAATAGTTTATCCGGGAGTAAATAAGAGCCTCTTCCAGATTACCCGGTTATACAGTCGCACCGGTTATGCAGCCCTCTGTGTGATTTTTGCGCCGATTTCGATTTTTCATTATGTGGCAAGAAAATTGAAATGTTTTTCGGCGGTATGGTAGAATGCATTGCCTTACAAAGACTACAAATTACGAAACAATGAACTCCGGAAATATGACTGCCCAGACTACCATGACTCTTGCCGCGAACCCAATCGTGGAAAAGTGCCTCGCGAAAATGGCGAACGACGTGACTGCCCAAGTCCGCGACAAACTCATCGACATCATCATTGCCGTGCTGACGCGCGAATGTGAGGATTTCGATGGCGAATCTGTCCGTCGTCTCATCGTCGCTGAACTCGAAACCACGCCTATTGAGTTTGTCGTGGAGAAACTCGCCAGCTCTGGAAAGAAGACCATGAAGACCAAGACCGTCGAACTTGACGCGGAAGGAAACTCTGTGAAAAAGGTGAGAACCCCCAAAGAACCCAAAGAAAAGGAACCCAAAGCCCCGAAAGCCCCGAAAGCCCCGAAACCGGTACTCACCGAGGAAGAGCGCGAAGCTCGTGATGCCGTCAAGAAGGCTGAAAGGGAAGCTGCCAAAGAAGCCCGTCGGGCTGAAAAGGAAGCAGCCAAAGAAGCCGAGAAGCTCGCCAAGGAAGCAGCCAAAGAAGCCGCTAAAGTCGCCAAAGAAGCCGCTAAAGTCGCCAAGGAAGCCGAAAAAGAAGCCGCTAAAGTCGCCAAGGAAGCCGAAAAAGAAGCCGCTAAAGTCGCCAAGGAAGCCGAAAAAGAAGCCGCCAAAGTCGCAAAACCCACCAAAGAACAGCGTCTGCCCATCCCATGGTGCGGGACTCGCATCCCTAACCGCTGCGAAGCTCTGCGCTCCTACCACGGACTGTTTGCTCAGTGCACCTCTGACAGCACCGAAACCAGCGCGTTTTGCCCCTCTTGCGAGAAAACAGGCGCTATGTTTGGAACTTGCGCTATGCGCGCTTCGTGCGGACTGTTTGACTACACTGACCCGAAGGGCAAAAAATGCGTAAGACTCGCAAACGTCGTCGACAAGTTCGAAGTCGAGGGCGGAATGGAAGCATTCATCGCCGAGGCTGCCAAATACGGTATCACCATCCCAGCTGAACACCTCGAGAAGGAAGTCAAGATGCGCGGTCGCCCCAAATCATCCTCTCCCCGCGCTCGCCCCGCTACCAAAATCGCAACCAGTGACACAGGAAGCGGCAGCGAAACAGAGACGGACGACGAAGAGCACAAGGCAGCAAAGAAGCAACAACAACGCAAGAAAGTGACCAAGACTGCCAGCGCCGAAGATGCGGCTCCCAAAAAACGCGGTCGTCCCGCCAAAGCCAAAGAAGCTGCCCCAGCTCCCGTAGATGACCTCATCTCAGACCTCGTCGCTTCCGCAAAGAAATCTTCCACACCTGTTGCCGCTGCAGCCACCGAGGCTCCTTCCTCCCCCGAACTCAGCGAAGATGAAGTGCAGCCAGTCGCAGTCGCAGTCGCTCCCAAACCCAAACTCGCAGCCCCCAAACCCAAACCCGCCAAAGCTGAACGCAAGGTGGTCGAAATCGACGGCGAAAAGTTCTGGGTAGAACAGTACAAAGGCGTGAAAATCATCGTGCGATGCGAGGACAACATGGCATTCGACGCTAGCACAGGCGAACACGCCGGAGAATGGGACAACAAGCGGAAGACAGTCATCGAGTGCATTGACGAGAGTGACGAAGAGTAAGTACACAACACAACACACACAACACAACACAACATAACACAACATAACACAAGCATAGTTTGGTGGTAGAGTAGCTACAAAACCACCTTTTTTTTACAGGGGAGTTTTGTTATAATCACGTGTATTTTTTTATTGCCCATTTCTCAATTTATCACCCATTTCTCAATTTGTCACTCATTTCTCGATTTCATATATATAGGGGGTTTCTTGGCTGTTCGGAGAATCTATTTGTCCGGCAGAGTCCCCCTGTAAATAGCCTCTTCAAGTTTACTCAGTGACACAGTTGTGCCGTAGGCTGGTGGGATAACAGGATGCAGAGCCCCCTGTGTGGAAAATGCCCCCCACTTCATTTTCAACTATATGTCAAGAAAATTGAAATGGGTTTCGCGGTCTCGGTCGGATGCAGGCATTCTACAAACGAATATACAAACAACAACTATGGCAACTATGGCAACTATGGCAAGCAACTATTGGACGGCTACAGCATTCCACGCCATGTCAACACAGATACAGACACAGACACTGCATGACCACCAGAACGAACAAAATAAGATGACATGCACAAACTGTAACAACAGAATTGACAACGAAAACAACATCGAACTCACAACTTGGAATACAATAACAAAAGAAGTCATTGTCTTGTACTGCAGCAAATGCTGAAAGTCTAAAGTACATGTACACACACACACATACTCATCAACAGCTAAGCTCAATCCAAAAGGTATTATATGCGTTTATATTCTCTCTTCGTATTCACTAACACTTTTTTTACAGAGCAATCCCATCCATCTTGTTAACATCATCTCCCCCCCCCTCCTATTCCGACTCCTCCTCCCTATCTCCAAGAGATGAGACGTAATAGAAGCATGAGATAAATCGAAAATCAGAGATAAATAAAAATCATTATTACATAAAAATTGGCTCATACTTATTTACTATATGTTATAACTTTGTACGTGTGGAGTTTTGCTATAACCAAGTATATTTTTTCATAACTCATTTCTCAATTTGTCACTCATTTCTTGATTCCTATATAAAGGGCATTTTGGCGCGAAAACCAAGGGGTGAAATTTGGCGCGAAAGATTGCAAGAGCGTCCAGGGTGACACAGTCGCACAGTCGCACAGTACCCATAAGCCTCCGGCTCAATTATACAAAATCCTTTTGTGATATAAGCCTCCGGCTCAATTATACGTAATCCTTTTGTGATATAAGCCTCCGGCTCAATTATACGTAATCCATCGCGTACACTTTATGAGATACCATAATATATCGCAACCCTTAACACACATGAGATGATACAGAAGCGTGAGATTAATCGAAATTCATATCTAATAATATATTAATTCAAATACACAACTATTTTGCTTTCTCTTTTCATATCTCTATCTCTATCTCTATCTCTCTATATTTTTATTAAAACCTTTTTTTCAGGGTCATAACTTCCCCCCGGTGTATTTTGCCCCGCTTTTCAATTTCAACTATCTGACAAGAAAATTGAAATGATTTTTAATCGACAGGGATGGATGCAATCAAACAAAAAAAACAAAAATGGAAACATCAGCGACATCATCAAACATCAACCAGCAACAGCCCACAACAACAACAGTTTATGTGGTTCTTGAAAACGGCGAGCTGTACCCAAGTCTTTACTACAGTTACGAAGCTGCACGCGAAGCAGTTATCACAAAATACGCGGATGAAATACAATCACAAAGAGAAGAGGCTGAGGAAATGGGTAGCATATGTATGTCATCGAGTGTCGATATCGATGAAAACGAATCGGGTACAACCCTCCTTTATATAGAGAAGGAGATAAACATAACTATACAACGATACAGGGTACTCTGCCCTACAGCCCCCTGTGTCACCCGTTAACCCCCAAGCCTACGGCTTTCTATTTTTTATTTTCTTTTTCATTTTATATTTTTCATTTTATATTTTTTATTTTTCTTTTCGGTCGGTGTAATCTCTTACTCTGTTAATAAATAAGAAATTGAAATAGGTATAGCACACTATACCACATATAATCATAATCATCAACATCATGGAAAACATAGAAGAACAACTCGATAACATGTCACCATCCACACCAAACACACCAAAGACACCAAACACAACAGCACCAACACCCAAACCAAAAAAACTGAAACAAAAAATAAATATCACCGCACTGAACTTGGAGGCACATGACATCACAACAGACCCTTGGACACACATTTTTAACTGTCAAAACTACGACGGAAGTTGTGAAATTACAATATCTTCAAAAGAGATGAAAGAATGCAAAGCAACGTGGAAAGGAGAGGCAAACCAGTTTGAACCACGTTTACTCGCGTATCAAACATCAGCCAATTCGCGACCAGACATATTTAAACGACACGGGATTTCTATACTACCGGTACAAAATGGTACGTACATGCTAACGAAGAAAAAAATTTACCAACCACTTGACTATTCACAACATGTCGACTCCCCCCAACCCACGTATCTGAAAAGAGATACATCGTCAATACTACTTTCCTTGGGAGACAGCGAGACATCCTTTATTGACAACCTTCGTTACTGTGGTGTATTTGAACGCCCCGAATTCTTGAATGAACCAATTACACACGGTTCTCTACTGAATGGAAGGCATCGATGCAGTTTCGAGATGAAACTAGAAGACGTATCATATTATGTAAAAGGAGTTCAATATGAAGTCGACTCTTGTTTCGAGTCTGCAAATAAGATACTCATTATCGAAGGAAAGAATACGAACATGGAGTTTGACTCATTTAACATTCGACAGCTCTACTTCCCGTACCGCGAAATCATTGAAAAAACAAAAGCAAAAAAAGAAATAATATGCTTATTCATTCACAAGTGTTGTGAAGTAGTACACATTTGGAAATACAGTTTCACTGAACCAACCCAGATGGACAGCATCACCCTCACAGGACACTACACATTCATGTTCGAGTAGCAGAGTAACTAATCATGTATTCGTAATCAACACCTCGTTCGTCCGCGAATCCGGCTCCTTCGAATGAATCGCACGCCGACAACTTATGACTCGCGTAGCATACAGCGGCGACGGAAATGCATCCTTCACCAATTTCACATCCGCATTACTCATCAATATACTAACACCTTTTTTCGTCATGTCGCCGCATATCCGAAACAAAGCCTGGTGACTCTCTATCCCAAACCCATCCTTACTATACCCCACAAACGACGTATCTGTTTCAGGAGCATACGGTGGGTCGAAATATATAAAATCCCCCCGAGTCGCCCCAGCTAATCCAGCATTGCTTTCAAACGAACAATGCGTAAATATAACATCCTTTATAAGCCCAGACACAAATCGTATATTCTTCTCATCTATAATCGCCACATTCTTATTATTCCCAAACGGAACATTGAAACCATTCGGACCTTCCCTATATAGTCCACGAAAACACGTCTTGTTCAAAAACAACAACATCGCAGCCGCTTTCGGCAGTACCCTCTCTTCCGCCGTCAACGCATTAAATCTCGCCCTCGTCCAATAATAATACGACTCCTTTGATGTCGATGCCTCTTCTATATTCTTAGCAGCCCTATTGACGACACCACCACCACCGACACCACCACCCACACCACCACCGACACCACCACCCACACCACCACCGACACCACCACCCACACCACCACCGCCACCAATCCCACCATATTCACTGCACAGTTTTCTTAACTCGACAATACACTCCTCAGGACAACTTTGTATATTTTTATAGAACGAAATCAGATTCGCATTTACGTCCGAAGCGTAAACTTTCCCCGTTAATTTTATAGCCCCATCCCTCACCTTTGTGAGAAACGAAATCAACACACTTCCTCCCCCAATAAACGGTTCATGATAATTGTTTATTTCTTTCGGAAAACTACCAATAATATCATTGATGATTTGCATTTTGCCTCCTACCCATTTTAAAAGAGGCTTGGATGCCGCCACCCCAACACGCTGTTCTTTGCTCATTTTCATATACTACACATATAATACACCATAACATATAATATTTATTTCAATTTTATACATTATATATAGTTATAGTATTAATTTTATAGCCTTCGTCTTTCACGTATCGCATTTTTATTTTCAGTTTCCTATTACACGCGAACACCCACACATCCACACACCCACACACCCACACACCCACACACCCACACACCCAGACATCCACACATCCACATTAAAAATATACACATATACACACACATACGCATATATAGAAAATTGAAATAGATTTCCACATTTATATCCAATACAGTGAAATAATTAAATAAGAAAAAAATAGAAATGTCAACCCCCGTCACCCAGTCCTCCCAGCAAATCGCTCTTGTGGAATCTCTCATGCAACACATCGACACATTTCAATCTGGCAAAGCAAACGAGATGACGTACCTCTCTGCAGTAAATGCTCTCCGCGACTTACACGCATACATCAAGAAAACAGAAAAAGTCCAAGAAGCAGCAAAAAAGTCCGCCGTCATTATCACAATCGACGGAGAAGAATACTTTGTCGAAAGTTACAAAGACCAACGCATCGCCGTAAGGTTCGCCGACAACTGTGCATACAGCTCCGAAACAGGGGAATATGTCGGTCTATGGGACGAAGAAACACGGAGTCTTACGGAGCTTCCCGAGGAGGAGGAGGAGTAAAGAACAGGAGGCGGAACCCTCCATTAGTGCACAAGCCTACAGCTTTTTTTTATTTATTTCCTATTTCCTATTTCCTATTTCCTATTTCCTATTTCCTATTTCCTATTTCCTATTTCCCATAAACAATACACCTATATTTTTCTACACCCATATTTTCCTACACCCATATATCCATACTCAGGTAATTGAAATAGAAAAATAATAAAAAACAAAATACAGCGCCAAAAAAAGAAAAAGAAATTCGTATCAATTACAACAGTCAACACAACAAAAAAAATCAAAATGTTTTCCGGTTCATTCATCAAGTCCTCCAAACAAATCGCCGAAGATATCGCGAGACGTGCCATCATAACCGAACAAAGTGTGCTCCGTTCTCCTGCATGCAGTGGCGAGCACAACTACTCATACACAGGCGACGGATTTCGCATATTTCGCGGCGACACGGACCACAACGTCCAAGAAGACCTCGCCAACGATTATCACCAGGTATATCAAAACCGTATGACAACACTTCCCTATCACCACGCACTCACCGCAATTCATCACGCATCGTCGCACAATTCCGTGAAAAAGTTTCTAAGCCAAATCCAAACAACCGAACGACTACTAGCGTCCACCACACGAGGACTCAACCACGCACAAATGTGCAACCTTATTCAACACCTGCCCAACGGAAACAATTGCAAAATCTCCAATGATTCTCTCATCATCGCAGTCGCACACACAGTATCAAGATTACAAGTGACCGAAATCAGCGCACTGAGAATTCACCAACGAACCCGAATGACTGCATTCGCAGCTATGACAGCACTTTTGGCAATTCGTTTTGCAACCCAGCGCGGAAATACCCGCTATTTCGCCACATGTCTACACCATCGCGCCATTCAACATGTCATCCGCCGTGCAACCGGTACCGAAGCCGTCGCCAACCAAGTCGCAGCACCCTATATTTATGACAACAAAACACATTTGTTACAACACACCGACCCAACACGTCACGCTCAACTCTTGGAGGAAATGAAAGCGCGCTTTAATACTGGTGCACCCACACAAGACGCGCAACGCGTACATCTCGAATACAAGTATGGACCTATCGAATTTAGGCTAGCAAAATATTACGCCCAGAAATGCACAGAACTTTTAGGAGAGGAAGACAACCGCGACAACCGCGACAACGACCCGACCACTGCAACAAAATGGGCACACCTTCGCACCAAAGTCCAGCGCATCCGCCGCGGTGAAATTAGCTGCCTAGATGTCCATGCTTCCCCCGACTACAACAACTGGGTATATGCGATACACTACACCTATGTAGCAGCAGTTCGCGAGTTTCTTGCCGCAGTCGACAGATGGAGGTCAACACAACCTCGCCAACCTCGCCAACAGCGCCAACAGTACTGGCACAACTCCAAAGAAATCCGAGTATACGCCTCTATAAAAACGCAGACAACACTCATCCTTCGCGAAATGTACCGCTTCCTCATCAAAACACACAAACTGATTTCACCCGAGTTTATGAGCGTTTTTGGGCTAAATCACCGTTACGTCAACACAATCATCATGCGCACCAAACATCTCGCATACTCCGAAGGTGATGAAGCATCCGCACTCATGTTTGGTTTCATGATGCCGTCAATGATGACACCCGATATCCATCTAGACATTTTCGTGAAAGGTGAAATATTCCAAGAGCCGGACCTCTATGTCAAAATGAGTGACCCCGTGTTTGGTCCAATCAAGAAAAAATTCAGAGACATGATTCCCTCGCGACATACAGGAACAATCGACCGCACAAAACTGATGGAAAAAAAGAACTATCCATTCCGCGCGTAAACAACACACAAACACAACAATAGTTTAGTGGTGCATTAGTCCCATGCCGTGTATGCAAAGGGTCATAGAGGTTTACCCCTGTTGTAGCTATAAAACCACTACCAACTTTTTTTCTCTATCTATATATATATATATTCTAATTCCATATAGTAGTATATTATACCGAACATGCCAAATACAAACAAAACCCGCACCCGCACCAGCACCAGCACCCGCACCCGCCGCCATAAATGGTCACTTAAATATAAACGCAGTATTGATTGTAAACATCCCAAAGGTTTCTCACAACGACAGCATTGCAAATATGGTCGCAAGAATTGGACAAAGCGTAAATAATCTAATCTAATCTAATCTAATCTAATCTAATCTAATCTTTCAAAATAAAATTATTTTCCTATTTCCTATTTCCTATTTCCTATTTCCTATTTCCTATTTCCTATTTTACTAACATTTCAATTTCCACCAAACAGAAAATTGAAATGAATATAATCCAATAAATCAAATACAGTGTAAAAAACAAAGTATCAACTACTCGAACAAAATGTCTCAAGCCTCTACTATCGTCGCCAACTTCGCCAACTCTGCCATCGAACAAATCGGTGAGCGTCACAAGCAGCTCATCGAGTCTGCCAACGCCGCCCGCATTCGTTCCCGATCCCGCGCCGGCAAATTCACATCAAGACACGTATGGACACAAGGCGAACTCACCGACGTGTGCTGCGCCTTCATTCTCAACTACAACAAAAAGACTCTCGCAGAAATTGCTCATGAAATTCACACATATTTTACAGAATACCTCAAGAACCAAGACCATCATGACCACCGCCACCGCAACCAAGCTATCGACAGCGACGACGAACCAATGTGCGAAGCGGTCGAATATCGCGAAGGAGTGCCGTCCATCAACGCAATCGAACTGAAACTCATCGACTGTGTCAACCTTTGTTACCATGTGTCGTCAGGACCCTGTTCAAAACCTTCCAAAATGCATACCGATATTTGGCAGCATATCATGTGCGCCCAAAAGCATCGCGAAATCATCCACACAATGAAGGTCACTGCTGCCACCACCAAAAGCGAACAACAACAAGACGAGCCAAGAACGCCAAGAACGCCAAGAACGCCAAAGTGCAGCAACAGCAACGCATTAGAAGCGCCAGGAGCACCCGTCAAAGCCAAGAAGACCGCCACGCCACCTCGTCGCAAGTACCTCCTCGAAAGCGAAGAAGAACTGCCCGTCGCAAAACGCCGCAAATTGAACCCCGAGTTTGAAGCCGCCGCCGCTGCTGCCACCACTGCCACCACTGCCACCACCTTCGCCGAAAAAGTGGAACGCCTCAGCATGTCGGACATTTGCTGCGCTCTTGATGAAATCGCCGAACAAATCGAACAGCATGGACAATGCGAACAACAATACAGTCAAACAATAGCACAATCTGTTGCACAATCCATCGCAACGATACGCCAAAACCAGAGCGACATTGCCCTTCTTATGGGATACGTACAGGACACGCATACGGGAATTCAAAAAGCACAGGAGCGAATCGAAGCAGAGTTAGCAAAACTCGAAATATTGACTGCAGCAGTCATGCCCGCAACAACCACCACCACATCCACCAAATCCACCACATCCACCACATCCACCACATCCACCAAACCAAATTTCGACCCAAACAACTATCAGTGCCGCGAATGTTTGCAAACCTTTGACCCCAGCATTCGAGGCTACTGGCTGATTGGTGCTCCATGCCGCAACCCCAACCCCAACTCCAACACCAACACCACCCCCGCAGCAGCAAAATACGACGATGACGACATGTTCTACTTGTGCAGAGAGTGCACGCGTTTTGAAAACGAACACAACGACGACAACGACATGGCGTTCGGAGTCATGGAAGATGGTGAGTACGACTATGACCATTACGAAGACCAGTACGAACGAGCACGCCGCGGAGACTACGACCACCACGAAGAATGCAGCTAAACTCTAACCCAACAAACAACCAACCAAACCAACCAAACCAACCAACCCAACAAACAACCCAACAAACAACCAACCAAACCAACCAAACCAACCAAACAACCAAATTAAGGACGACAAACAAACAGGCAAACAAGGTAAGCAAGGTAAGTATTTTTTTCTTCAAAATAATATTTACTAATTTTTCTTCAAAATAATATTTACTAATTTTTCTTCAAAATAATATTATATAATATTATAAAGAATGCCTCCCCCTCCTTCTTTTCCTCCGCCAATTTTAGCAATGAAGTTGCGTATCACTTCACCAGCTTTAACTGTTCCACTTGAAGAACCGATTACATCAGCACACATTGGTTCTAACAACATTCCAATAACAAATCAAGATATTATTGGACACTTTAATAACCAGCCTCCCGGAACTATTTCTAATCCCTCTATCATCGCTACATATGATGATTCCGTTTTCCCTTCAGGTAGTAATACATTATCAGTTGTTAGTCAGTCAAATTATGTACCATTTCCAATTACACCCGAGTTTAGTTTCGCAGATATTACTGACCGTCTCACTACTAGTAGTTCGTTCTCTATAGCTCCTTTGATAACAAAACAAGGAACAGGTGTTGTAAGTTATGTAAGCAGTAACTTAAGCGTAGCCACCGTACATTCGTCATCTGGACAAATAGTAATCACAGGTCCAGGATTCACCGATATTACCGCTACTTTAGCAGCTTCTGCGGATAAGGTGTACACAGCAGCCCCCTCACCTTTAACAAGAAGACTTACCGTATACAGAGACACAGCAGCATTAACTATCTTTCCAGACATTACAAAAAATTATAACGATCCTAATTTTGCTCCTGGAACTCCATCTTCCGCTAGTAACGGACTGTTTACTTATACTATCAGGGTTGAATCAGGCGACGACACAGACGTTGCCGAAATAGTAAACAATCAAGTTAAAGTAAATAATGCCGGAAGAGTAACTTTAAGAGCAACACAGGCTCAGACAAATACATGGAACGAAAACTTTATTGAGTGCAAATTAACCGTCAACCCCATCGACCCTGGGTTAAGTGGTTTTAGCAATATTACGAAAAATTACCAAGCTGCAAATTTTAATTTGTCTAATCCAACCTCTAACTCAAGCGGTGCTTTCGAGTTTAAGACAGTAGATGCCAACAACGATAACATGACATCGGATGTCGCAACAGTATCAGGCAGAGCAGTAACAGTCCTCAATGTTGGAACGGTGACTATCAGAGCAACACAAATTGCAACAAGAAATTATATATCTGCAAGTATAAATATTACACTAACCGTCAACCCCATCGACCCTACAATAACTTTTAATGATATCGCGAAATCTTACCAAGATCCAAATTTTGATTTGACCAACATATCCTCTACAAATACAGACCTTCTCGGTGTTTTCACATTTAAGACAGTAGATGCCAGCGACAATGAAATAACATCAGATGTCGCAACAGTATTAGGTAGAGCAGTAACAGTCCTCAACGCTGGAGCAGTGACTATCAGGGCAACACAAAATGCAACAAGAAACTTTAATTCTGCTAGTAAATATGCAACACTAACCGTCAACAAAATTTATCCCGGGTTGAACAGTTTTAGCATCCCATCAAAACCATACCAAAGCACCGCATTTACTATCCCGCCACCATTATCTAATAATGCCGACGGAGCATTTAGCTACGTAAGCAATGATACCGAAGTTGCAGTAATATCTGGAGCCAATAACAATGAAATTACCGTAGTTAATCAAGGTAATGCACGAATAACAGTAACGCAAGCTGAAACAAGAAATTATCTATCAGAGAGTGTTTATGATACATTTGTTGTCACTCGAATTGATCCAGATATAACAGGCTTTTCAATATCGGCTGTAGATTTTCAAGAAAACCCTTTTAATATTACTTTAACACAACCAAACACTACGAATAACGACCCTCTTGGTGTTTTCATTTATGAAATTATAGGAACTAACGACAACGTTGCATCAGTATCAGGTAACACAATAACGGTCAGTAATTCAGGAACAGTAACTGTAAAAGCAACACAAGTTCAAACAAGAAACTATAACTCAAAATATGTAACTGCCGACCTAGTCGTCAATAAAATCAGCCCCGTGTTAACAAATTTCTCGATAGACTCCCAAGACTATAACTTAACCCCCTTTCAAATTACTTTAGCTGACCCAAACAGTACAAATATTGAAACAGATGATAATTTCACTTTTGAGATTATAACAGATAATGATCCTGCTAACGCAAACACCGCAACAGTGTCAGGCAGAACAGTAACAATCAGTAATGCAGGAAGTGTAACTGTCAAAGCAACGCAAGCTGCAACAAGAAATTATGTATCTGCAAGTATAAATGCGACACTAGAAGTAAGTACGATTAATCCCTCACTTAGCGTTAGTAATATTCAAAAAAATTATTCTCCAATCGAATACACATTTGAATTAACTAATCCTGGTACCAACAATAATGAGGACGGTGGTGATTTCTCTTTTGCGATTATAGGAACTAATGACAACGTTGCAAGTTTATCAGGAACAGATGGTAGAATTGTTACCGTGAAAAATGTCGGAGAAGTCACTATCAGAGCAACGCAAGATGCAACTGATAACTTTAACTCGCACTATATAGATATAGTTCTAACGGTCAACCCCATTGACCCTGGGTTAAGTGGTTTTAGCAATATTACGAAAAATTACCAAGCTGCAAATTTTAATTTGTCTAATCCAACCTCTAACTCAAGCGGTGCTTTCGAGTTTAAGACAGTAGATGCCAACAACGATAACATGACATCGGATGTCGCAACAGTATCAGGCAGAGCAGTAACAGTCCTCAATGTTGGAACGGTGACTATCAGAGCAACACAAATTGCAACAAGAAATTATATATCTGCAAGTATAAATACTACACTAACCGTCAACCCCATTGACCCCACTTTCGGTGTCTTTGATGCTATTGAAAAAACATTCGGCGATCATCCATTTACTCTTAATGATCCTGAAGACTTAGTATCTGATGGAGCTATTAGTTTTCTTATTAATGACGATAGTTTACGCGGTACAATTGCAACATTAAACGACAGAACTGTTACAATCGTCAAGGCGGGTGGACCTGTAACCGTTGTAGCAAGACAAGATGCAACAAGAAATTACAAACTAGGTACAACATCGACGACATTAATTGTCAACCCAGCTCCTACATCCATAAGTGTTACTACAAGCTCACTAACCAAGACATTCGGAAATGCCGATTTTTCATTACCGGATGAAGCGAGTATAACAAAAACAGCTAACTCTACTGGTGAGTTAGCATATGAAAGCAGTGACACGTCCGTAGCAACCATCCATGCATCATCTGGTGTAGTAAGTATTCTAAAAGCAGGTTCAGTAACCTTCACAGTTTCTTTACCAGCTTCGGCAGATGGTAACTGGGCTGCTGCAAGTTCCGAGACGGTATCGCTAACTGTCAACCCAGCTCCT
>Ga0194118_10004630_pt1 | contig 14865 bp, 8 predicted proteins | sample TA2MahsurfametaG_2_FD_148662 | JGI IMG/M metagenome (GOLD analysis project Ga0194118, IMG submission 148662) | Freshwater microbial communities from Lake Tanganyika, Tanzania - TA2015013 Mahale N5 surface | ecosystem: Environmental > Aquatic > Freshwater > Lake | place: Tanzania: Lake Tanganyika...
GTTCCTTGCCGTGGTCGAGAAGCTTGCTGGCCCAGATGATGTCGGGGCTTTGCGGGATGAAGTTGACATCGAAGCCTTTCGCGCCAAGCGCCATCGCCTTCTCGCCAATCTCGTTCGCCTTGCCAGGTTGCACGAGCAGGATGTTGTGCGGCATGAAGTCGGGGTTCGCGAAGGTCAGTTTGATTTTCTTGCCCGGCTTCACGGCGATTTGATTCACGTCATACATCATCTTCTCAGGCACGGTGCCGATGCGGATGGTGGTCAGCTCTGGCGTGTCGGAGAGGATGCCGGACTTCTGCGCGGCCATTTCGCCGAGGCCGGCGATGACGCCGCCACGCGTCGAGGCTTCCACGTTGAACCACAGGTGCTTCACGGTGTTCGCGGCGATGCGCGCGTGCGGTTCGGGGGATTTGAGAACTTGGTCGAGCAGCGAGACGTCCTGCACGTTGTGCTGCTGGTGGAGCCACAAACCTTCGAGCAACGCATGCGCGTGCTCGGCCTTCGTCGGGTCGAACTGCTTTAGCCAGCTCTGCGTCGCGGCGATGACTTCCTTGGTGTCGCGCGCGCTCAACTCCACGCGGGTGCGGTGCCGCACGCCGTCGGTGGGGTGTTTGAGGTTCTCCAGCAGTGCGGGAATCGGCGCGCCCGCGATAGCCACAGGCTTTTGCAATGGCCGGCCCTTGGCGGTCACGCGGTAGATGCGTCCATGTTTGTGGTCGCGGTTCGGGTCGCGGACGTTGTGCTGCATGTGGCCGATGATGACGTTGTGCCAGTCGGCCACGTAGAGCGCACCGTCGGCTCCAAAGATGGCGTCGGACGGGCGGAAGTTTTTGTCCCCGCTCATAAGGAAGCCGCGTGATTTGTCCTCAGTCTTCGTGCCGTCGGCATTTTCTTTCATCACAGTCAACTCGTCGCCGGCGGGTTCGCCCCAGACGTTGCCGTTCGTGGGGTTGCGCGTGAGAGCGTAGTGCTTAATGCCGAGGAAGCCGATGACGTTGCAGATGAGAAAGTCGCCTTGCATGGACTCGGGGAAGTGCGTGCTGGAGACGACTTCGCTCGCGGTCACGGGACGGACTTCCTTCTTCAGCAGTTGCGACATCTTGAAGCCCTTGCCCTCGGGCCGGACCTGGAAGGCATTGCCGCCCGTGCCGTCGGTCGCGTAGTGGTAGCCCCAACGGTCGAAGGCGATGCCGTGCGGGTTCGGCGAGTTGCCCGCGTGCATCGCAATGGTGAAGCGGCGCGGGTCGAAACGATACATCGCGCTCGCGCCGGTCTGAAGCGACGGCCCCCACGGGTGCTCGTGGTTGTGCATCATGAAGACGCCGCTCTGCCAATAGATGCCGCCGTCCGGCCCGTAAATGAGGTTGTTCGCGCCGTGATGCGTGTCCGAGGAATCAAGTCCTTGCAGCATTACGATGCGCACGTCGGCCCTGTCATCGCCGTCGGTGTCCTTGAGGAAGATGATTTCCGGCGGGCACGTAACGAGCACGCCGCCGCCCCAGAACTCGAAGCCGAGCGGGTTTTGGATTTTCGCAAACTCCGTCATGCGGTCGGCTTTGCCGTCGTGGTTGTCGTCGTGGAAAATGAGCAGCGCGTCGTTCATTGGCTTGAGTGGCTCCCACATCGGGTAGGTCGGCCACACGGAAGCCCACAGGCGGCCCTTCGCATCCACCTGCATCTGCACGGGATTGATGAGCTCGGGGAAACGCGCCTCGTCGGCGAAGAGATTGGCTTCGAAGCCCTTGCCCACCGCCATGAGCTTGAGGCCTTCTTCGCCGCTGATGTAGCGGAGCGCGCCTTCCTTCACTGCGCTGCTGCTCTTGCTCTTGCCGCCGACGTTCGAGATGACGGGCACTGGCCGGGGCACATTGCTATCGTCAATCGTCTTGTCCTTGCCCACGGCGCGCGCCCACACGCGCTCGTCGCGGTTCGCGGTCAGCACATCGAACATTGCCAACTCATGCTGGAGGACCACGGCGTTGTTTTGTCCGTCCACGAACGACAGCGTCGAACGCCCGCCGAAGACGTCGTTCGCGTCGCGCGAGCGGTAGCGCGCGTGCCAGTGCGTTTCCTTTTCCAGCACGGCCGCGCGCAGCGATTCCAGCGAGCCGGACGCGCTGACAGACTTGCCGAGCAAAGCCTGCGCGATGACTTCCGCGAGCTGGCGATTGCCCTCTTCGGTTAGGTGAACGCCGTTGATGGTCAGCGGCGTCTTCGAGTTCTTGAAGAGCGTAAGCGACGGTTGGAAGAGGTCTACAAACGCGACGCCCGCTTCTTTCGCGGCGGCCTCGGCGGCCTTCGTGTAGGCCTCGAGCTGGATGTTGTGCGCCTTGCCGTCGGGCACATTCGGGTTGCGCGTGTCCTCGTGCGCGATGGGGCTGAAAAGGACGATGCGCGGGAAGGATTTTCCGTTGGCCTTCGAGCCGCGGGTGCGCCGAACGAAGTCAATGAGCTGCTTCTGATAGTCCTCTGGCTTGTTGTCGAACGACTCGTTGTAGCCGAAGAACGCGAAGACCGCGTCCGCTTTCACCTGCTGCAAGTAGGTCGTGATGGGCGGAATACCGCTACTGCGCGGGTAGGAGTTCGGGCGGTCGCCGCTAGCGCTGAGGTTACGGAAGCGCACTTGCTGGCCGCCAAGCTGGCTCTGGAGCAACGTCTCAAACCAACCGTCGTGCTGCATGCGGTCGGGCAGGCCATTGCCGAGAATGGCCACGGTGTCGCCCGTGCTGAACTTGAACGGCAACGGGTCGCGATAGTCAGCCGGCACGTCCGCGAGCGGTGGGCCGGCGGGCGCGGCTTTCTTGCCGTCGTTCTTCTTTGCGTCGCCTTTCGCGGCGGCAACCTGCGTGACACCTTTACCCACCGGCTGGCCGGGCTTTCCGTCGTAGTTGAGGTAAGCCATTTTCCCGCCGCCCTTCACATCAATCTCCATCACCTGCGGAGCAGCTATTGCTTGCGAGCGGAATACTTCCTTCCGATCCGCGTCGAGCAGCGTGAGCGTGAAGCCATCCAAGCGATTCTCGAAGCCCGCGCGATTCCACACGCCTATCTTCTCGATGTCCTTTGTCGACCCTAGGTCGAGTTCCCACCACGGATTGGGAATGTTTTCCGGTGTGTGGGTCTGGCCGCCCCCGCCGAAGTCAGGACTCTTGTTGCCATCAATCGCACGCTCCGCTCCTGCGCTGTGCACGGTGGCGGTCTGGGTCGCCTTGCCCTCACGTGCAATGTTTTTACCGCCGCTGAACACTTCGACCTCCGCCAGTGTCAGCGTGCGCTTGTCGCCAGGCACCACGATGCGCACGAAACGCGCGGGCTTGCCCGTGGCCACGGTTCCGGCTGCGGGTGCCAAGGTGGCTTTCGTGCCGCATGTCGGGTCTGCCGCGTCGGGCTTAGCGGGCGCGGCTTCAACTTTCTTCGCATCGCCTTTCTTGCTCTCGCCTTTCTTCGCCTTTGTCTCGGGCTTCTTTACGTCGTTGTTTGCTGGAATCTGGCTCTCGAAGCCCGCATACATCTCCGGCTTGATGCCGCGTGCGTAGGCACCACCGTTGTAGGTGTTCGGTTTGAATGGACCGACGAACGTAATGTTTAGGTCCGGCTTGATGGCGTTCTCCAACCCGGCCGCCCATAAAATCCCGTTGAACACGAGGCGGCGATAGCCTTCGTTCGTGATGTCTTCCGACGTGCCGTAAAGCGTCGTGAAGACGCGGCCGGCTTGGCCATTCGCGCCCTTGTAGGTGCGCGTCCACTCGGACGGCTGCGGGGGCTTTTTCTCATCAACCGGAGAGTCGGGCGTCATGCCGTTGAGCGGCTGGGCGAGCGTCAGAATTTCGCCGTCCGTCGGCTTGCCCACGTAGCCGCCGACTTGAACCCAGATGTCTTTCACGCCGCGCAAAATGGGATGCGACGCCTTGTCCGGCGCAATGGTGATGCGAGTGCTCTGGCGGTGGTTCTGGCCGTAGTGGCCCACCCACGTCTGCCCAAGCACTTGGTGGCCGAAGCCGAGTTCGTAGCCGGGCTCCTTCGCGTTATAGTTGTATTTAGTGTAAGGCTCCTTTGTGCCGCTGAACGCGTGCGTCGCCGTGCGCAGGCCCACGACCGGCCCGCCGCGCTTGAGATACTCGTCAATGTGCTTCATCTGCTCCGCAGGCAGGTGCTGGAAGCGAAGAAACACCACCGCGAGGTCGGCGGTCGCGAGCGCCTCCAAGCCGGGGATGTTCGAAGGATCGCCCGCACTGATGTGGCCGTCGGCATCAATATCGAACAGCACGGTGCACTTGAAGCCATGATGCTTGGCGAGGATGCGGGCCATCGCCGGCAGCGTCTCCTCCGAGCGATACTCGTGGTCGCCCGCGATGAAGACGAGGTGCTTGCCCTTGCCGGGGCCATCCGTGCCTTGGAAAACGAGGGGAGCAGCGCTAGTTTTTAGAGCACAGGCTAGACAAAACAGCAGACGTGTAATCTGATACATAAACATTGAAAAATACTGTGACTGAGGCGAGTTGAAAACCAAAACCAACGCTTGAAGGAAGAGTTCATCAACCAAACCTGTCTGCTCTGGCATTCGTCTTGCTTCAAGTTTTGACCGTGCCTCTGTTCGGATAGTCACCTCTCTCCTTGACTTGATCGGTGATTGTATGCATATTCGCAGGCTCTTTTCCGGATAGAAAGCCGGAGTCACCCGACCACTATTATGGCCAAGTCAAAGGCTGCAAAGCCCTCCGCCAAACGCGGCTCAAAAAAAATCGCCACTCCGCCCTCGTCCGCCCGCAAGTCCGTCAAGCCAGTTAAGACGCCCGCTATTGTTGCCGCTGCCCGCCGCGTGTCGGTTAGCCCCAGTATCAAGGGCTCCAATCCCGCTACGTCACCTGGCCAGACCGGAACCGAGCCTGCTACCGGGGCACCACAAATCACCGAGGTGAAGACTCAGGCCGGCGTGGACTTGACCGAAAAGGTCAAAGAACTCGTCCGGCTAGCGCAGGAGCAGGGTTACCTCACCTACGGCGACATCAATGACGCTCTACCCGACAATATTGTCACTCCAGAGGACCTTGATGAGATTTATAGCAAGCTTCGTAACCTTGAAATCGAGGTTGTGGATCAAGCCGAGGTGGATCGCGTCAAGCAGCCTGAACCGGAGGAGGAGCCGGAGGATAAAAGCCGATTGGACATCCTTGATGACCCAGTTCGCATGTATCTCAAGCAGATGGGTCAAGTGCAGCTGCTTACGCGAGAGCAGGAGGTTGAGATTTCCAAGCGGATCGAGGACGCCGAGAACGAGGTTAAGCGCATAATTTATAGCTTCGGCTTCGCTGGCAAGGAGCACATCGCTCTGGCTGAGAAGCTTGTCTCCGAGCCGCCTAAAGAGCGCTTCGACCGAGTCATCATTGACAAGAAAATTGACAGCCGCGACAGCCACCTCAAGGTTCTGCGGAAGCTCGTTAAGGATATCCGCCTCGTGGATCAGACGGTGGACGATTACTATGCGGACTGGCAAAGTGCGCCCAACAAAGCCAAGAAGGAGAAAGCGCACACCGCGTTTAGGAAGTCCGATGAGAAGTTACAGCGCTCTTTTCCCAAGTTTTTTTACAAGCAAAAGGTGATCGAGGAAATGGCATTAGTGGCCGAGAATATCCATGACAAGGTGCAGGCCAGCTTGCGCGTGATTGAACAGGTTGAGGCCCAACGTAAATCTTCACAAACGCAGCAGATCGCCGACGGCGAACGCAAGAAGATCAAAGCGCTCGAGGTGTTTGTCCGCATGCCCTACCAAGACTACCTCAACGCCTACAAGCAACTCCTGCACTTCTCTGCCAAGGCACTCCAAGCCAAGACCGAGATGGTTGAAGCTAACCTTCGCCTCGTCATCTCCATCGCCAAGAAATACACCAACCGTGGCCTTTCCTTCCTCGACCTCATCCAAGAAGGCAACATGGGCCTGATGAAAGCGGTCGAAAAGTTCGAGTATCGTCGCGGCTACAAGTTTTCCACTTACGCCACCTGGTGGATTCGCCAAGCCATCACCCGATCCATTGCCGATCAGGCCCGAACCATCCGCATCCCGGTGCACATGATCGAGACGATCAATAAGCTCATGCGCGTGCAAAAGCAGCTCGTGCAGGACTTCGGGCGCGAGGCCACTCCGGAGGAAATCGCCGATGAGATGCAAATGCCTGTCGAGCGTGTGCGCGCCATCATGAAGATGGCACAGCAGCCTATTTCTCTCCAAAGTCCAGTCGGCGACAGCGAAGACACCAACTTTGGTGACTTCATCGAAGACAAGAGCGCCGAAAATCCGTCCGACATGGCTACCTACAGTTTGCTTAAGGATAAGCTCGCTGACGTGCTTGACTCTCTCACCGAGCGCGAGCGCAAAGTGCTCGAGATGCGTTTTGGCTTGGCGGACGGCTATGCCCGCACGCTGGAGGAAGTGGGTAAAATGTTCAAAGTGACGCGCGAACGAATCCGCCAGATCGAGGCCAAGGCGCTCCGTAAAATGCGCCATCCAACGCGCCTGCGCCAGTTAGAGGGCTTTATTGACACCGAGGAACTCGGCCTGCGGCCCCCGCCCATCGCGGCCTAACTAACACAGATTAGTCCACCGCAACGCGCTGACCTGATGGCCAGTGCTGTTTACTGACGGACCTCTCGGGGTTTGCCGGCCTGCGGTCAGCTCGCCTGCACTTCGAAGCCAGAGGATTCGATGCGGAGAGGTTTCTGACCCGGCACTTGGGCGGCCACCAACGCGCGCAGACCGGGACGCAAGCGTAGAACTTCCTTGAAGCCCTCAGGACCGCATGTAAGCAGCATGGTAGAGAGCGCGTCGCTTTCCGTGGCGCTCGGCAGCACGACCGCAGCGAGCACAGCACCTTGCGTAGGTTCGCCCGTGCGCGGATCGATGACGTGGCCGTAGCTGCGGTCGGAGGTGGTGAAGGACTTGCCCCACACGGCGGAGACGGAGAGGGATTCGTCGCGAAGGGAGACGGTGGACCACGGGGAGGCGTGGTGCGTGCCCCGTGGAGCGTAAGGGGCGTTTGGAGTTGCGGGTTGCGGGTTTTGGGTTGCGCGTTGGTCGGGATGGTCGAGGGCGATTCTCCAACTGGCGGCGGCGGGCGGCGCACCGATGGCGAGGACGGTGCTGGTGCCGCCATGCAAGAGCGCGCTGGTCACCCCGGCTTCGCGGAGTAGTGCGCCCGCACGTTCGACGGCAAAGCCCTTCCCGATGGAACCAAGGTCGATCTGCACGCCGGGGCGGGTGAAGCGAACGGTGAACTCGGTCTCGTTTAACTCCACCAGGTGCATACCAACGCTGGCACGGGCTTCGGCGAGCGCAGCGGGTTCGGGCACGCGCCCCTCGCGGGTGTAGAAGCCCCAGCAACGCATGAGCGGAGCGACGGTGATGTCGAACGTGCCAGCGCTTTCCGCAGAGAGTTGGCGGGCGCGCTGGAGGAGACAAAAGAGCCATGGAGAAACGCGTACGGGGCGTCGCGCGGCTTCTCGGTTCATTCGGAAAATCTGGCTACTCCCTCGAAAGTAACTAAGTTCGTCCTCAAGTCGGACGATTTCATCAAGCGCCTCCTCACCGGCTGCACGCAACGCTGCTTCATCCCCGCCATGAAGGACGAGTTCGAAACGCGTGGCCATCGCCTGCCGGGCGAGCGTGATGGGGGTCATGATAAGAAAAAACGGGCTTCGCGTCGCCACGAAGCCCGTTTGTGATTGTGCTTTTGGCGGCTCAGGACAGCGGCAAGCTCCCGTAAGTGAGCGCCTTGATTTCCTTGCCGGCACCATCCGTAACCTTGCGAGTTTTCGGGTCGAAGTTACACATGATGCCGAGGCGATCGGACATTTCGGCCAACGAAATGACGGTCTGAACCTTGACGGCAAGGTCAATGCCCGCGTTGGGTTCTTTGTTGGCACGAATGCTGTCAAACCAGTTTTTATGATGGTTCGGCAGGTTCTCGCCCGGGAAGGCAGGGCTGGTGTAAGGGTCTATTTCTTCGGTAAAGGGGCGGCCCGGCGTCAGCTCTACCTTATTGCCCGCCATGGTGAGCGTGGCCTTATGACCGCGGATCATTTCCTGCGTGCCGACCTCGTTCACCGTGCTGCTGGTGATGTGCATCACGTAGCCGCTGGGGAACTCGGCGATGAGTTGGACGATCTCCGGCACGTCGCGCATCGGCGTATTAGGCGTGTTCTTATCAGTCTCGAACTTCTTGCTACCGACAGCCGCAACGCGCGTGGGAAACTCCGGGTTACCAGTGGCGAGCATGTAAGGGTGGAGCTTGTGCGGGAATAAGTCACCCAACAGACCGGCGCAGTAGGGGTAATATTTGCGCCAACGGAAATAGTGATCAGCGCTGAATGGAATCTGCTTCTTCACCGGTCCGAGCCATTGTTTCCAGTCGGTGTCGGTGTCCGTGCACCAGTTCTGGATGGTGTAGTTCCACTCTCCCTTGGGACTGTTCCGCATGTAAGAACCTTGGGACATAACGATGGGTCCAATCTTACCGGACTTCACGAGGCGGGCAGCCTCATGCCACTTCATGTCCGAGCAGCCTTGCGAGCCAACCTGGAGGATCTTGCCAGATTTCTTAACCGCATCATAAATTTCGAAGGCTTCGCCCAAGTAACGGGTCATTGGCTTCTCGACATAGACGTGTTTGCCGGAGTTTAGGGCGTCCACTGAAATCTTCGTATGCCAGTGATCCACCGTTGCGCAGACGATGGCATCAATGTCCTTCCGCTCAAGGAGCTTCCGATAGTCACCATAGCTTTCCACCTTCGCCCCAGCGTTGTTCTCAAGGATTTTTCCCTTGGAGAAGTCTTGCCGATATTTGGATACGTCGCAGACAGCCACAGAGGCCGTGTTATTGTCGCCGTGTTTGGGCTTCATCTGGTTGACGTGCGCCATGCCTTGGCCGCCAACACCGATGTGCCCGATGGTGATTCGGTTGTTCGCACCAACCACGTTAGCGGAGGGAGCCTGGTTCTGGCCATAAACAGGCACCTTGATGATGCCGGTGGCGGCGACTGCTGCCGTGGCGGCGGTCGCGGACTTGAGGAACTCGCGACGCGACGCGCCGGAGACGGGGGAGTTGTTTTCAGTGCTCATAAAATCGTCGGGTTGACGTATTAAAATTATCGGACGGCGAGGAACGGTCAAGATGCGTTTTATGCTTTTACCTAAACCGGCCGGCTGGTCGGTTCAAGTGAAGCCGTCCTCTTGCCCGCCGCTGTGAACAAGTGCAACTGTTGCGCCCCGTTTGATCGATCTGACATGCTCCCTAAAATTCATGTGGTGGAGTACGGGTAATGGGCTTGCTCAAAGCCTCGTATGTCCATGAGCATTGAACTTGCATTTACGCAAGTCGACTGGAGCGCTTTTGTTGTGTAACGACAAGCTGGGACGGTTCGCACGGGGCGAAGCAGAGGACGCAATCTTGACCGTCCGTTCGTTGCTGTCAGAGTCATTCTGCGAATGAACTACGCCACGAGAATGACAAACTGGAAGCAGCGCCTTTCGACCCGCATTGCGGAGAGCTTTTTGCTACGGGCTGGCAAGCGACTACACCACGACCGTCCTGACGACCTCCATCTGGATGGTAGTCTGTGGCGCAAGTTTCTAGCCAACCTTTACTTGATTCTGGCGGACTACGGACGCGGGGAGTTTCCAGCCAGACGTCCCCCGCGTGAGCAGGCCTTCGAGGAAGAGCGCACCCAGTATGAGCGCATTAAGTTCTCCAATCTCCAGCAGATTCTTGACGACGCCATGCGCAAGCCATGGGGGGACATGCGCCTTTTTCGGCAGCACACTTATGAGTTGATTCGCATTGTTCAGACCATGGAGCGACGCGGGATCAAACCGCCCGCAAAACTGTTGGAACTGGGCTGCGGCGGCGGGTGGCTATCGGAAATTCTGGCCGTTCGCGGTTACGACGTGACCGGTTCAACTATCGGCGTGGTCGAGACACAGAATTCGCAACGGCGCATCGAGGCCCTGAAGGTGAAAGGGTTGCAGTGCGCGCTAAAATTCATCGCCTCGCCGATGGAGGAAATCCACCGGCAGGTGCCGCAGGGCCACTTCGACGCCGCCTTCTGCTATGCCGCGCTGCACCACGTTTTCGACTGGCGCGAGGCCCTGGCCTCGGCGGACAAGTGCGTCAAGCCCGGCGGGTGGCTGTTCATTTTCTGCGAACCCAGCCTGCTGCACACTTTCATCTGTCATCGCTCGGCGAAGATCTGGCGCACGCAGGAACTGGGTTTTCGGGGGCGGGATTTGACGAACCATTTACGAAAGCTAGGCTACGATAAAATCAAGGTCGAACGGCCGATCTGGGGTGAAGGCTTGGCAGCGGTTTTTAAGCGATTATTGCCGTTTACCGTCTTGGCCGGATCGCTGGTCTCCCGCGAATACTGGATCAGCGCTCACAAGCCGGGCTGACATTCATGCCCCACGGACGGATCTGGCCCTATATCCAGCCAATCGAAAATAGAGGTTCGCCAACGGCGTGGGCAGATACTCCTTAACCGACAACTTGGCCCCGTGCCAGACGCAGCGCCGCAGGAAGTTGGCGTTCAGGAAGCGCCGCCCCTCTGGCCTCGCTAGCACCAAGCGCAACATTGGCCAGCCAAAGATATACAACTCCCCGCTATCGGCCACCCTTTCCACCACGTCCGCCGAGTCCGACCGACTAAGGTGGCTTAGCAGGCTCATTAACACTTGCCGATGAAGGTCTCTTTGTCGTCGGCCGGCCTTATAGTATGAGTTCGGGTGCACGTAGAAAACCGCCAACGGCTCAGGGACAAAGCAAACGCCATCCCGAAAGGCCGCCGTATAAAAACTGTACCAGTCGGTGTGCCAACGAAGCTCCTGATGATACTTGCCCGTTCGCAGAAAAGCGTCGCGCCGCACAATCGCGGTGTTTGGAGCAAGGTGTAACCGACCGCCCCGTCCCAATGCAACCAGTTCAGCGGGTGACAGGTAGCATGGCCGGCCCCCCATCCCAACGCCGATGTGCCAACGCATGCCAGTCGCGACCTCGCAAAACTCGCTGATACCGCAACTAAACGCCGCTTGGGGATACTGCGCGAGCAATGGCAGCGACTTCTCAAACAAATGCGCATGCGCGGTGTCATCGGCCGCCGCCATGAAAATGAGTTCACCCCGAGACTCGTCCACGGCCCGGTTGACCGTGAAAATGACGCCTTGATTACGGTCGTTGCGCAGCAACCGCATGTGCGGGTGGCGGCGGCAATACCCCTCGACGATCGCCACGCTGTCATCAGTGGAGCCGTCATCTACCACGACGATTTCCATCGGCTGCACGGTCTGGGCTAGCAACGCATCCAGGCAGTTTGGCAGCAGCCTTGCGTGGTTATAGTTGGGGACGATGACCGAAAGGGAGGGCGGGTTCATGCTGTCCCAGACACGGCAGTCTTCTGGAACACCGTGAAATGCGATGGCATCCCCCAAGTGAGGATGAAGCCAGCATCCTGATTGCAAAACTCGGCGATGGCCTCGGGCCGCCCTTCGGTGAGCAGCGGGAACAGCCGCAGGTAACTTCGCACGGTTTGCAATGAGGCCTCCCGATCCACTGGTTCTGAAATTACCGCGTCTGACTGCAGTAGCGTCTCAAGCCGATGGAGTTGCTGAATGCATTGCTCTGCCCCGGCCACATCGTATTGATCAATCAAACCGTCCGTCGCCGTAAGTAAGCTCCACAGATTCGGCTCCAAGTCCGGTTCGACGCACGCTAGGAAGTGCTTCCGGCCGAAGAGGTGGCTCACCCGGCTGCGTTTCAAAAAATCCGCCCGCAGCCTCGCAAGCTGCTCCGCCGACAGCGTGCGCTTAAACCAATGCACGTCCAGCACGTCCGCATAGTGCGGCCACGCCGAGTATAAGCTCCATCCTGCCGCCTGTGCTTCATCGCACAATGCACGCGGCTCCAAAAAGTATTTTAGGCGCACAAACGGGTTCATCAGCACATCCATTGTCCACGATTCCATCCGCCGTTTGTGCGGAATCGAATCCCACTTGGTCTGATACAACCGTTCCGCCGCAAGCTGGGGAGCGAGGCCGGTCAACGCGCGAAAACGGGAGTGAATCACCTTCAGCATCAGTTCCATGAATCCGCCGTAGGCCTCGCAGTGGAAGACCACAAGAAACCCGCCGACACGCGTCAGTCGCGCACACTTTTCCAGCCACAAGGACGTGGGTTGGATGGTGTAGATGAACCCCTCTGCGTCCACTACATCGAAGCGCTCCGCGTCACCGACTGGCACCGGATACTGCACCAAGTCTTCGGATCGTAGCGCACGCAGGCGCTGGGTTTGGTCGAACTTCGCAAAGTATTTGCGGATCGTGTCATGCGCCTTTCGGTTCGGCTCCGCGAGCGTGCAGTCCGCACCCCACTGCGCAAAGACCAGAGAATTCTCCCCTGCGTCGGGGCCAAACTCGAGTAGGCGCGCTCCCCGGAACATCGCGGGCGGAAGGTGCAGCTTGTCCGTGAACAGCCGCCGCCGATGCTCTTCATGCGCCACTAGATCAGCGTACTCCTCAAAGTGCCCCACGGTGGGCAGCACATCCTGCTGGAGATAATAGCCGTAGAGCGTGTCGTTGGTCATGAGGGTTTGGCGAGCGCATTGCCCAAGCTGGCTTGCCAGAGCAGCGAGAGGCCGCCATCCACGATGATTTCCTGACCCGTGATGAAGGCCGCCCCGGGGCCGCACAAGAAACTGACCGCATCCGCAATGTCCCGGGGCAACCCCATCCGCCCGAGCGGGGTCATGCGGCAATAGAGCGAATTAAGATCCGCGTTCTCCCGGTAATACTGCCGCGCCTCATCCTTGAGCACGACGCCCGGCGTGACGCAGTTGACGCGTATGCCCCGCAAGGCCAGCGAGCAAGCGTAGTAGCGCGCCATCTGCCGTAACGCGGCCTTGGCCGCGTGGTAGCCCACCGGCTGCTCCCCCGCCACCAACCGGCTCGCATTGGAACCGCAAATTACAATCGAATTGGGCGCACCGCGCCGATTACGGACGAATTCATCACCAAGCCGTTCGATAATCAATTTGGTCGCCGTCAGCGACACGTCCAATTCCCCCTGCCACGCATCGCCTTCTCCCCGAAACCGCTGGAGAAAAACCAAATTCGTTAGCCGTCCATTCTGCTTCAGTGCTAAGGCCAACGCCATCGAGACGGCCGCTTTGTCGGCTAGGTCCACCGGATGACTGATCACACCCCGCTCCGGGCTTAGCCGTCGCCCCAGCACCGAGAGGCGATGCCCTGCCCGCAAAAACTGCCGTACGACTTCGCGCCCGATTCCTCGGGTGCCGCCAACGATTAACGTGTGTGGTGCAGGTTTCATCGCGCCTTTAGATTACTCGCAGTTCCGGCAGCGGAACAATGAAATGCCCGCCCTGCGCCAGATAAGCCTGATTCTTTCCCTGAATGGCATCCAGGAAGCGCCACGCCAGCACGAGAACGTAGTCAGGCTTGCGCTCGTAAAGCACCTGCGAGGGCAGCACCGGCGTGTGATGACCGGGGCTAAACATCCCCTGCTTCCGCGGATTATCATCCACGATGTAGCTGATGAATTCCCCGATCTCGAAATGGTGCGTCAGCGTGGTGCAGGCGTTCGCCGCGCCAAATGCGGCGATGGTCTTGCCCTGCGCGCGCAGCTTGCGAAGCAGCTTGAGCAAATCTTGTTTCAGCCGCTCGATCCGTGCCGCGTAGGTCTGGTGTCCGGCTAGGGTGTGAATTCCCGCTTCCGTCTCGAGACGAATCTGCTCGGCAACGGACGGCTCAGTCAGTCGCACGCTGTTCGCTTGGCAAACCAGCCCCCGCAATGAACCACCCTTGGTGGCGATATGCTTCGCTGCGAAGAGCCGCAGCCCGTGCCGTCGGCAGAAGGCCTCCATCGGCTTAACCGAATGGTAATCAATGTGCTCGTGATAGATGGTCTCGAAGAGGAGCTTTTGAATAATTGGCAGTTGATAGCCCGTTTCGAAGACGAACACTCCCTCCGGCGCGAGCAATTCGCGCACCCCGTCGAAGGCGTCGCCAATGTTCTCGAGGTTGGCGATGACGTTGTTGGCGCAGATTAGGTCTGCCGGACCGCGTTCGCGCCGCAGGCGGCGGGCAAGGTCGCTGGTGAAGTAGTCAGGCAACGTCTCGACTCCCGACTCAGTCGCACGCCGCGCGACCTCGCGTGCTGGATCAATCCCGAGGGTACGCAGACCGTGCGCCTGGTAGCACCGGAGCAGCGTTCCGTCATTGCTGCCCAGTTCCATGACCAATCCGTTGGCTGGCGGCTTAGCTAGCGCGACCAGTTCCGCTGCGTATTGCTTGTAATGGTCGTCCAGCCCCAACGAGGTAGAGGTCGTGTAGAGGTAACTGCGGTAGAGTAGATCCGGGCTGACAATGTCGAGCAACTGCGCGTGGCCACAGCGCCGGCAGAGGAATAGATCCAGCGGGAAACACTCCTGCGGCTGATCCTTGAGTGCCGCGGGAACGAAACCGTCAGCGATGGGCATAGATTTCAACTGCAGCGCCAAGTCCAAGTCCGGGCTGTCGCAAACTCGGCAGGTGCTGCGGCGATAACAGTTTTGGCTCATCAGTCTAAAGTTCAGGCTCACGCGCCGTGCCGAAAGGCGGCCACGACCGCCGCAAGTTGGCGCGTGAATTCCGCCACCGCTTCAGGCTGTTCCTCTGTCGGTGCCCACGGAGCGAAGAGGGTGTCTTCCCGGCGGAACGGCCCACCGGTGGTCTCATGAAAAACAAACACTGGCGAAGTGATCAGCAGAGTGTGATAGGTCGACTCGGCGAGCCGGAAAAAAAAGCAGCGCCCGGAGCCGTGCTCGCCC
>Ga0194118_10004642_pt1 | contig 14831 bp, 12 predicted proteins | sample TA2MahsurfametaG_2_FD_148662 | JGI IMG/M metagenome (GOLD analysis project Ga0194118, IMG submission 148662) | Freshwater microbial communities from Lake Tanganyika, Tanzania - TA2015013 Mahale N5 surface | ecosystem: Environmental > Aquatic > Freshwater > Lake | place: Tanzania: Lake...
GGTCGCACTTTCGCATCAACGCGTTCGCCGATCACGGCGCCACCCGGCGCGATCTTCCACCGGTGGCGATCCGCCGCTATCAGGAAGCCACCGGCCGCACCGTGCCCCCGCAGCGCGTGGTGATCATCGGCGACACCCCGCTCGATGTCGACTGCGCCCACCACAACGGCTGCCGTTGCCTGGCCGTGGCGACCGGCATCCATCCGGCCGACGAACTGCGCGCTGCCGGCGCGGACCTGGTCGTGGACGACCTGTCGGATGTCGCGGGCATCTTGCGCTGGCTCGAGGCCTGAGCGACCGGCACCGATAGCCTCGCCCCATGGGCTATCGCGCCTGGTGCTCCGACTTTTACGTCAACCTGAAGCTCGGCCTGAAGATGGACCTTCCGGCCGCGCGCGAGCCCGTGCTTGAACTCTTCGACAGGATCAGGCGTCAGGTGCCCAGCCTGAGCCGCCTCCGACGAACTGACACCGAGGTCGCGCTTGAGAGCCCCGAGGGCGAGCCGAGCCTGATGTGGGTGGCGATGAAGGCGACGAGCCTTCGCGCGGGCTACGTCAATCCGCCCGACATGGCCGAGACCTACCGGCTGCACCGCTTCCTGCTCGAGACGGCGCCCTACTTCCTCTCGATCAGCCCGCTCGACATCGATTCGATCGACTTGGCCTTCGGCTTCGATCTTGAGACCGAGCATGACCGCGACATCATCGTCTACAACGCTCTGTTCTCTGACAGCAGGCTGTCGGGGCTCTTCGATCCCGACCATGACTTGCCCATCGATGTGCAGCCATTCATCGGGCTGGCACTGACGCCCGAGGCCGACTGGCAAGCCTTTGTCGAGGTGCAGACCAGGCCGAAGGCGGCCGATGGCTCGAGTGCGCGGCACCTGCCCGAACCCATCAGCGTGATCCTGACCGTGCGCAAGGTCGGCCCCGTTGCCACGCTCGATGAACTGCCGGCCGTGCTGGCGTCGCTCGCCGGGCACGCGGAGCGGCTAGCCGAGTCTCGCGTGATCCCGCACGTGATCACGCCCCTTCGAGACGAGATCCTGAGCCATTGACGGTGCTGGGTGCCGCCATACGGCAGATGACCCGTGAATGGGCCCGAAGCCAATGAAACGCGGCGCCCTGGATCAGGCGCCGCGCGACAAAGTCAGGGTTGTGCAGAAGTCACTTGACCGTGACGAACTTCGACACCGACTTGATGTCGGGCACGATCTGCGGGGTGACGAAGAGGCTGAACGACGTGCCCTTGGAGAGGTTGACGACCTTGGTCGCCTTCATGCGGGCGGTCCAGATGCGGCCACCACGCTGCTGGGTCACGTTGTCCCGGCCACGGGCGGTGGCGATGCGGGTCAGGATCCGCTGCACCGAAGGCTGCATGCGCATCAGCCGCTGCAGGGTCTTGCGGTACTTGGGTTCCGCGGGGACCTGGTTGAGGGTGATGGTGACGGTGCTGCCAGGGGTGATGGTCATAAGTCGCTCCGAATGTCGAGTCGGGGAGTCTAGTGGGTTTCCCATGAATCAGCAAGGGATGGCGTACTTCGACGGGCGCTCGAGCTCACGCACCCGACCCCCCAGAGGCCGAGAACAGATGCCAGAGCGCCTGCGTGCCCAAGCGGCCGTGCCCTCGGTCGCGCAGCAGCGCGTACAACCGCTCGGCACGCGCCAGACCATCCAGAGCCAGCCCCATCGCCTGAGCCTCGTCAAGGGCGATCCTGAGGTCCTTGCAGAAGTGCTCCACGAAGAAGCCCGGCGCAAAGTCACCGCGAAGGATGCGGGGGCCAAGGTTATTGACGCTCCAGCTGCCGGCTGCACCACCGCCCACGCTCTCAAGCACCTTGGACGGATCAAGCCCGCTGCCCTGCGCGTACGCCAGCGCTTCGCAAAGACCCAGCATCGAACTCGCGATCAGGATCTGGTTCACCATCTTGCAATGCTGGCCCGTGCCGGGACCGCCGTGGTGCACGATCGTCTTGCCCATTGATGCAAGCAACGGCCGCACTGCATCGATCGCCGAGCCATCTCCGCCGACCATGATGCTGAGCGCCGCGTTGCGCGCACCGATGTCGCCGCCGGAGACCGGTGCATCGATCGATGCCACACCGAGCGATCCTGCATGCGCGGCGAGTTCCCGCGCGAGCGTCGGCGTGCTCGTCGTCATGTCGATGATCGTGCGCGGGCGCACGGCTGCGCGCAGGGTGCCCTGCTCGCCGCGATGCACCGCGTCGACATCGCCCGGATAGCCGACCATGGAAATCGCGACTTCGCACGACTCAGCGGCTTCCGCAGGCGAGTTGCACCACATTGCGCCGGCAGCCAGCAGATCGGCTGCACGGTCCCGTGTGCGCGTGGTGATGCGCAGCTCATGCCCTGCGTTGATGAGATGGAGGGCCATCGAACGCCCCATCACGCCAGTACCGATCCACGCCACGCGCATCAGGACCTCCTGCCGCATCGAGAGCGGCAAGCCTTGGAAGGACAAGGCCTGCCGAGCGCTCTCGCACGGCAGGCCTTGACAACGGAGAGGGTGGGATTCGAACCCACGAGCAGGACAAGCCCGCTACTAGTTTTCGAGACTAGCTCCTTCAACCGCTCGGACACCTCTCCTGAGGGATGCGAAGTATGCCCGGCATGGTGCGGTCGGTCAAACGGTACGGCTATCAGCCAGTCCAGTTGCCCAGGAGGATGCTGAGGTCAGCACCATCGACGATGCCGTTGCCGGTCAGGTCCGCTGCTCCACCCGCGGTTCCCCACGCGCCGAGCAGTGCACCGAGGTCAGCGCCGTTGACGGCACCGTCCCCGTTGATGTCTCCCGGAATGCCGTCCGGTTCGCACGCGTCCGCCGTGCCGTTCCCATTGGTATCCGCGCAGGTGGTCCCAACCCCCTGCCAACTTGCTCCCGCTGCCGCAGCGTCCGCTTGAGTGAGGATGAGACAGAAGCCACTGGGGAAGCACGCGGCGCCGACCGGATCAGGACAGTCGATCGTGGCGCACGACGAGTTGTTGCCCTGGTAATTGCCCCCGAGCGCAGCACACTGCGTGGGCGAGACCGGCCCGGCACAGGTCCCGTCGGGTAGGCAGCACGCCCCCGTGGGGAAGCACACATAGCCCGCGCAGGTCTGGCCCACCGGGCCGGGTACACCACCAGCAGCAACGCAGTTCGCGTAGGAGAGCCCAACGCAACCGCCGGTCGATGCGAAGCAACACGGAACGTTGCCGGTGGGCTGGCATGTGGTTGCCGTGCACGCCACGCCCGCACCTTGCCATCCCCCGCCAAGCGACTGGCACGCTGCCTGGGTCAAGGACTGGCACCCTTGGCTGTTGGGCAGGCAGCATGCTCCCGTTGGTGGGGTGCAGTTCACGCTCGTCCAGGTGGCACGCATGACCCAATCACCGCTTGGGCGACAGCCCGTGGGCAATTCGCTGAATCGTTTCCACCCCGGGGGGCAACCCAGGATGCCGCAGTTGATGGCATTGAGCCAGTTCTGCGTGGGCTGCGCCAATCCGCTGGTGTCCGTCGCCGGGAAGGCGTTGCTGGTCGAGGGCGGTGCCGTGAAGCATGGATTCGCCGTCTGGTTGTTGTGCTTCACGATGCGGTACGCGATCGAGAACGCGTTGCTCGAGTTGGCATTGATGTAGATCTGCTCCGGGTCGGACGGCTCGACCAGGAACTGGACATTGACTCCGTTGGTGCCTGGCCCCATCTGGATGTGGGGGATCAGATCGCCATCGGAGTCGATGCTGAACACAGGGGTGCCGCTGGTGGGAAAGCCCTGATAGACCGTGATGCCCCACTCGGTCGTTGTGGCCGTGCTTGCAGACTGGGTTCCGAAGATCATCTCGGCGAGATCGAGCCGGATGGGAAAGGCGCTCGCGGGCAGGACCCAGCTCACGGCTGCTGACTCACTCTGCGCAAAGCCACCCTGGAGGATGTACTGCCCTCCCGTGAATGAGGCATCGGTATGGGCGCTGACGACTGGATCGCACTGGCCGGCAAGCGAGCCATCCTGCGTCTGGCGGCTTCGTTGATGGACCACCCGCAAGACCTCGGGTTCGCCAGTCTGAATGGGCAGCGGATTTTGGCGCGGACCCAGCTCATCGGCGAAGGCCGAGCAGACGCTTGCAGCAGCGAGCACGGAAGTGATCAGGCGCATGCGATTGAATCCTCGATGCAGAGAGGCTAGCACGGCCCCACCAGAATCCAAGCGTCGATCTGGCCACTAAACAAGAACTGCCCGCCTGGGATCGATCACCCCGGACGAGTCAGCATCGGTGCGCGAGAAGCGACGGGAGGGCGCCTTCGGCGCTCAAGGCTCAGCGGCTGCCGGGTTCAGGCAGGTTGCTGGCTTCGTAATCGATCGTGATCTTGTCCTGGAGGATCTCCTCGATCACGACCTCAAGATCGCTCATGCTGCCGCGCTCGACCAGCGGGCGGGCACCGTCGATCAGCTCGCCAAGGCGGCGCTGGATCAGGGCGGTCAACTTGAAGCGACCTCCCATCTTCTCGACGATGGCATCGCTCTTCAGGGCTTCGATCATGGTGGCTCCTTGGGGCCGCCCTATGGCAGGCGGCGAGTTCCGTACGATAGGGGAAACCCCTTGCCACCGCAAGGGTTCCACCCATGCTCCAAACCCTGCGCCGACATGTCCTGCAGAGGGTCCTCTGGCGGTTCCGCCTGGGGGATGGCTGGCCACTGCTGACAGCCGCCGGGGCCATGGGTGCCCTGATGGGGTTGGTCGCGGTGGGCTTCATGGCTCCCATCCACCTGCTGGAGGGATGGCTCGAGCGGGAGTCCCTGCTCAGTGGGTCGATTCCGTGGCTGGTCGTCTTCGCGCCTGTGGCAGGTGCCATGGCCAACGGCGTGATCCTTGCCTTGGTGCCCAACCCCTTCCGCGGTCATGGGGTCTCACAGGTCATCTGGTCGGTCGCGCGCAACCGCTCGCGCTTGCCCGTGTCGTTGGCGCTCCGGCAGTGGCTCGGCAGCACGGCCACCATCGGTTCCGGTGGTTCCGCCGGCCCCGAAGGCCCCATCGTCACGATCGGCTCGGTCGTCGGCAGCAACATGGCGCGATTGATCCGTGCTGACGCCTCCCAGCGCACACTGCTGCTTGGCTGCGGCGCTGCGGCAGGACTCGCTGCCGTGTTCAGCGCCCCGCTCACCGGTGTCTTCTTCGTGCTCGAAGTGCTCCTGCGCGACTTCTCCCTGCGCACCTTCGCGCCGGTCGTGCTGGCCAGTGTGCTGGGTGCGACGACCGCCCAGTCGATCCTGCAATCGAACGCTCCCGTGATGGGCATCGATCCAGAGGTCTACTCAGGTGTGCGCTTCGGCCTGGTGGAGCTTCCGGCGTTCGTCGTCGTGGGCGCGGCCTGTGGTGCCTGCAGCGTCTTGTTCACGATCTCGATGCACCGCGCAACGATCATGTTCAGGCGGATCCCGATGCCGCAGGTCCTCATGCCTGCCGTGGGCGCCCTCCTCCTGGCCGCACTCGGCGTGGCCTGGCTGCAGATTGCCGGCGAGGCATCCGGACAACCGCCCTTCTATTCCAACGGCTATCGCCTGATCGAGTCGTTGTGCTCAGGCGCCGTGCAAGCCGGTCATGCGACAGGATGGCTGCTGGTGATGCTGACGTCTCTGTTGGGACTGAAGATCGTGGCAACTTCGTTCACGCTCGGCTCCGGCGGGACTGGGGGGCTGTTCGCCCCGAGCCTCGTCTGCGGCGGCCTGATCGGTGCGCTGGTCGCGACCATCACCAACTCCGTCGATGCGCTGCCGGACATCCACCCCGCGCTGTGCATCGTGACCGGCATGGGAGCGTTCGTCGCCGGCAGTGCCCATGCACCGCTTGCGGGGCTCATGCTGTCGTATGAGATCACGCGCGACTACACGGTCATGCTGCCTCTCATGCTGGCGGTGGTCACGGCACTTGCCGTCGCACGCGCGCTCAAGCGCGAGAGCCTCTACACCGAGGACCTGATCACCTATGGGCTCAGACTGGGGCAGCAGCGCGACTGGAGCCGCCTCGAACGCACGATCGTCGGCGACCTCATGCTTGAGGAGCCGATCCGAGTTTCACGCAGTGATTCTGCTGATGCGCTCATCGCGCGGATCAAGTCTGGCCTTCCCGGCGATGCAATCGTGCTTGGTGCAGACGGCCGTTACGAGGGCATGGTGCTTGATGCCGATGTACGGCCCATCGTCGCCTTCAGCGAGATCGCACCGCTGCTGACGATCGAGGAACTGGTCCGCCGGGATGTGCCGCGCGTCTCGGCGAGCGACAGCCTGGACGAGTGCATGCGCAAGTTCGGACGAACCTCGAGCTCCAGCCTGCCGGTCGTGGATCGCGTGAGCGGCGAGTGCTCGGGGGTGGTGCAGCGCACCACGGTACTGGAGGCCTACAGCCATGACAGCGACGCCTGAACGGGCCAGTGCAGGCTCGCCCGCCGCGAGGCTGCGCTTCAGCGCCGCCATGCGCGTGAAGTCAGGCGCCGAGTTCGCGCAGGCCTACAAGGCTGGCGTCCGAGATGATGCACGATGGGTCGTGGTGTACGGCCGTGCGAACGGCCTGCCGCACGCTCGGCTGGGCCTGAGCATCTCGCGCAAGGTCGGCGGCGCCGTCGTTCGCAACCGCCTGAAGCGACTGCTCCGCGAGGCGTTCCGGCTTCGGCAGCATGAGCTCGCCCCCGGCATCGATCTGATCGTCGTGGGTCGGCCGCATGGCTTCAGGCCCATCGGCGACTATGAGGGCGTGCTGGTGCTCGCATCGTCGCGGCTTTCGCAGCGGCTGTCACCGGGCACTGGATCGAAGCCCGAGCCGCCCCACGGTTGACATCTCATGATGCGGCGGACCGTGAGCCAGCCGCCACGCCAGGCGCCATGCACTTCCAGGGCCCGCAAGCCGTAATGCGAGCATGAGGGCTGGAACCTGCACTGCCCCCCGATGAGGTGACCGAGCGAGGCTTGATAGAGCCGAATGAGGGCGATGCCGACACGAGTCGCTCTGCCAGGCCGAGCGCACTGCGACGACTTTCCGCAACTGCACCCTTGCCTTGACTCGCTCATTCCTCGATGACCGGATTGCGCAGGGAGCCCACACCAGGGATTGACACCTCGACCACATCGCCATGCTTCAAGAAGACCGGCGGCGTGCGCCCTGCCCCCACACCTGCTGGCGTACCGGTCAGGATCACGGTGCCTGCGACGATCGTGGTGCCCTGCGACAGATCGCTGATGATGCGAGCCACCCCGAAGACCATGGCATCGGTGCCGGCGTCCTGCATGACGGCGCCGTTGACCCGTGTCTCGATGCGCAGGGCCTGCGGATCCGGGACGGCTGATGCAGGGACCGGCACACTCATCGGGCAAAAGGTATCGAAGCCCTTGCCACGACAGAACTGGCCGCCCGAGCCCTTGAGTTGCCACCAGCGTGCGCTGACATCGTTGGCGACGGCGTAGCCCGACACGACCTCGAGCGCGCGCTCGACCGGGACATCCTTGCAGTCGCGGCCGATGACAACGGCGAGCTCCCCTTCCCAGTCGACCTGCGGGCCGTTCGTGCGGCAGATGGCAGGGATCCGGATCGCATCGCCATCGCCCACCACGGAGGCGGGATTCTTGGTGAACACCATCAGGTGCTCAGGCAGCTTGCCGCCCATCTCGTTGGCATGGTCGAGGTAGTTCTTGCCGATGGCGATGATGGCCGGGGGGCGCTGCATGGCGCCGAGGCTAGCGCAGGCCCACCGCTTCCGCGTTCACTTCGTCTCGGCGTCGCTGCTGCGTCCGCCGGAAGGCTGCTCTGCCTTCTTGGCCGCTTCGGCCGCTCGGGCCGCGCGGAACTCTTCCATGCCCGGCGGCTCCGGGAGCGCACGCTCGATCGGCAGCATCTGCGAGAGCGGGTTCGCTGCGTACTCAGCCGCCAAGGGTGCCTTGATGTCGTCGTACACGAGGCGCCGCTGCTCCTCGGGCGCCTTGTTGTACATCGTCAGGCGGTCGTAGATCGGCTGCGAGGCATCAAGCATGACCTTCTGGAAGACGAACCGCACGCTGTCTCGCAGGTCGCTCACGAGGTCGGCCATGCGCTTCTCACCGAACCGGTTCACGAAGTCGTAGTAGCGATTGCCCTGAAAGAACTCGATCAGATTGCGCGACTCGCGGATGGCGTCCTCGAGGATCTTCGGACGGTTCAAGAGCAGCCCTTCGCGGAAGCCGCGCTCAAGCCAGCCGTAGACATCGCGACGCGCATACTCAGGCTGGTACTCGTACTCGCCCCGCGTGGTGTTCACCACGAAGGTGTCGAGCTGCGACTCGTACTTGCTGTTGGGGATCAGCCCCGTGCGGCCGAAGAGCCGGTCGAGCCGGTCGAGGATCGCCTGCGCGCCCTCGTAGTCGCCGATGTGATAGAGCTCGCACACCGCGCTGGACATGAAGTTCTCGTAGAAGTCGCAGAACGAGTCGCCACCCGCACCGCGCGTGCCGTAGTGCTTCTCGTAGAGCGTCGTGAAGTAGCGGTCGATCGACTTGATCCAGCGAGGATCGGTCAGGCGGCCTGGGTTGTCGCCGCTGAACGGGTCGTAGATCACGAGCCCGCTGCGCGCCATGGCCTGCATCGCCTGGATCGACACGCGGTCGTTGTTCACGATCTTGTAGACATCATCGTCCGTGTTGGATCGCTTCTCGGCGATCGTCTGACCCAGCGTGGCCCAGTAGTAGGCGTGGGCCTGCGGGTGGCGCCAGTCGAGCGGGCCTGCATCACGCGTGAACTCCCACATGACCGTGGGGTCCATGTTGTAGTCGTCGCGCAGCACCTTCTTGCGCAGGGACAGGATCAGCGCGCGCAGCGCGGCTTCGTTGGCCGGGTCGGAGAAGACCCGGTCGAACTCGGCGTACACGGGATCGTTCGCCTTGTAGCGCTCGTCGAGCTGCAGCAGCTTGGCATACGGGCTCTCCTTCACGGCGGCCCATCGCCCATGGTTCAGCAGGAATTGCCGGTCGAGCGAGAACTGGAACCGCTTGTCGAAGCCTGATAGGCCCTTGGTCAGGCGCTCGACCAGGGCCTTTACGCCAGGAGTCTTCGCTTCGGCTTCCTCGAGCGTGTCGGGCGCATCCTTGATCGCCGCAATCCACGCGATGCGCTGGTCCATAGGCACCGGCGGCGTACCCAGCAGCATCTGCCACTCTCGAGCGAGCTCGCGCTTGTAGTGGAGGTGGGCATCATCCGAGTAGCTGTCGACCTTGTGCGCGAACCAGAACGCCAGTTCCTTGTAGAGGATCAGGTCGTTGGGGTTGTAGCGGATGCCTCGGTTGCGGACGAGGTCGATCCCGGCCTTCACCCACGACCAGCGCTCCTCAGGAGTGTTCGTGAGGACCGAGATGTTGTAGGCCATGTTGTGGCCATGGAAGGCCCACACTTCGCCGAAGCGCGGCTGCAGCTTGGTGATCAGGTCGGCGTCGGCCATGGCCTCGTGGAAGAGCCCGGCTTGCTTCTGCCAGGTCGCCTTGATCCACAGGTAGTCGACGATGATGCCGCGCAGGGTGCCGATGGCCGTGCCGAGGGCCACGATCGGCGGTGCGCCCTCGACCGAGATATCCGTGTACCGCATGCCACGCTCGTCGCTGACGGCGACGATCCGCGGCAGGAGCACGCCCCCACTGAGGAGGGCGGCGATGGCCAGGACAACGCACGCGAGCTGGATGAGGCGGTCACGCATCGTTCAGCCCACCCCGCTGTAGATCGCGAGTTCCTTGCGGCGGAACCCAAGCCAGCCAAGCGCCAGCGCCAGGCCCGTCCAGCCGATGCCGATGAGGAGCGCCGACTGCACAAGCGCACCGATGCTGATCGCCCGGCCATCGACCAGCGCATCGACGGGCTTGGTCGCGCCGAACGCGCCGAGCAGCCACTGGCTGGAGAACGCGATGCCTTTCACGCCAAGCTGCACCCACTGCAGCACGACCGGGGTCTCCTCGGCGATCCGGTACTGCTCGACGCTGAGCTGGATGAAGGGCGCGAGCTGCGCAGCCACGAAGATCGTGAAGGCCAGCAGGCAGGCGACGCCGAAGCTCAGCAAGGTGGCGCTGGCCACGCCGAGCATGGCGAGGAACGCGAGTTTTGTCCACTGCACTCCCATGGCACGCACGAAGTTCCCGCCGAAGCTCCCGACCGCATACAGGATCTCGATCCCGTCCGGATCGAAGACGATCGTCCCCTCGCCCGGCGTGAAGTTGGTGCCGTCGAAGCCCAGCGACATGATCTCGACGGTCAGGTCGCCGTTGGCATCGATGAGTTCGGCCGGGATCGGGAGCACGTTGGCCTGCACGGGCACGAACTGCTTGTCCACCCACGATCCATCGGCGAAGCGGAAGATCACCGGATGCTGTTCGTGCGAATCATCCTGGCCAAGGTGAAACTCGTAGCGCAGCGTGACCTGCTCGGTCCCGCGCGGCACCGACACGTTGCGGAAGGTGAAGGCCCTGCCCTGCCCCGCCGGGACCGCACGCTGCTGGCTGCCGAACGCCGTGATGCGCTCATCGGCCAGCTTGATCCGTGTCTCGTACAGGTCACGCTCGCCTGACTCGATCTCGGCCTTGAGGACAGGATCGCTCTCGATCGACTGGTCGACCATTTCGACGAGGCGCGCGGGCTGCAGCGACTCGAACTCGGCCAGCTGGCCTTGGCGCGCCACGAGCACTTCCTCGCGGACCGCGCGCGCATCGAGCGGATCTGCCGCAGGTCGCAGCGAGAGGTATTGCACATAGATCACGATGCACGCGGCACCCACGAGCAGGATGCTCGTGTTCACGGCCATGATGCCAAGCCACTTACCCAGCATGTACTGCGCCCGCGAAACCGGCTTCGTGAGCAACTGCCAGATCTGGCGATCGCGCATCTCGAAGGCGACTGTCGAGCACGCCAGCAGCAGCGTCATGACCGATGCCACGCTGAAGACCAGGCCGCACCCGCGGCTGATGAAGGTCTGGATCTGGTAGCGCAGCGGCGAAGCAGGATCGATCGAGAGCGGCAGGATCGGGAGCACCACGAGCAGCAGACCGATGAAGGCCACGCTGATGCGCTGCCGCTGCGCCTCGCGCATGACGGTGGCGGCGATCGCGAAGACCGGCGAAGCGCCCGCAAGCAACGCACCGAGCACGCCGACGACGAGGAGGAACGACAGAGCGAGTGCACCGATCCCGATCAGGGCAAGCGCCAGCGGCACCTCGCCGAACCAGACGGCCAACACACCAGCCGTGCCTGACAAGGTGGCGATGACGATGAGGTGTATGGCCAGGCCGGACCAAATGCAGCCGAGCGCAAGAGTCAGCAGTGCCACCACCAGACTGATGCAGTTCTCGAGGCTCTGCACGAGCCCCGCAGGTGCCCACGCGGGGAGGGTTGGTGAGACCAAAACGCGAGCAAGGTCATCCACGCCGACAAGACGCCCCTGCGCATCGGCCATGCGGGGCACCATCGCCTTGACGCGCGGACCGCCGTAGATGAACTCGCCGATGGTGAGCTCGCCGCGATCGAGCAGGGCGATCGCCTCGGGCGAGCGCTCATCAAGGTCGATGACCGAGAGCGCCGACTGCATCTGCGCACGCAGCCCTTGCGCGCGGACTGCCGCAAGCAGCAGCGGCATGGCCAAGCCGACGATCACGAGCACCGACAGGATGGACAGCACGGCCTTGCCCCGACGCGACTGCGCAAAACTGGTGAATCGATCGAGCCTGGACCGGAAGGAGAACATCAGTCCTTGGTTCCCTTGGATCGATCAGGTTGGTCGCCGAGGAGGCCGTCGATGATCGAGCGGTCGACATCCTTGCCGGGAGACGCGCCGACGCCCTTGCCCGTCGACGTGGCATCGGAGGTGGGCGCAGCTTCCTTCGTGGGTGCCGAGGGTGCAGCGTGGGCTGGCGCAACGGTCGATGGTTCGGTTGCCGACGAAGGGGGCTTCGAAGCCGTCGCACCGCTCAGCTCCGCAAGCACATCCCGTTGCGCTGTCGCAGCGGCCGCAACCTTCCCCGTCATTTCCGGCGCCAATCGCTCCTCGCCACGCTTGAGATCGTCGAGGAGTTCGCGACCCTCTGCCTGCGACGTGGGATCCACGCCGGCCCCGAGGAATCGCGCCGTCTGTCCACCCTGGAGCGCACCGCTCGTGGCAGCCTGCTCAGCCTGCGCCTTGGCGACAAGGCCCATGAAGAACTCCTCGAGCCGCTGGCGCGCGGGCTGCACCGACTCGACCGCAAGGCCTTCCTCGCGGCGCACGAGTTCATCGATGTGGCCGATCGTGGCCGCGCGCAACTTGGGCAGTCGGATGACGGTGTGTTCGGTATCGCTGAGCAGCTCACCGGCGGTGCCCTGCGCTCTGATGCGGCCGCCGTACAGGATCACCATGCGCGTGCAGACGTCTTCGACATCAGCGAGCAGGTGGCTCGACAGCAGGATCGTCTTGCCGCGACGACCGAGCTCGATGAGCAGTTCCTTGACCTGGTGCGTGCCGACCGGGTCCAGGCCGCTGGTCGGCTCATCGAGGATCAGGAACTCCGGATCGTTGATGAGCGCCTGTGCCAGGCCGAGGCGGCGCGCCATGCCCTTGGAGAACTCCCCCACGGCTCGGTGCGCCACATGCTGCAGACCCACCATTTCCAGCAGCTCGTCCACGCGCTCGCGACGCATGGATCGACGCTGGCCGAAGAGTTTGGCGTAGTACTCGAGCGTTTCGCGAGGATTCAGGAACCGGTAGAGGTAGGACTCCTCGGGCAGGTACCCGATGCGGCTCTTGACCGACACGTCGCCCGGGTCGCGCCCGAAGACGCTGAGCTTGCCGCGCGATCGCCGCAAGAGGCCCAGGATCATCTTGATGGTCGTGCTCTTGCCGCTCCCGTTGGGACCCAAGAGGCCGAAGATCTCGCGCTCGCGAATCTCGAAATCGATGCCATCGACTGCGCGGGCCTTGGACCGCATCCAGAAATCGGAGAAATCCTTCGTCAGGCCGATCGCCTCGACGATGGGTCGGGCCTGCTCGCTTGATGCGCTCATCAGTCGCTCCTCGCGCGGTCAGGGCTGCGCGAAGCCCTTCTTGCCGTCCTTCTCGAGGCGACGGCCGGCCTTGTCGATCATGATCTGGCGGCTGCCGAGTTGGAACGCCGGATCTTGTGCACCGAGCATCTGCGCCTCGAGCTTCTTGCGCTCAAGTTCCGCATTGCGCCGGGCCTGCATGATGTCGTTGGCGCTCTTGATGGCCACGTCGAGCGAGCCGGTGCCCTGCGGCACCGAGAAGACCTCGGCCGTCGGCGAGGTGAGCGTGTCGCGAAGCGCTTCGAGCCAGAGCTGTCGGACGAGCTGGCGCGGGTTCTCGCGGAAGCTCGGCGCGAGGCTGGCAAGCCGCCGCTGCTCGGCACCAAGCGACGTCTCGACCTGCACTTGGTAGGCGCGGCCGCGCGACACGGTGCGCGAGGCCACGCCCCCGATGTCGGGCTGCTCGAGCCGGCGGCCGATCTCGGCCAGCTTGGCATCCGCAGCTTGCTTCGTCCCGGGCTTGGCCGGGTCGATCTGGGCCAGCATGACTTCGTAGGCGGCGATCATGTCGAGGATCTCCCCGTAGCGCGGTCCAGCCGCCGCGAGCAGCCGCGTGTTCGCATCCTGCCGGGCCTTCTCGACCATGGTCTTGGCATCCTCGCGCGCAGCCTGCACCGCCTGCACCGCATTGCGCACCGCAAGCGGCGCGATGCGCTCTGGCATCTGCACGCTCGCCAACTGCAATCCGCTCTGCATGCGATCGAGCTGCGCCTGAGCCCGCTCGCGGACCATCTGCGCTGGCAGGTCCCGCTGCTCGAGCAACTCGACGAGCGTGAGCTGCGCTGCAGTCTGCACTACGGCCGCACGCACGGCCAGTCGGACGAGTGCGTCGCGACGCTCCCAGTCGAACGAGCGCACCAGTTGCACCGGATCGGCCACGCCGTACTCGACGACCAACTGCACATGCGCAAGGTCGCCATCAGCCGTGATGAGCGATCCATCAACACCCGGACGGATGGGCTGGGTGGTGTCGGCGCCTTCGGTCGCCTGGTCAAGCGTGATCTGATCACCCTTGGACCGGAACCAGAACTCGTTGCGCAGATCAACCACGCGCTTCTGCTCGAACGCCACGACTTGGCCCACGGGGTACGGCCAGAACGGCTGCAAGCCGGGCGAGAGGGCCTCTTCGCCGGGTGCACCCTCGATCGCGCCGAAGACGGTGCGCACGCCCGTGTAGCCCTCCTGCACGGTCTGGAATCCCGAGAAGAGGAACGCTACGACCAAGCCAGCAATCGCGAACTGCAGCAAGCGATACGAGAGCTTGAGCGCATCGGCGAGGCTCTGGTTCGCCGGATTCATCGCCGCCCTGACCGCAGCGACATCATTCGACGAAGCCTCGACCGCAAAATCGGCGTGGGCCGCGCGACGCGGATGCGACGAAGCGGGATCGATGCCCGCCGGATCGGTCGGGTCGCCCTCGCTCACTTCGAGCCCTCCTTGGCCGGCTGCGGGATGCCCTTGCCATCGGTGGGCGCATCAAGGTCGACCAGGTGGAAAGGCGCCTTGCTCGTGTCGGTGATGAAGGTGGTGCTGCCCGAAAGCGAGGCACGCAACGTGTCGAGCCATGCCAGGAAGATCGCCAGGTCGGCATCCTCGCGCATCTGCTCGTAGTAGCGCGTGGCCTGTTCGTTGCCCACAGCCTCGATGTTGGCGGCCCACTGCTCGGCGAACTTGCGGATCGTGTCGGCCTGGCTGGCAGCCTGGCTCTTGATCGCATCGGCTTCGCTGTTGCCCTTGCTTTCCTCAAGGTTCGCCAGCGTTTCC
>Ga0194118_10004650_pt1 | contig 14810 bp, 19 predicted proteins | sample TA2MahsurfametaG_2_FD_148662 | JGI IMG/M metagenome (GOLD analysis project Ga0194118, IMG submission 148662) | Freshwater microbial communities from Lake Tanganyika, Tanzania - TA2015013 Mahale N5 surface | ecosystem: Environmental > Aquatic > Freshwater > Lake | place: Tanzania: Lake...
CGGCAAGAACGGTTACGTCTGGTATGGCGATGGCGTCGGTGGAGGCGATGACGCGTGGGCCGACATGGGGCGCACGGGAGCTGCTGCGATCGCCAATGCGATGAGCCCGTATCGGGGCACGGCCTACCGTGACAGCGCACGATGGCACGCGAGCGTCATCGGCGCGCATCCCCAGAGCTTTCCGGATACGCACGGATCGCCCCCGATGGGCATGGGCTACACGGCGCTCGGAGCAAGCGTCGACGCAGCGAGCTTTCGCGCACTGATGGATGCCAATCGTTGGTGGTTCGTACTCGCGCAGTGCACCGACGGGAGCTTCTACTACCAGCCCAACCGCGACAACGCCGGATACGGCGGCGATGCGCGCATGACGGCATCGGCAGTGACGGCGTTCATGCTGCAGATCCCCAAGCGAAACCTCGTCGTCACGGGGCGAGGTGTGGAGCCCGTGCCGCCTTCCACGCCCGCGCGTGCGGCGGGTCCCCTGAAGGTGTTCATCCTCGCTGGGCAATCGAACATGCAGGGACATGCGGCGATCTCGACCTTCGATGCGATGGCCGGCGATCCGAAGACCGCGCCGCTGCTCAAGCAGATGCGCGGTCCCGATGGTGCACCGCGCGTGTGCGAGCGGACATGGATCTCGTCGGTGGGTTGCCTCGGTGATGCGTACTCCGATCGGACCGAGGCGAAAGGCGCCTTGACGGCCGGGTTCGGCGCGCCCGAGGACAAGATCGGTCCAGAGTTCACCTTTGGCATCACGATGGAGCAGGCCGTCGATGGGCCCGTGCTCATCATCAAGACCTCGTGGGGCGGTCGAAGCCTGCACACCGACTTCCGTCCACCGAGCGCGGGGCCGTTCGTATGGCGCGAGGATGAACGTGCCCAGCGCGTGGCCCGCGGTGAGGATTTCCAGAAGCTCGAGGCTGAGAAGATCGCGGAGACCGGCGAGTACTACCGAGCCATGATCGCGCACGTGAAGATGGTGCTTGCCGATCTGCCGCGAGTGGTACCGGGCTTCGATGCGGCGCAGGGCTTCGAACGAGCGGGGTTTGTCTGGTTTCAGGGTTTCAACGACTATGTGGATGGTGGCGTGTACCCCAACCAGGAAGCGGAAGGGGGGTACGACCAGTACGCAGACCTCCTGTGCCACTTCATTCGTGATGTGCGCAAGGATCTTGCGGCACCACGCATGCCGTTCGTCATCGGTGTCATGGGGATCGATGGGCGGAGGGGCGACACCGATGCGCCCATGCGGAACTTCCGCAGCGCGCAGCGCAAGCCGACGATGCTCGACGAGTTCAAGGGCAACGTCATTGTGGTGGAGACGGCGCCGTTCTGGGATGACGACCTCGAGCGCCTTGTGGAGCGTCGTGAGCGATCGAAGGATCCCGAAGCAGACTTCACGCCCGAGGAACGCAAGCGCCTTCAGGGTGCCTCGAATGGTGGCTACCACTACCTCGGTGCGGCCAAGATCATGGCGCCCATCGGGCGCGCGTTCGCCGAAGCGCTGGCGGGGGCTTCGAAGTCCAAGGATCGCTGACAGGGGTGCGCTGAACAGTTTCCTGAGACACTTACCGCGTACTTGCGGACGCAATCGACGAGCTGAACCACGCCCCGCGTGTGGGCTGCGGCATGCCTGTGCCGGGCGAGTTCTCGAGCCTGCGAACGCGCGGCGTCAGCCGCGTGGAGCAGGCGAGAGCTGTCTGAGCCCCGGCACGGCTATGCCGCAGCCCCCTGGCGTGGGAATGTGCGTTAGTTGGGCCGCTTCTGCAGCGCGCTCGCAGCGCGTCTGCGCCGCGATCAAAGCGGGCAAAGGGACTCGAACCCTCGACATTCAGCTTGGGAATCGCCTCCGAATGAACCCGCTGGCACTCGAAGCGCCTTTCTGCGCTCCGAATGGGCATCAGCGTAGCGATGAGTGTGCCGTTTGTCTCTCTTGTGTCACCGAAAGTCTGTACCAAGTCTGTACCGGGAGGATCAGCAAGACCGGGTTACCCTCTCCGGCATGGACAACATCGAAGACCAGATCCGGGCTCTCCAAACCGGCGTCCGCCGCCAGCGGTTCGCCATCGTCGCTCTCGGCACCATCCTCGCAGGCTCTGCCCTGATCGGTGCAGTCCGCCCAGCGGGTGACGCCACCTTCGACACGATCACCTGCAAGGCGTGGAAGGTGGTGGACACGGACGGAACAGAGCGCATCGCAGCCCGCACAGCCGGCGAAGGAGATGCGGGAGTGATATGGCTGGATCGGAAGGGGAATTTACGCATCGTCGCAGCGACGATGCCTACTGGCGACGCTGGCGTGACTTGGTTCGATAAGGAAGAGAAGGGGCGCATCCGAGTCGGCGCAGATGGTGATGGCAGTGCTAGTGTGACTTGGACAGATAAGGCCGAGAAGCATCGCTTGGTCGCCGCCACATTCGCCTCTGGAGGGGCTTGCGTGACGTGGCTTGATCCAGATGAGAAGACACGCTTGGAGGCGAGGACAGTCTCGAGCGGAGACGCTGACGTCCGGTGGTTCGACAAAGATGAGAAGGTGCGGATCAGCGCAAGCACCCTCGCGAATGGCAACGCCGGAGTCGGGTGGTTGGACAAGGACGGGAAGGAGCGGATCAGAACAGTCACCACTGCGGATGGCACCGCCAAAGTCATGTGGAGCGATATGGACGGGAAGACGCGGATCACCGCAGGCACACTTGAGGGTGGCCTCGCCGCAGTCACGTGGTGGGACAAGGACGGGAAGGAGCGGATCAGCGCAAGCACCCTCGCGAATGGCGACGCCGGAGTTGGGTGGTTCGACAAGGACGGGAAGGGGCGGATCACCGCAGGCACCTTCGCGAGTGGCACCGTGACCTACCCGACGAAGGACGGCAAGTGAACCACACCGTGCAGGAACCCCCACCGAAGCCCAAGCCGAAGCCCAAGACCCGCTAGCCGTTGGGCATGGCGAACCTGCGGGCGATGATCTCAAGCGCTCGGGCGGCGATCTCTGGCGATACCTCAAAGGCCGCTACGGCCTCGTCGCCGTCGCCGTACCCTACGCGGCATGGTGGGCTGTTGGGTGATCATCCTCATCGTCCTCATCGTTTGTGTGGTGGTGGCTATTGTCAAGACCCGCAAAACCGTCTCCGAAGCCAAGTACGCCGCTGGGGCTGCCGCCCGCGCCGCTACCGAACCCGCCAAGCGCGAAGCCAAAGCCGCAGCAGCAGCCGCCCGCGCCTCCGCCGCCCGCGCCTCCGCCGCCGCCGCCCGCGCCTACGACGCCGAGCGCAATGCCAAGCCGCGCCTCCACGCCACAAAAGCCGCCGCCTTCGCCTTCGCCGCCGAAGCCGAAGCCAACAAAGCCGAAGAACTCGCCGAAGAAATCTTTGATCACGCCGTCTTCGCCGAAGAACTCGCCAAAAAAGCCGCCGCCAAGGATGCCGCCGAAGCCACCAAAGCCTTCGCCGCCCATGATGCGATGACTGAGCTGCACGCAACACTGGATAGGTGCCGCATCAACGATGCGCTGCTCGATTTCTACCGCTCCGCCGGCAATGCCGCTCACCGCGCCACCCGCCACGCCACAAAAGCCGCCGTCATCGCCGCCGAAGCCGAAGCCGAAGCCACCAAAGCCGAAGAACGCGCCAAAGCGGGGCAGTAGGGCAGGGGATTACCCTGCGCGGTATGAAGAAACTACTACCCGCCATCATCGCCGTAGCCGTAGCCGCTGTCGCCGTTGTGGGTTGTTCGGACGCATCCAATGCCGAGGCATCCGCACGCGCTGCAAAGGCATCCGCCGATGAAGCCGCCTACGCCGCCGCCGATGCCGCCTTCGATCTCAAACGCGCCGAAATCGCCAGCTTCGCCATCGGCAAAGCCACAGGTGATACCCGCCAGCCCCACCGGCTGAGCGATTGTGCCCGAGCCCAGGAACGCGCCGCCGCCGAAGCCGCCGCCGCCGCCAAGTACGCCGAACGCGCCGCAATCGCCGCCGAAGTTGCTAGAACCTCACCCCGCAGCGCCGATGCCGCCCACGCCGCCGCCGAAGCCGCCGCCGATATCGTCCGCGCCCAAGCCGCCGCCGAAGCGGGGAAGTAGGCGAGGGAAGGCCGCGTGACACCCCATGCGCGTCCGAGTCCACCATCACGCAAAGTGATGCCGCCCGCGTTGCCCTTGGCGAACTGACCCGACACCGTTCGCCCGTTTCGTGACGGTGCTTCCATGTCTGCATTGTGCAGGTGGTGACCGTCCCAAAGGAAGGGAAAGAGCCACGACGCGCTAGACGGGCCGCTGGCGCGTTCGCTGGCATGGACGGCGTTTCGACCCTACCCGCCTGTCCAAAGCGACCCGAAGCGATCCTGCGAGGTCACTCCTCATCATCCGCTCGCGGCACATTCGTGACCACATTCAGAACGATCTGCTTCCTATCCTCGGGCGTGGCATCCGCCGTGACCTTGCCCAGAAGCCTGTCCAGCAACTCACGGATGGCAGGTACCTCGCCTGCCTTCGCACGAACCACCAACACCTTCGCCACGGCGACGATGTCGGCCTCGGTGACCGCAGCAAGCAACGCCTCCCGCAGCGCGGCCACACGCTTCGCATGAGGGTTGCCGGGGCCTCCAGCGTTGCCCTTGGCGAAGTGCCCTGTCGCCGTCCGTCCGTTTCGTTTTGAGTGGCCCATGAGCGCGTTGTAGGGCGTTGCGCTGGTTCAACGGGCACCCGGCTCTGACTTGGCCTGCCACTTGACGCACTCGAGGCCGATTCAGCACATCGCGCAGCGCACTCTCTGCCCTGCCCGATTCCCGTGGCACACTCCTCCTGCCGGGATCCGGCAGAGAGGTTTGGACAACATGAAGCAGATAAACACGGGTGCGGGCCTTGTGGCCCTTTCGGTTGGCATGGTCGCCACCGCGTTCATCGCCACGCGCCTCAGCGGCAGCGAGGCCTTCGCGCAAGTCGCGGGTGGAGCTCGGCGGATCGTGAGTGCGGGTCTACATGATTTCAATGGCTGGACGGTGGCCTATTGCATGTGGTCTGACAATTCAATTGTTAGACCGCTTCATAGCAAGTACCTGCGGTGCTGCTGCCCTTTCATCCACGCACCTCGAGCCTGCCCAGATTGAAGTCGCGATATAGAACCGATCCAGCAACATCGCGACGGACCGCTCGAGGTACGGTCTAGTGGGGTCTGGGACTTGTTCTCGAGGTCGTGGCGATCTGTTCTTAGGCGGAGTGATTCGAGGTCTTCATCGTTCCCCGAACCTACTTGGGGATCTGGGGCTTCCCCCGCTTCCGACCTTATTTCTTGGCATTTCTTGACGATCGACCAAAGAATCGACCCCCGCATTCGACCCGTATGGGCTTCCCGTATGTCGATGGGTATCTCGAGACCTTGGAAAGTCGAGGGCTTCTAATGGCATCCGCTCGACACCCGCGCCGCTAGTCTGCACGGCATGAGCGACGACAAGATCTCGGACAGGATCGGCGTCGCGATCGCAGGCGCGATCGCAGGCGCGTTCAAAGGCGCGATCCTGTTCGCGATCCTCTTCGCGATCCTCGGCGTGTTCGGCGTCTGGAGCAAGGGCGCGATCGCAGGCGCGATCGCAGGCGCGAGCAAAGGCGCGGTCGTCGGCGCGATCGTCGGCGCGAGCAAACGCGCAATCGAAGGCGCGATCGCGGGCGTGATCGGCGGCGCGATCTACGGCGCGATCTTCGGCGGCGCCGAAAACTTCGTCGGCACGATCGTCTTCGCGATCGGCCTCGCGATCGCATGCGCGATCGCAGGCGGGATCATCGGCGGGATGCACGACGGTTAGTCGCGCCGCTCTCCGCTACGGAGCGAGTCCATCGCTCGAGCGGTCGTCTCGTATGAGGCTCGGTCCATCGCGACGACGAGCATCCCGAGACGAATCATCGCTCGACGGTTGATCCCCGTTGGCTCCTCCTTATCGCCAAGCCTCTTCGAGATCTCGACAATCTTCTCGACGATGATTCGCCGCTCCATGAGTTCGATCGCCCATCGTTCGCGAGCATGGTGATGTGAGGTGGTGGGTCGTCTTCCATTGTGTCTCCAGAGTCAAGATGGCTGAACACCCTCACGGTCATCGGGGTGCGAATGTGTCACCTGCGTCTAACGAGATGTTGTGCACTGGCGAGCAACAGCACTCCTGCTCCTATGTTTGCCCACACCCATATTGATCGGTCAAGGTGTATGCGTATCACAGGGTTGAACAGGATGGCAGCAAATCCAAACACCCACGGAAGGGCTTGGTGCTGCCGACTGTGGCTCACGAATGCTGCCCACACGAACACTGCGGTGGCAACGATGCGCAGCAGTGTGTAGTACCCGTAGGGCATCTTGGCAACGCCGAGCAGGATCACCCCCGATGCCAAGACGATCACTGCGAGTGGTATGTGTAGTGACGATTCAGATCTGTCATTCATGCGTGTGCGAGCGGTAATGAAGTCGGTGCGGATCTGGCACTCGTGTGTTTGGAACTAGGTGTTGCGTTTCCACGGAAGTGACGCGACTAGTACGCCAGGAATCATGATTGCCATGAGGGCAAGCCCTGGCAGCGTGAACGCCAGAGCCCAGTACCACTGCCATCCCCAAACATCCATGGCTCCAAAGAATGCGCCGACCGTGATCGGGAGCGTGAAGCGAGCGAAGAAAAAGAGAAGCCCTGCGATGACAGCCGCGGTAATCCCGAGGTGGTGAGCGATTCCACTAACACCAGCAACTAACTGCGCGATCACAAGAGCAAACACTCCCACTCCCATTAGAAATCCAAGTAGGTGCAACACGCCATCCCCGAGTGTATTGCTCATTCGAACAACCTCCCGAAAACACACTTCTTCGACCCCAGCCGCAACTCGGTCACGCTACGCAAGTTTACTCTACGATCCACAAGTCTAAAAGGGGGCTCGGGCGGCGTAACTGAGGGTCGGTGCGACACAACAACGGGAGACTCGAGTGGCTTCAACGATTGCCAGCCAATCTGCTTTGTATCTCTTACAGCAACACCAAGCCGAGGGCGATAAGCCACCCTCCTCATTGCAGCGCAGTGGGTACCAGAAGATCGGACGCCAGTTCGCGAAGTTCGTGCTCCAGTCACGATCTTTCAAGCACAGCCAACGCGCTCGGCAGATCCTGTGTGCAAACATCCCCAAGATCTGCTCGGACTATGGAATCGATTGCCAGTGGGTGTACGGGGAGTTAGCGACTCTGTGCAGGGTGCTTGATATGACGCTCGTTGTCAGGGAGATTGAGCCGTTCTACCAGTCTGTGATGGACGATCACCAGACCAATCCAACACCTGTGAAGGCGAATATGTCGGGCTGCCTGATCCCCCTTGCGTTGATCGTTGCTGTGCCCGCCTCGCTGATTGGTATGCGGGTGATTCTGTGGTGAGCGCCGTGCGCGGCACTTGAGAGGAGTGGCGTGAATGCTCTTCTATCTCGTGATGGCACTCTGCTTTGGCGCAGTGACCGCAGTTGCCATCCATGCCATACGGGAGTCCAGCCCCATTCCAACGCCGCGCAAGCCCTGATCGCCTCCCTGATCCGCCCCAAACAACACCGTGCCGCCCAAGCCGTTCGTGGCAGGGATCGGCACGGTGCAATGGGAGGCTGCGTTCGGGGAACCAGAGGGGTGTCGGGAGTAAGAGTCCCGCCGAATGGGTTCTCATTCACAAAGTGGGGGGATTTGCCAAAAGCGCCTCTCTGCGTGGCACTGGCGGTGCGACCAAAAAGGTCGCACCCAGTTCATCTTGGTGAATGCGTCAACAGATCTTCGCATTTCTTGACGATCGACCAAAGAATCGACCTCCGCATTCGACCCGTATGGGCTTCCAAGATGTCCCGCGGTATCTCGAGACCTCGAATAGTTCGGAGCTTCTAATGGCATCCGCTCGAGACCCTTGCCGCTAGTCTGCACGGCATGAGCGACGACAAGCCCAAGCCCACGATCGGCGGCGCGTTCCTCGGCGCGCCGCTATTCGTGCAGCGCATGGATTCAATTAATCCGTGCGCCGCCTTCGAGCACCGCGACGGCAAGCGCACGATCCGACCAACCTCCGAAGGGCATCTCGTCATCGACAGTGGCGACGGATGCAACCCCGTGACCCGACGGCAAACGATCCGCGACTACGAGCGACTGGTGAACGGTGGCGCACTTCGCACCGCCGCAGAAAGCGACTGGTCGCCGTGCGATTGAAATCGGAAGCCGAAGAGCGCCCGTTCAAGATTTTTATCGGCTGGATCCTCGGCGGCGCGATCGTCGGCGGAATCGCATTAGGCGCGTTCATCGCCGCGAAGTCCGACCTCACCACATTCCAAGGCTTCGCCGGGACTGTACTCATGGTGATCTACGGCGCTCTTTGTGGCGCGTCCTTAGGCGTATGCCTCGACGCATTCTTCTCCGCGTTCTTCGAAACGCGTAAGGACAAGTAACCGCACCTAGTCGCGCACCTCGAACGTGATCGGCTAATGGCATTCACGCGCCGCTAGTCTGCACGGCATGAGCGGGGCAAATGATCACCGTGATGCGAGCGGTCGGTGGATCCCGCCCGACAAGCGCGCCAAGCCTGCGATGTCGCAGCCAGTGCCAACGCCACGAGAGCCGACACCACCGCCACCACTACCACCACCACCATCGATGCATCGTGACGATCAACTCGCTCGCATCGAGCAATGGCTCGCGGCGATTGGGGACAGGCAGGAGAGGCATCGCCGATGGCAGATGTCGCATGTCACGGCGGCTTGGCGGTGTTTAGTGTGGGGCTTGTTGGTCGCGCTGGCGTTCGGTGTGATCGGCTTCGTGATCGGCTCCGCGTTCGGCGGGATCGTCGGTGCGGTGGTCGGCTTTATCTGCACGAGCATTCTCACATCAATCGATGTCAATCGCTCCTCTAACCGCACCTAGTCGCGCCGCTAGTCTGCACGGCATGAGCGACAGCAAGCTTAAGCGCAGGACCATCCTCGCGATCAAGATAGCGATCTTCAGCGCGATCGGCGGCGCGATCCTTGGCGCGATCGGCGGCGGGCTCATGGGCGCGTTCGTCGGCGCGGACTTCTTCGGGACCGGCCGCGTGTTGCGCGGCACGTTCCGCGGCGGCGTGGGTCACCAAGCGCTCGTCGGCGCGGGCAGCTTCGCGATGATCTTGGCGATCATCGGCGTGATCCACGGCGCGATCGTCGGCTGGATCGCAGGTGGGAGAGACGAGTAACCGCACCTAGTCGCGCCGCTCAAAGGTGATCGGGCGCAGCTCGATCCGCTGCGGTTCGACTTCGAGCGCGCAACGAGCGGGCATCCCGTCGACGCGGTCGAGCACTTCACGGATGGCACGAAGGTCGCCGCCTTCGGCGAGTTCGAGCAGGCGTCGTGCGATGCGAGCGTGCAGCGGCACGCCGTCGCCGTCGACGTGCTCGAGTTGCCGTCGAAGTTCGACCGTGATCGAACCGACGCCGACTGGTCTGCCCGAGGGATTCCCCGAGTGTCCCGCCATCCATCGACCGCCCGCGTCGCGTGAAGTATCAGGTTCGTTCACGTCAAAATCGTAGTGCCGTGCGCCAGTCGGTCGATGCGATACGGCATGACGAACCCGAGCGGGCAAGTGTGGCGTTCAATCGACGAGGCGGCGGCGGCACTCGGAGTCTGCGAACGAACCGTTCGCCGGCGAGTCGAGCGCGGCGAGTTCACGGTGCAGCGCGTCGGCGGGATCCTCACCGTGCAGGAACCTGCGCCGAAGCCCAAGCCGAAGCCGAAGACCCGCTAGGCGTTTGGCATGGCGAACCTGCGGGCGATGATCTCACGCGCTCGGGCGGCGATCTCCGGCGACGCCACCTTCGCCGCTACGTCCTCTGCGCCGTCGCGCCTCGTGAATCAGCGTGGCGCGGGGCGCCCGCGCCTAATCTAGAGCCATGAAGTGGGTTAAGCAATCATGGAAATCGTGGGTACTTCGCCGGGTGCCAAAGGCCCTACTGACAGTTGCCTTGGGTTCGGTGATCTTGGGCCTTGGCGGCTGCATTTCCGTCCCCGTCACCTACGCAACGCCTGAGGCGGATGCCGAGGCAAAGCAGTTCAAGTGCCCGGAAGGCTTGAGTCGCATCTACGTCTTTCGCGATGAAAACTTCGGCTACTCGCATCCGCTGACGCTGTCCATCGATGAACAGAGGATTGGTGACTTTGCAGCAATGACGTATGGGGTGTTCGATGTACGGCCTGGCTCCTACGAGTTCACATCCATAACGCCGGAGGCGACGGCGCAGCTCTTGGTTGATGCCGAGGCGGGGAAGATCAACTACCTGTGGCTTGAAATGAAACTGGGATGGATGTATCCACGGGTGCGCTTGCATCAGGTCGAAGATCAACGCGGCCAGACTGGTGTCAAGCGGAGCAAGATGATCACCTTCGCCAAGGCGGGGCGTGCTGAGCGGGGCGTTCAGGGAACGGCGTGGCTTGTCTCGCCCAAGCACTGGGTGACCAATCGCCACGTTGTCGGTGATCGAAAGCTGGTCAAGTTGGTCGGTTCCGACGGGACTGTCGTGGAGACGCGTGTCCTTGCCTCAGACGTTGCGAATGACCTAGTCGTGCTTGTGGCCGACGCCCCGCCGCGAGGTTTGACGCCGATCCCGTTGGCTGCGGGTGCACCGAAGGTGGGCGAGCGAGTCGTAGCCATCGGATTCCCGCTCGCGGACGTCATGGGATCAGAGGCCAAGCTCACGTCAGGCGACATCTCATCGCTGTCGGGCATCGCCGATGACCCGCGGGTGTTCCAATTCAGCGCACCGGTTCAGCCCGGCAGCAGTGGTGGCCCACTCATGAATTCGTCAGGCCAAGCTGTGGGCATCGTGACTTCAAAGCTCAACTGGCTACCTGTCGCCAAGGCCTCCGGTGCCATCCCGGAGGGCGTGGCGTATGCAGTAAAGGTGGCCTATCTCCGTCCCATGCTGGAGGGAATCACCCTCCCGGCTGGGGCAGATACGTCCCAGATGTCGCCGGCGCAGATCTTCCAGATGGCGGGAGCGGCGGTGTTTAGGGTCGAACCGTGAGGCCGCACTCCGCGCTGTGGCGGCACGATCTACGCGGGGGGCGACAGCGGGCTGAGCGTCTACGTTGTTCCAGCCTCCGGCGCCATCGCGCTCCTTGGCGTGGCAGGCCTCGTCGGCGCGCGCCGTCGTCGCTGACCCTCACTTCGCGCATCTCCGCCGGCTTCGGCCGGCGACCACACTCCTCGCCGTGTCGCCTTCGGGCGGCGCGGCGAGGTATCTTTCGGAACTCGCCGTCACAAGGACACGGGCGCCCAGTAGGGCCGCAGTCAAGCCACGGCTCCTTGCCAACCTTGCTGCACTATCGACAACGGTCGGCGCAGAGATCTGAGTAACCACAACTACGGCAAGTGGGCAGTGCACCATTAAGTGGCCTTCGGGTTGGGTTTTTTGGCAGTTCAGGATTTCAGAATACTGTTCGCCCACGGCGGCTTCTAAAGACCGAATCACAGGTGGGCGACGGGTAATTGCCGCCGGGTCGAGGCGCAATTTCCGAAATGCCCGCGAGAGCCCATCGAACCGTTGTGGATATTCGACCCGACGCAGGCGCACCGCCTCCTAAAACCTCCGACGCGGCGAGGAACTCCGGCCCGGCAGGCCCGCCGCTACTGCGCCCAAGAATATCTCTCCGAAGCAACACGCTTGGCGGCCTTGTTGAGTTTCGACACGATCAGACCCGCCGGGCTGTGGCTCGTGCCTTCCTTCACGCCACGCTCTGCGTCAAAGCAAGCTTGCCGGATTCGCTCCGGGTCTCGCTTGTGCTGCTCGTACAACGCTTCGGCGGTCCTTCGGGCCACACCATTCGTCACCATCCGCTCCACAAGCTGGTTCATGGAACGTGGCGCGGGAGCCGTGGCGGGTGGCCCGTCGGCGTCCTCATCGAAGAATCCAAATCCATCCGTCGATTCGCCGTCCATCTTCCGCCGTAGGCCCTCAAGGTCACGCCATAGCGAAGGGTCTTTGCGGGTATTGCAGTACTTCGCGAAAATCGCAACACCGGGATACCTCACGATCAGTCGCCAAAGGTCGCTCTGGCGCAACCCATAGCGGTCTTCCGGGCTATCGCTGCGCTTGCCCGTGTATGGCGTAGCCGCCGCCTGCCAAACCGCTCGGCGCTTCGCACCGTCGGGGCAGAACTCAAGCACATCGTGGCGCTGCTGTGCGTTCAGCCCTTCGAGGGTGGGATCGGCTTCCGCCGTCTCGACTGTCTCCACCGGACAGGCCGGATCGGCTGGTTCGGATGGTTCGTCTGGTTCGGCTGCCTGCCCTGCGAAGCAATCCAAACCAATACCAACGGGCTGCGGCTCGGCATCGATTGATGGTGGATTGGTTTGTTTTAGAGAAGTTGAGTGAGAGAGTTGATTAGGCTCCGTACGTTTGTGCGTATCACTCTGACCTGATCGTGCGGACTCATTGGTCGAAACGTGCGGGCTCGCTGCCTTTGAGGCACTATCTGGAACGAGCAGGATCGTGTCCGCTTGGAGATTGAATCTCTCACGTTTGCCCGGCCGTCCGCCGGGACGCGAGACACGGCGAATGAGTGCCTTCTTGCACAACCCACTCAGTGCCTGTTCGACCTTCCGTCTCTTGCATCCCATTCGTATCATGAGCGCCTGCGCCTGCTTGTCGGGTGGGTCATCCTCCCTTGGCTCTACTCGTGGCCATACCCGGTAGGCCCAGCCGTCACCCTCCCTACAGCATCGCGGTTGCCCTTGAGATGGTTCAAGCCCGGCGTGCGTCCACAGTTCAATGCCCAACCGAAACTCCTTGTCGCTGACACCACGCTGGCGCGCTAGTGCGATCCATGCGCCTTGTGCCTCCGACACCGATGGAGGATCGCCGTGTGGCCTATTCCTACGAGGTACACTCCGAGGCATCCGAAACCTCCGCCGCGCTTCCAACGCGGCCCGTGCAGTTGATGATGCAGCCGCCTGGCAGGGCGGCTTCGTTGTTTGACGGGTTCACTCAGTCTGCGCGATTTCGCGTGGGAACTTGGCCGAGTTGCTGCTCCAGCCGGGCTACGGCTGCGGCGGCACGGGTGTCACAACTTCCACGGTTCTGCCTCTCGTCTTGCGCCAGCATTTCGCGGATGGCCGATTCGGTGGCGAACAATTTATTGCCAATTCGAGTGGTCCTCAGGCGACCCTTGAGGTGCCAGCGCCACAACACGGAGCGACTCGGGCGGTGGCCTGTCGTGTGTTGAATCACGTTTGCGATATCGCGCATGCCGAACAGCAGCTCGGCAGCCTTCTCTTTGTCGAAAGTACGCATCCAATGTTCCTTCGCGAAAGCGGGCCGTCGGCGGAGCCGACTGCCTGCAAGTGCGCCAGACCTTGCGCGAAGGGTGTCGTGTATCTCACGTCGAGACGCACGACTATGCACCGTTAGCGGCTAACGGGTATTAGATGTACCGATTATACCGTCGGTTCCTCTTGATCACGTCGAGCGCGCCGAAAAAATCTCAATTCGTGCGAGTGGCCCGAGCACAATCACAGGACTGCTCTGATCCAAGATCGAGTGCATTCCGACCGTCTCAACGAACCTCTCCAGGGCCGGACGAGATTCTCGATCATGCTTCAGATGGGAAATGACCGTCCAAATCTGCGCCTGTTCGTCATTGATACTGGCGGCCACCTCAGTTGCCTGTCGTGACCACGTAGGCCACCACTCGGGTTGAACTCGATCCGGTCCAAAGGCGTGCTGCCGGAAGAAGTCTGCCAGGCTCCTTCCACCCAAGTAAGGCATGCCTTCAAGGGCGCCGGCGAATCTCATCTTCCATATGCCAGGCACGACCTGGGTTGGGACAAGTGCGAGTCCTACCCTTTCGCCCACACATTGCATCGCCTTCGTAAAGGAGATCGATGTCAGCCGCTTGTCACGACCGTTGCGGTGACCGCCCTTGTGCCACACGGCTCCTTCCTCGTCGAGCTGGTAGCCGCTCAGTTCCGGCGAGGGAATCTGGATGCGTGCCTTGCGCGCATGACTCGTCATGCGACCTCCTCAATGGCCTTGGCGGCCTTGGTAGCGAGCAGGAGGCGGTCCCGGCTGTACCGCTGGATGATCGTGCTGCGTGGAGTATGGCCGAGCAGTGCGGCTGCTGCGGCCTCTGAACCCGTCCGGGCAAGGGCCACGGTTGCCGCAAGGTGCCGCAAGCCGTAGGGACTCCAGTTGGCACACCCAGTGGCGGCAATGGCCCGCCGAACTGCCAGCAGGATGGCGTTGGAAGTGAACGGACGCCCTCGGGTGTGCAGGAAGACGAATCCGTCGACGCCAAGCCTCATGCTGCCGCCGATCACGGCCAGGGCGTCGGCGTTGAGCGGCACCAACCTCTCGATACCGTGCCGAGCCGTCTTGTGCCTGGATGGCACAAAGTGCGGCAGCTCGCCCGTCAGATTCAGTTCGCTCCACTTGGCTTGGCAGGCCTCGCCCGGTCGGCAGCCTGTGGCCCGAAGGAAGCGGATGATCAGCGCTGCACCTGCCTGCCCATTCGCTTCCAGCCATCGCAGCACGATCTCCACGGCCTCGGGATCGGCCGCCTGCCGAGGAGGCGCCTCAGGTGCCGCACCATGCCGCAGACCATCGACAGCCTTGAGCGCCTCGAGCCGATCACCCGGCACTAGTTCCTCGCCCACGCCCCAGCGGATGCACCGCCTGATGGTGTTCATCATGCGGTTTGCCCACTGCCGAGAGCGGCCATCCTGCACCATGCGATCGCGAATGGCCTTAAACGCCCTCGGGCCGAACTCACAGACGCTCGCCGTGGCGTGCTGCCTGATGAG
>Ga0194118_10004651_pt1 | contig 14810 bp, 18 predicted proteins | sample TA2MahsurfametaG_2_FD_148662 | JGI IMG/M metagenome (GOLD analysis project Ga0194118, IMG submission 148662) | Freshwater microbial communities from Lake Tanganyika, Tanzania - TA2015013 Mahale N5 surface | ecosystem: Environmental > Aquatic > Freshwater > Lake | place: Tanzania: Lake...
GCTCAATCGCCATGTAGTTGAACGTGTTGTAGAGCCAGGTGTATCCCTGGCTATCGGTGATGTACTCATACTCACCATCCGGCAAGAGGGGACTACTGAGAAACGGCCCTGTAAACAACGGCGTGCGCAAGCCCGTATTAAGGCTGTAGCCCGGGTCGGGCACATAGCTTGAGAATGCCGAATCGGGCAGCGGGTTATAGCCCTCCGGATAGGGCTCATAACCCACATTCACGTACACCTCAACAGGCCCATAGCCAGCCTTATTGAGATTACCCATGTAGATGAGCTCTGTGGTGCCGGCCATGTTCACCCGATGCGCTGCTCAGCGCGTTTTAACCGCAGAGACGGGAGGGGATGCAGCCCTGCGCACATGGCTTCATGTTTGCGCGAATCCCAGACAGAGCCAACAGAACGCGATTGCCGTCGTCGAGAAGGTCGTGCGAGAAATTAAAAGGGGCCTTCCAGCCCCCGTGAATCATTTGGTTGATAGAAGAGATCTCAGGCATTACGGAAACAGCGTTTCTAGGGAGAACCTAGTCCTTTCAGCGAGTTTGGACAAGTCTGCGAAAGCCTGGCTGAGTCTGGTTTACTAGATTTGGATGAAGATTTGGATGCAATGCCCCGTAGGTCGCTCGCTGCGATGGAGCTTTGGGAACAGCGCCTCAAGGGGGCCTGCACCAAGTGGGAGGGATGGTCTGTTCGCGAAAACCGCGGGCGCGTCCTAGTCGCCTACCGACCGAAGGGAGGAATCTCGGAGCAAGTTCTCCTGCCTAAGGAGCTGGCCTGGGCGGAGCAATGCGAAGAAGACATCACCCTTTGGGTTCGACGGCTCTACAAGACCTAGGACGACGGCGCGGTGAGCCTGAAGCTCGCGCTGGAGCGACTAATTCCGCAGAGCGAACGACTTGGTGAACAGGCATCGGTCACCTGGGAGGAAGTCCGCGACGGGCTGAAACACCGGCTAATGAGCGAAGGGAACCGAATCCAACTGACGAGCTGGCAAACCAACTATCTAGTCTTCATTGACGAAGCCCTGATGCAGCTCAAAGCGAAAAACCCCAAGGACGGAGCGACGCTGCTTCGGCTGACAGCGAAACGGTGGGATGACAAGCCTTCCAGCCGTGCCGTCTGTATCACTGCCCTGAAGAAGCTCACCGAGTTCGCGGTGCGGGAACACCACGCGCCTAGGAGCTGGTTAATCGATGAGTACGACGCAGCATCAGTCCGCGGAAATCCCGACGACGAGGAGAAGCGGAAAACCGCAACCCTCACAGATACGGAGGTTCTCGGTTTGATTGCAGCCATTGAGCAGAAGCGCCCTGACTGGGCGAACGTCGTAAGGCTCCTTGCGGCAACAGGCATCCGCCCAACAGAGCTTGAACACCTTTCGGTCCGCAGAAACGATGAAGGGTTCCCGCAGCTTTGGTGCAGCTATCGGAAATCTGGGGGGAGGCGCAAAACCAAACCTCGCTGGCTTGAGGAATTGCCCTTCGTCGCTGAGGACGGATCCGTCGTGGAGTGGAACCTTGCCGAGATCTACCCATCAATGCCGTATCCGCTTTGGCGCGACGGTTGGCGCAGAAAGCTCAGCGGTCATTACGTCGAGCAATTCCTCCGGGACGTTCCGTACTGGCGGGACCTAAAAGCCGCCTACGCAGATCAAGGCTTGTGGTTGCGTGGCTATTCCTTTCGAAACTCTTGGAACGTCAAAGCCCACAAGCTGATCGGCAACCAAGCGGCGATCTGTGCAGCAATGGGAAATAAGCCAGAGACCAATGCCAGGAGCTACCGACAAACCGACGAACGAACTACACGGGAAGCCTTCAAGCTGGCTGTTTCCGCTATGGGTAGCGGCAGAAAGCCCTCGTAAGCCAGATTTAGCGCTATTGTGTTTTGGTGATCGCGGATCAACGGCTTGCGTCTGCCGCCGCCTCACCCAACGTCAATTCCTCGACAGCGGTGCTGCTAGCGAAGCCCGACTATTCGCCATTTTTCGTGCCTATTAAGGGAACGAATAAGCGACGCCTACCTAACTGGATGGCAGAAATGGGCTTTGACCGCGAGGCACTCACGGCGCTTACCCGTCACTTCCACATGGAATTCGGGGGTAGGGCATTGAATGAGCTCAGCCAATTTCGCCTTGGCATCAATAGCCAAGAACTGACTCACAACCAGAGGAACCGCCTCTGGCAAGAGCTCTCGGTCTGGCAGGCATTGCTGAAACAGGAATTGGCAGACCAGGACCGTCGCAATGACGCTTGCGTCCACAAATGCCCGTCAATGGGTTGACCACAAAACGCTCGCCGAGCACCTCGGGATACACCCCCAGACAGCTCACAAAATCAGGCGCGCTGCCTTCAAAGAGGGCGTCCATTTCCGCCGTACAGGGCTGACTACACGCGGCCCACTTCAATACGACCTCGTAAAAGCGGAGGAGGCGTTCACGCGATTCAGGCGGTTGCCCGCAGCGGAGGTTGAAACCTTCAACCGCGAGCCCGTTCCTACTAGCCGTTGATTACGAGGGGAAACCGTGATCAATAAAGAGCATTCTGCCGCAAAAACAGACGTCCAGTGGCGTCAATCAGGACCCAGAAACCCATGCCCAGTGTGCGGGCGAATCAAAGATGGCGACTGTCGGACCTCCTTAGATGGGGAGCAGGTGATATGCCATCACCCCAAAGACTACAAACCTGGAGACGTAATCGACGGATGGGCATTTACCGGAAACACCACTGACGGTCGTGCGGGGCATTTCGTCAGAGATCAACCTCAGCCCAACTGGCAGCCACAAAAACAACGAACCGGCGTAACCCACCTTGCGGTACCCATCAAAGGACCCGTACAACTCCTGCGAATAGCGCCATTTCCCAAGCAGCCGGATCCAACTCTGCGGCTCCTCGTTGGGCAGCCGGATAGCGAAGGGAAGACCCTTACTAGGAAGTGGAGCTATTCAGTGACCCAAGAGGTCTGGCGATACGACCACAAGGACGGGCGAAAGGAGTTCCGCCCAATGCACCGCAAAGACGGGCAATGGTTTGCAGGTGCGGGAGATGAACCATGGTCGCTGTATGGCAGGGAATGGGCGCCTCTGGCCGACGGTCAATGGCTCTTGGAGTTCGAAGGCGAGAAATGCGCGGATCTCGGTCATGCGGCTGGGCTCTGCTCAATCAGCCAACCGGGTCATGACAGGTCCGAGCAGGCAGCGGTTCGTCGCTATGAGTGGCTGCTGAGGACCGGGGCAGGCGGAGTCGTCTACATCGCCGACAACGATCAAGCCGGGCGGAATCAAGCCGACAGACTCAGCCGATGGGCTGCCATCGCAAAGCTTCCGTTTCTGGTTCTTCACGCGAAAGAGGTTTGGGCTGACATCCCCGAAAAGGGCTCGATTGACGATGCTCCTGGGGAAACCGGCGAGGATATCGTTGCGGCAATCGAAGCCGCGATTTCGAGAAAACTCACATCCAGTAGTCGGAGTAAACCGGCGCAAGAGGTGTTACGGAAACCCGGCAGGCTGAGACCTGATGAGGTTTTTGCCGCCCTGCCAGAGCGACTTGGGGGGACACCAAGACGAAACCTCCGCACTCGATACATCGAGGTCAACGGCAGAGTCCTGAGTGGCAACGACGGCAAGCACCTCTACCTGACGTTATGCAATGAAGCCGAGGTATGGACGAAAGATGTCACTCTCGATGCGCTGGAAGCCCTGGCCGATCAAAACGCCTTTGACCCTGTCCAGGACTACCTAGAAGATCTCGATTGCGAGCCCCTTCCGTCCGAAGAGTGGCAGAAGCTCGATCAACTCCTATTCAACATCGATGACCCGGTAGCGAGAAGCTTCATGCCTCGCTTTTTGGTCGCAGCCGTTGCACGGGTTTACGAACCGGGATGCCTCGTTCGCCAGGTTCCCGTCCTTATCGGACCGCAGGACAAAGGGAAGACCGAATTGGTGAGAGCCCTTTTCGGTCACGACTTCTTCACCGATGGCTTGTCTCCCAAGCTCAACTTGGACGATGTCACCCGCCTGACGAGGGTCTGGTGCCTAGAGCTTGGAGAGCTGGATGGGATCACGAAGCGCACTCAACAGGAGGCGCTCAAAGCCTTCGTCTCAAGAAGGGTCGACATCGGCAGGCGCGCGTACGCAGCGGGCAATGAGGATTTCCCAAGACGGTCGGTATTCATGGGCAACTCCAACGGCGCCCCCCTCAGAGATCCAACTGGGTCAACCAGGTTCGTCTGTATTCCACTGCCCGATCAAAAGCTGCCCTTCGAACACGTCTCACTGCTCAGGGATGCGATCTGGAAGAGGGCTCTCATCACGTACCGCGAGGGTTTGCAGTGGTACTCAACCGACGAGGAGAAGGCGGAAATCAACCGGCGCAACAGTGATTACGCCCTAAAAAGCCCTGATCCTGATGCAAGAGGCATTACGACCGACAAAAGCCTGTAGTGCTACCAACTAATACGACTGCCGCAGTTACTGAGCCGGGCTCAATCGGCCGGTGGCTGGATGTTCAGGTCGGCAAGTAACCGGGATAGCCCGGCTCAAGGACAGTGATTGGGGGTTGGCCTGGCGGGGTAATGAAAATGTCCATCAACTTCACGTTCTCGCCACTAAAGTTCGCAGCCGACATCATCGTGTTGGCTGGCATGTAGTAGTAATGACCAGTGGGATTAAATGTATTTGCAATGCCTTCAACGAAGTCAGTGATGACACCTTTTCCACGCATCACGAATGTGATGCCGCCACTTTCATGCACATGGATACCGGCTCTTGTCCCGTTGAGGCGCGTTCCCTTGTCGACATAAATGTCTAGCGAACCAGTTTTTCGCTCCAGCAGTGCCTCTCCGTCCGGATAGGGCTTTAATTTCCCGGGTAGCGGTGCATAGTTGAGTTGGGTGGCTGGCTTGCTCCAGCCACTCGAGACGTAGTCTGGATTCTCTCTGTAGAACTCTTTCTCAATTGTGTCAAAGAGTCCCGTAGTCTTGTCAATCGAGACAGGCTTTTGCTTCCAGAGCCGATTAACAGTGCGTTGATTCTTCTTGCTCAGATCGCTGATACTGTTGGAATGCTCCAAGTTTCCTGGTTGAGAACTGTTGATTCAAAATGGGCTCGTTGAATGACTTCCTCACGGTGATGCCTGCTGTGACGAAACAATTCGTATGGCAATTGACTGGCGCACGTCAAGATGACGCCGTTGTCGTGGGCGCCACAGATACGACACTGTGAGCATGAAGTAGGAGGATTGCCCACCAGCTCGTGCCTGAAGGGGCAAAACCCCAAGGCCATGTGCGCCTGAGGGTCGTTGGACGCGGACCTTGGCTTGCCGCGTCTCTGTCATGGCTGCAGAGTGGATGCTGCGTCAAGGGTGCTGGAGGGCGCAGGTGTCATCCTCTGCTTGCGCAAGGCGCGTCTCCAGCACTCTTATGCTGGCGCGGCTACCTGGAGATTGAGGTGCTGAGCAATACAAAACCGTCTTGAGAGATTCAATTGCTTGCCTGCAGCGAGGGCTACGGCTTCGCTTTTGGTCCAGGCACCTGGTTGTTGGCGGGCTTGATCGTCACCGCCCGCTGCGTCGCCCTGTAGGCGCGATCAAAGCACTGATCCGCCATCTGCTCCCAATGGCGGCGTGTGGCGTCATCCATGGCGCACGGCGGGCAGGCAGGACTGCTGTTGCTGCTTGATCTGCTGGTGCTTGCTGAACGCACCCCACAAAGCGCCAAGAATCACGATCACGACGATGGACACCAACAGTTGGTAGACGGTGAAGCCGTCTTGTCCAGGGCATTTGTGCATCGTAAACGGATTGAGTGCCTCATGGAAGCAGAAGTCCGGCGCCGCTGCCACCACCCACTGCCGTGGCCTCCAACAGGGCAGACGCTGCAGCGCCATGACAAGGCACACCCTGATCGTTGAAGGACCAGCGGGGGCGATGTCCACGATGGAGCTCTTTGTCGATGACCCCGCTGAGGTCTGGCTCATTTGGCAAGAGCTGTTCCCCGGAAGCCGCTAGCTGCGGTCAAGCCTTGCTTTTCAAGGAACTAGGTCTACGGGGCTTTTGTCGTCGTCTTGTCGTCAAAAGTTAGACGACAAGGAATCGGCTGCCTCAGCTTGTACGCGCAGATGCCGTGCGCCACAGTGCTTTTATGAATCGGGGCGACAGGATTCGAACCTGCGACCTAGTGCTCCCAAAGCACCCGCGCTACCAAGCTGCGCCACGCCCCGCCGCTCCGGAGCTTACCCGTCGCCCTTGCTGGGTGCAGGGATCCACTGCACGGTGCAGCGGTAGCGCGCGGAGAGGTCGCGGATCATCGTGGTGCAGTTCACGCCTGTGATCTGGCTTCCGGCCGGCATCGAAGAGCTGGCGTTGGCGATGGCGTCGCTTTTGCTGATGATCGAGCCGGCGGTCATGGAGCCCGCATGGGCTGGGGCCGCGCTCAGCACCGCAAGCAGAACCAGCCAATAGGTCTGTTGAGGCTTCACGGCTGCAGCGTGGCGCTTGTTGCACCGGTCTACTGGTTGCCATGGCGTCGCTGGCGCCTGGCTTGAGAACCGTTACAACGGCCCCAGCCATTGCCGGGCTGGTGTGAAAGGTCAGCGACTGGTTCTCGGATTGTGCGCCTGGTGCACGGCGCTGGCCTTGGCAGCCCAGGCCGACCCCCGCCCGAACGCTGACAACGCATCTGCTCTGCCGCCCAAGCCAGTCCTGATTCCAGAGGCGACGCCCGTTGCCGATGTGGTGCTGGTCAGCGCCATGCCCGCGGGCTTGTCGCTGGATGACGCCTGGCCGCTGCGCCCCGGAGAACCTCTGAGGCTTGTTTACCCCCTCGCCACGGCCGCCGAAGAGATCGATCCCTACGGCTGGCGTTACTCCGAAAGCCGTCAGGCCTGGCGCATGCATGCCGGCCAAGACTTGGTGGCTCCTGAGGGCACTGCGGTCCTGGCGATGTTGCCGGGGCACGTGGTGCTGGTGGAGGAGCTCGATGGCTATGGCCTCACCGTGGTGCTTGACCACGGCCGCGGTTGGCAGTCCCTCTACGCCCACTTACAGGCGGCCTCCGTGCAGCTGGGCGACTTCCTGCCAGCGGCCACCACCCTGGGCACGGTGGGCCAGAGCGGCCGTGCCAGCGGTCCCCATCTGCATGTGGAGCTGCGCCGGCGCGATGGCGATCGAATGTTGGCGCTCGATCCCACGCCGTTGTTGGAGCAGGCCACCCGCCTGCTGCCGATCGCGCCACCAACGCTGCAGCAGGCTCAGGGGATCACGTTGTCCCAGCCTTGATCCGGATTGAGCGATCTGGTTTGCAGTTGCGCCACGCTCCGGCTTGGCTGCAACAGCGGGGTCTGAACACCCGGATCCTTCGGCAGGCCCTGGCGAGCGGGTTGGCCTGGGAGCAACCGCTGGTCACGGTGTACGGCAAGCAGCACCGCACCCCTCGGCTCACTTGTTGGGTGGCCGATCCTGGCTGCACCTACCGCTACAGCGGCCTGCAGCAGCGCATCCATCCCTGGACCGAGGATCTCTCGCTGCTTCGCGAGCTCCTCCACGAGCAGCTCGGCGTGCGCTTCAACAGCCTGCTCCTCAATCGCTATCGCGATGGCGCGGATCGCATGGGCTGGCATGCCGACGACGAACCTGAACTCGACGTTCACGCACCCATCGCCTCCCTCAGCCTTGGCGTCGCCCGTGATCTCCGTTTTCGGCCGCGTCAGGGCAGCGAGGCGCCCTTTGCGCTCAACCTGGCCGATGGGGATTTATTGGTGATGGATCCGCCCAGCCAGCGCCACTGGCAGCACGCGCTGCCACAGCGGGCGCGGGTGGTGGCGGAGCGGATCAACCTCACCTTCAGGGTGATTCAGCCCAGTACGGCGATGCAGTCGATCTCCACCCGCGCCCCCTTGGGCAGCGCGGCCACCTCCACGCAAGCCCGTGCGGGCGACACACCAGCTCCGAACACCTCGGCATAAAGGGCGTTCACCTTGGCGAAATCCCCCAGGTCGGCCAGAAACACCGTGGTGCGCACCACCTGTTGGGGAGTGCAGCCGGCTTCCTGCAGCACCGCCTTTAGGTTGGCGAGCACCTGGCGGGTTTCGGCCTCCACATCGCCATTGCCCACCATGGTCCCGGTGGCTGGGTCGAGGGCGATCTGGCCGCTGCAATAGAGCACGCCGCCGGCCTTCACGGCCTGGTTGTAAGGACCCACCGGTGCCGGAGCAGCGCTCGTCGTCACGGCTTCGATCGTGGGGCTGGTCATGCGGGAGGGAAGATGGGCGCTGAGCCTATGGCGAAGCCGCCTGATGCGAATCGAGCTGTCCAACCCTGAGTTGCCCTTGCGGCCCCAGGTGGAGCTCGATGGGGTGTGGCATCGCTACCGCGGCCCCGCCTCCAGCGGCGACTGGACCCTGCGCGACATCCAATTCCAGCTCCGCCCCGGCGAGTTGGTGGGACTGCTCGGGCCCTCCGGATGCGGAAAAACCACCCTGCTGCGCTTGATCGCGGGCTTTGAGAAGCCGGATCGGGGCGCTGTGCGCATAGGCGGCCAGGAGGTGGCGGGGCCCCATCGCTGGCTGCCCCCGGAACGCCGTGGTGTGGGCATGGTGTTTCAGGACTACGCCCTGTTCCCCCATCTCGATGCCTGGCGCAATGCCTGCTTCGGCCTGCGCCGCGGCCAGGACACCAGCCGAGCGGCCTGGCTGCTTGAGCTCCTGGGGTTGAAGGGGCTTGAGCGCCGCTACCCCCACGAGCTCTCCGGTGGTCAGCGTCAGCGTTTGGCCTTGGCTAGGGCGCTGGCGCCCGGTTGCTCGCTGGTGCTGCTCGATGAGCCCTTTTCCAATCTCGATGTGGAGGTGCGTCTGCGCCTGCGGGCCGAGCTCCCCGGCGTGCTCGCCCGCTGCGGCGCCAGCGGCGTGATCGTGACCCACGACCCCGAGGAAGCCCTCGCCATTTGCGATCGCGTTGCGGTGCTGGAGTCGGGCCACCTGCACCAATGCGCCAGGCCAGAAGACTTGGTGGCAGCGCCGGCCACCGCCTTTGTGGGCCGCTTTGTCTTGCAGAGCAACCTGCTGCCCGCCCACTGGCAGGGCTCCAGGCTCACCACACCCCTCGGTGCCCTCGAGGCTCCCGCCGGCGCTGCGCTGCCGCCCGCCACTGATGCAGATCTACAGGTGTTGGTGAGCCCGCAAGGCATCACGTTCACCCCCGACGACAACGCCGAGGCTTGGGTGCTGGGCCGCGAGTTTCTCGGCCGCGAATGGCTGTATCAGGTGCAATGCGGCGACCAGCGTTTGCGCTTGCGCTTACCCCTGGCTGAGGACTACAGCCGCGGTCAGCGCTGCCGCCTACGGCTGCGTGCCGGCGAGCCCGTGCGCCTCTTCCCCAACGGTGTGGAGCTCTGCGCCGCCGCCAGCTCAATCAGCGATTAGCCCTTCCAGAGATCTTTGCTGCCGCGCAGGCGCCGCAGGCTGGCAGGGTCCGCTGCCCGGACAAACAGGTTCGTGGCGCGCTCCAACGCGATGCTGGTGGGGATCGTGGGCCTGCCCTCGTTTCGCAGCTGAAGCACGGCGGCCAGCCGTTCGCTGATTGCCCCATTGGCCGGCTCTTCCGCAGCGGCCCAGCGCAAATTGCCAGCGGTGTACTCGTGGGCGCACCACACCTGGGTGGCCTCCGGCAGGGCGGCCAGCTGCTGCAGCGATTGGTGCATCTGCTCCGGGGTGCCTTCAAACAGGCGGCCGCAACCGGCGGCGAACAGGGTGTCACCGCAGAAGAGGTGGCCGTCATCTCCGGCGGCGGGAGGCAGATAAAAGGCGATGTGGTGGGCCGTATGGCCAGGCACCTCCAGCACCCGGGCGGTGCGCCCCAGGAGCTCCAGCTCCTCGCCGCCCTGCACCCCCTGGGTTTGCAGCGGAATGCGGGTCCGATCGGCGGCGCTGGCGATCACGGCAGCTCCGGGCCAGCGCTCCAGCAAGCCCGCGGCCCCACCGATGTGGTCGTGGTGGTGGTGGGTGTGCAGGATCGCGGCGAGGCTCAGTTGCCGCTCCTCCAGCCAGGCGATCACCGGCTCGGCTACGGCAGGGTCCACCACCACGGCCGGTCCTGGCCCCTCGCCGTGGAGCACAAACACATAGTTGTCGTTGAGCACCGGGATCAGCGACACCCGGCTGGCGCCCGTGGTGGTGGCCTGTTGCATCGTTAAAGTCCCGGTTCAGGCTGCCTCCCATGATCACCGTCGCGCTGGCCAAGGGAGCCCTCCTCAAGGATTCGGTGGCTCGCTTCGCCGCTGCGGGGCTCGACTTTGCTGCCGTGCTCGAGCCGGGCAATCGCCAGTTGATGGTGCCCAGCGCCTGTGGCCGCGCCCGGGCGCTGTTGGTGCGCAACGCCGATGTACCTGTGTATGTGGCCTACGGCCAGGCCCAGCTCGGGGTGGTGGGCTACGACGTGTTGCGCGAACACCAGCTGCCGGTGGCCCACTTGGTGGATCTGGGATTTGGCGGCTGCCGCATGAGCGTGGCGGTGAAGGCCACCAGCCCCTATCGCCGCGCTGCCGACCTGCCGGCCCACTGCCGCATCGCCAGCAAGTTCACCCGCTGCGCCGAGGAGTATTTCGAGGCCCTGGATTTGCCGGTGGAGCTCATTCACTTGGCCGGATCCGTGGAGCTCGGCCCGATCACCGGCATGAGCGAGGCGATTGTCGACCTGGTCGCCACCGGTCGCACGCTGGTGGATAACGGCCTGATCGCCATCGAAGATCTTTTCCATTCCACGGCCCGTCTGGTGGGGCACCCCCTGGCGCTGCGCCTCGATGGCGGCGAGCTGCAGGCGATCGTGGATCAGATCGCGGCGGTGTCCAGCCGTCCGGCGGCCTGATGGCCCATCTCGATCGGCAACGACTGCTGCGTCTGTTGCCCTACCTGGGCCGCGATCGCCGGCGCCTCCTGCTCACCCTGGTGCTGTTGATCCCGGTGGCCGGTGCGGCTGCGGTGCAGCCCTTGCTGGTGGGTCAGGCGATTTCCGCGTTGCGTCAGGAGCCGGTGCTGGCCTGGCTCGAACCGCTGCCCCTGGCCCAACAGCTGCGCACCCTGGTGTTGCTGTTGCTCGTTGCGGTGCTCGTGCGGCTGGGGCTCCAGGGTCTGCAGAGCTTCAACGTTCAGGCGGTGGGTCAGCGGCTCACGGCCCGGATCCGCAACGACCTCTTCGCCCACGCCCTCGATCTCTCGCTGCGCTTTCACGACCGCACGCCCGTGGGCAAGCTGCTCACCCGCCTCACCAGCGATGTGGATGCCCTGGCGGAGGTGTTCGGCAGCGGCGCTGTGGGCCTGCTTGCCGATCTGGTCACCCTGCTCGTCATCGCCGCCACGATGATCGCGATCGAACCGCGCTTGGGCGTGTTGCTGCTCGCCTCGCAGGTGCCGGTCACGCTCACCATGCTCTGGCTGCAGCGCCGCTACCGCAAAGCTAACTACCGGGTGCGTGAGGAGCTCAGCCAGCTCAATGCCGATCTGCAGGAAAACCTGCAAGGCCTCGAGGTGGTGCAGATGTTCCGCCGCGAGGCCTACAACTCCGCCCGTTTCGGCCGCACCACCGACGCCTACCGCCAGGCGGTGAACGGCACGATCTTCTACGACTCCGCCATCTCCGCTCTGATCGAGTGGGTGTCGCTCGGGGCGATTGCCTTGGTGCTCGCCCTGGGCGGCTGGATGGTGACCGCCGGGGCCATGGGCCTGGGCACCCTCACCACCTTCATCCTCTATTCACAGCGCCTCTTTGATCCGCTGCGTCAGCTCGCGGAACGCTTCACCCAGATCCAGGGCGGCCTCACCGCTGTGGAACGGATCGGCGAACTGATGGAGGAGCCGATCGAGATTCAGGAGCTGCCCCAGGAGCAGCGCTCCGCAGCGGCGCTGGTGAGCGGCGGCAAGCGCAGCAGTGCCGGTGAGGTGGTGTTCGACAACGTGTCGTTCGCCTACCGCTCCGACGACCCGATCCTCACCAACCTCTCCTTCCGCATCGCCCCGGGCGAGCACGTGGCCCTCGTAGGCCCCACCGGATCGGGCAAGAGCACGGTGATCCGATTGCTCTGCCGCCTCTACGAACCCCAGCAGGGCCGGATCCTGTTGGATGGCATCGACATCCGCGAACTGCCGATCCCCACGCTGCGCCAACGGCTCGGTGTGGTGCTGCAGGACACCTTCTTGTTCAGCGGCAACGTGGCCGACAACCTGCGCCTCGACGGCTCGATCAGCGACGCTGACCTCCAGCGCCTCTGCAGTGAGTTGGGGCTCGATCCGCTGCTGCAGCGCCTGCCTCAAGGGCTCTCCACGGAGCTGCGCGAGCGCGGCGGCAATCTCTCCTCCGGTGAACGCCAGCTCTTGGCCGTGGCGCGGGTGGCGATCCGCGACCCGTCGGTGCTGGTGATGGATGAGGCCACCGCTTTCCTCGATCCCTCCACCGAGGCCACCCTTCAACGCGACCTCGATCGTTTGCTCTGTGATCGCACCGCCATCGTGATCGCCCACCGTCTGGCCACCGTGGAGGCGGCCGATCGGATCCTGGTGTTGAAGCGCGGCCGACTGATTGAGCAGGGCAGTCACAAGGTGCTGCGGGCTGCGGGTGGTCTCTATGCGCAGTTGGCGGAGCTCCAGGAGCGGGGGCTCGCCAGGCTCTGAGCGTCGTCGCTGCGTTTGGGTAACCCCTGCTGCTCCAACCAGTCATTGAGCAGCGCCGCCAGCTGGGTTGGGGCGCTGCGCATCAGCAGATGGCCCTCGCCCTCGAAGAGTTCGAACTGGTGCTCGGCGCTGTAGCCCGCCAGGTGGCGCACGTAGCGCGGCTCCATCACCGTGTCGCGGCTGCCGGCCACCCAGAGGCTGGGCACCTGCAGTTGCGCCACCAACCCCGGCAGCTGCTGCACAGCTCCCCGTTGCATGCTCGAGGCGAGCAGGCCGCGCGCTGCCCGCAGCTCGGCCACCAGGGGGCTGCGGATCGCTTCGGTGCCAGGCAGCTGCGCCAACCAGCTGGGTCGCCAGCGCAGGAAGGCCGCTCCACCGCGGCGCACCATTCGGAATGGGCGGGGTTGAAACACCCCCCCGCCGGCTGCCACCTGCACCACGCCAGCCAGCTGATCGCCCAGGTGCCCAGCGGCATGCACCACCAGGCTGCCGCCGAGGGAATGGCCGATCAGCACCAGCGGCCGATCACCGGCCTGCTCCCGTGCCGCATTCGCCAGCCAGCGCCCGTAGCTCGCCAGACTCGGCTGCAGACCGCGGGGCCGCGGCTGATCACCAAAACCCGGTAGATCCGGGCTCCAGCTGTCCCAATCGGGGTTGAGCTGGTCGGTGAGCGGTTGCCAGAGCCGGCCCGAGAGCAACCAGCCGTGCACACACACCAGCAGGGGGGAGCGCTTCAGGGGGAGCTTCCGGTGCTTGAAGGGTCTCCAGCCTGCATCAGCTTTGGCCAGAGTGGGGGAGGATCATGCCAATGCTTAGTTCTCCCACCACCGAGCTCGAGGGCCTGTATGGGCTGGGCCACCGCGTTTGCCCCACACCCAATCCCCAGCTCAGCCTGGTGCTCAGCACCTGCCGGGAGATCGATCTCTATGAGCTCGAGCAGCTCTGCGATGCCGTGGGCTGGAGCCGCCGGCCGCTTCGGCGGGTGCGCAAGGCCCTGGAGAACAGCTTGCTGGTGGTGGGCCTGTGGCGCCACGATCCCCGCCTGCCGCGTTTGGTGGGCTTTGCCCGCTGCACCGGCGATGGCGTGATTGAAGCCACCGTGTGGGATGTGGCGGTTCACCCCCTGTATCAGGGCGTTGGCTTGGGTAAACAGCTGATGACCTACGTGATCGATCTGCTGCGGGCTCAGCAGGTGGAGCGCATCACCCTGTTTGCCGATCCGGGCGTGGTGGAGTTTTACAGCGCCCAGGGCTGGGAGCTCGAGCCCCAGCAGCGCCGTTGTGCCTTCTGGTATGCCCCCTGAGCGGCTGCTTCAGCTGGCGGTTTTGAACAGATACCCCTGAAACAGGCGCACACCCCGCTCCTGCCAGTACTGGAGTTGCTCTTCCGTTTCAATGCCTTCGAGGATCAGGCCGCAGCGGTTGAGTTCGCCGTAACGCAGCAGAAAAGCCACGAGGGCATCCACATTGGCGTCGCCGAGCCGTTGGGTGTAGGTGAGGTCGAGCTTGAGAAAGTCGGGGCGGAGCTGAAACAAGTAGGCGATCGAGGCGTAGCCCACCCCGAAATCGTCGATGGCAAGCCGAACGCCGCAATCGAGGAGCTGTTGCAGTCGCTGCTCCCACAACTCGGGTTTGTTCACCAGCGCCGTTTCCGTTACCTCCAACACCAGGCGCCGCCGCACCGATTCCGGCAGCGTGCGCACCAGAGCCACCATCGCCTGCAGATGCAGCTCTGATCCAAAGCTCACGGCCGAGATGTTCACGCCCAGCTGCTGCTGGTGTCCCTGGGGCTCCCGCAAGAGGGCGATGGCCCGCCGCAACATCAGCTGATCGAGCAGATGCACGTTGTTGTTGCGCTCGAGGGCCAGCACCAGCTCTTGCACGCTGATCGAGCTCTCCAGTTCCTGCGGGAGGCGAAACAGCATCTCGCTGTACACCACCCGCCGTTGGCCATGCACCAGCTCCAGCACCGGCTCTAGGGCGTAGCGATGCTCCTCGAGGGTGGCGATTGCACGGCTTAGGTCGAAATCGCGGCTCTGTTGCCGCCGCAGTTGCCTGGCTTGTTCGGCCACGTCATCGGGCAGGAGATGAACCACCTCTGCGGTGGTGCTGTGGGCGAGCACCAAGGCCAGATCCGCCAGTTGCTGGGC
>Ga0194118_10004652_pt1 | contig 14809 bp, 28 predicted proteins | sample TA2MahsurfametaG_2_FD_148662 | JGI IMG/M metagenome (GOLD analysis project Ga0194118, IMG submission 148662) | Freshwater microbial communities from Lake Tanganyika, Tanzania - TA2015013 Mahale N5 surface | ecosystem: Environmental > Aquatic > Freshwater > Lake | place: Tanzania: Lake...
GGGGTGGTTTCAAAATCGGGTCAAAAAAAAATCCCCAAAACTATTTTGAGGATCACTTTTTACGGATTTGCTTTTGGAAAATTTAAGGAAATTGGGAATTTAATTCGGGGTTTAACTATGGTTTCAAATTCAGGGTTGCGTTTTCATTACGGACTTAATATGCCAAATTAGCCCTAGGGGGGTGTCGGGTCCACTTATTCACGCGATTCTATGGGTTTTGGGGTTGTCGAGAATTTTTGCGTGCGAGGTAATATTTGCGTGCGAGGTTGGGGTGTTTATCCCTGTAGAGGATTTGAAAGATGCCTCTCCAATCGCAGTTGAGTTGGGCGGCGATTTGTTTGAGGGTGAGTCCCTGTAGTCGTAGGGTTTTAATAGTGTCGATTCGTTGTGTTCTGAGTTGTTGTTTGTGTTGGTGTCCGTTTAGTTTATTGAAGAGCCAAGTGACGAGTTGGAGAGAGACTTGCCACTCTACAGAGATTGCGTAGAGGGATTTACCTGATTGATGAAGCGGGAGTAGTATCTGAGAGTATTGTTCTTCAAAGGCTTCACGGAGGAGGATAGCTTTAGTGGTGGAGGTGTTTTTTCTGATGAGATTTTTGATGCGACCGTTGGCGTTATGTTTTTTAAGTATTTGTCGTACAGCTTCAAAACTGATTCCAACGATCTGACCGATGGCTCTATAGGATAGTCCTTGAGAGCGGAGTTCAAGGATACGGAGGTCTCTTGGTGAAGTGGGCTGAGGTATGCGAGCCCATTTATTGAGCTGGATGTTGTGTGTCTCTGCGGTGGTATAAATGGTTCTATAGCTGAGTTCCATTTTTTTACTGATCTGAGAAACATTAAGACCTTGTTCACAAAGTTGTCGGAGGAGTTCGACATCTATTTGTGGCTTGGCTTCGAGAGAGAGTCCTTCTTTGGCGAGGACTTTTTTGAGCGTGGCAAAACTGATGCCCATATATTCGGCAAGAGCCGTGTAGTTGAGACCTTCCTCAATCCCTTGTTTAAGTTTATTGATGTCATATTTAGAGTTATTCTCATAAGGTGGGAGTCTATGCTTAATGAGTGTAGTGCGGACATTTGACATACTTACACCAATGGTGTTCGCCATTTCTTTAAGTGTAAGACCTTTACCCGCGATCTGTTTTAGATGTTGAAGTTGAGCGTTGGTCACTTGGGGGGCTCCGTGTTGTGCTTAAGGAGGGAAAGGCGTACACCTTCACGGGTCATGCCGACAATATCTCCGATAGCCTGAAGGGTGAGTCCTTCACCTCTCATTTTTTTAATATTTATATCTCTATCTGAGATATGCTTCTTACGCCCTCTCGGTGAAGGGGGTAACTCAAGACCATGCTTTTTCAGGTGTCTCTTGAGGGTCAAGTAACACACACCGAGTCTATCCCCCAATTGTGTGTAGTTGAGACCTTCCTCAATCCCTTGTTTGAGGGCAAGTGGGTCTATTGATGTGCGGGTAGACAAGCCCATTTCCACAAGTCTTGCCCTGACTATCTGATACGATACTTTAAAGACAAGTGCCATCTCTTGTAGAGTACAGCCAGCCCCATGTAGGGCTAACAGCTTATCCTGTGGTAGTTTGATCTTGGTTCTTGACATATTGGATTCTCCCTCTAGTGACACTACACTAATACCCCATGACACATCATGGGATAATTTATCCACATATAAAATCTGCGGAGTAGAAAAGATGGGTTATAAACCGAGGTACTTGACGGATAGTCAGCTAGAGGATTTTCAAGCCGACTTGATTGCAGGGATGTCCAATAAGGATGCCGAGAGTAAGTACGGGTTCAGTTCAATCAGTTACGCCAAATCAAAGCTAGGCTTATTGCAGAAAAGAAACCCGCCTGTAGATTGGTCAGGCTTAGAAGCCATGTATGTGGAAGAACAACTGACAATAAAAGAAATCTCAGTTCGCCTTGAAGTGAGTCAATGTGCAGTACTCAAACGCCTAGATAAATTGGGCATCGAACGAAGAAGAAAAGGTCCAAGGTAAACTACCCCCCCCAACTACCTGTTATCCCCACTACCTGAAATAACCCCCCTGCTCTTACGATCTAAGAGCTTGGAGATGTTACCCTCAGCCACTTCGGAAAGTGAGATGTCCAACTCATCTGCAATCCGAGCTACATACCACAACACATCTCCGAGTTCGGATACAAAATCCTTCTTCCACTCTGTCCCCATATCCTCAAGGTCTTCATGGTTGACATAATCACGAATGACCTTCTTGTACTTACCAGCTATTTCCCCCGCCTCTGAGGTGAGACCGAGGATCAAGTAAGAGAAGGCTTTATCTTTGGAGTAGATGGCGGTTGAACGAGTGTCGAGTTGATACTCGTTGAAAGTGCCATCATAGACCCTCACAGCTTGCTTATGAAGCAGGTAATCATCTATCAGCTTCTCATTCTCCTCTTCGGATAACTTAGAATTTCCAATCATCCTGTAGGCATCTTCACGGCTGATCCTCAGCTTTAGCTTGATGCCGTTAACATTTTCTTCATAGCTGTACAGCTTCTTCATCTTCATCTCCAAATCATTTGGGTGCGGTTTTATTCTACCACACCCCCCCAACACATTAAGAAATCTGCCCTCGCCCCCACGAACCCCTTGCTTCTACACTCGCTTAAACTCGCTCTATTGAGCTATAAGAGCTGGGGGGTATGTGGGGTAGCTGGCATATAGAGAAAAGCCCTCTAGGGCTAAACCAGAGGGCTTTTCGCCCACCCCTTCAATCAGCCTTGCCGGCGGGGGAGGAGGTGTTCATCTGCCGACGACACTCGGGTCCGTAGATGGCGTTGATGCTGTCGGGGTTGGTGAGCTTACGCCCACAGCGGGAGCAGGAGCAGGAGCCGTAGATGGCGAGGTCGGGGGGGGTGCAGGTGGAGGGGAGGTTGGTGATCCACATCATCGTGCGGATCGCCTTGTCCACCCGCCCGCCTGCCTCATACTCCCCGACCTTAGGGGACACCTTGAAGGTTCCCGTGGAGGGGGACACCGACCCGATGAACCGCCACTCGTCCGTCCCGCCGTTCATGACCGAGATCAAGACGGGTCCGTTGGAAGCCCAACCCTTCGGACGGGACGACTTGAAGGTCAGGTGGGTGTTGGTCTTCAAGCTGTGGAGGGTGAACTCCCACTTCGCCCCACGGGTAGAGGGGAGGTCGAGGTCCTTGCCGTAGAAGGGGGACAACATGGCGGTGCGGAGGTTGCTGAGGTCGAGGGTGGTGTGGGCGGTGATGGTGCTGATCATGTTCTCTTGTCTCTCTCTCCCGCTCAAGCGGGTGGTTGGGTTCATCTCTCACACCCCACTAATAATGGATAGTGGGTGGTGGGATACTCTTATTGGATAGTTCAGTCCGACATCTCCAAACACGGATACTCCTACTCGCCCATCTTGTCATCAGGGAGGACTCCGCCGCCCAAAACTCTCAGCCCCTCAGTCTAAAGCCCCTCTACTTACAGCTGCCAGCGGGGACTTCGGAGTGACTTTAAGAACACAAGAAGTCTGCCTCATTTCTGAGGCTGTTCTTCCGCCCGTGGCAGACTGCCCTATTGGATAGTCACAAAACTCGCCCTATTGAGCTTTTAAGGGAGAGGGGTATCAGGGGTAGCTGTGCATATAGGGGAAAAGCCCTCTAGGGCTAAACCTAATGCCCCCTTAGAAGCCTTCCACCTCATCCTCAAGGTCGGAGACATCCTCGTACTCAAGGTCGTGGATGTCGCTGTAGAGCTGGTTGATCTCCTTGAACATCTGAAAGAGCCAGCTAGGGGTCTCCCAATCCGTAGCCTCCCCCTCAAGGGTCTGCGTGGTATCGAGGGGGTTCAAGCCCTTCGATAGGCAGGAGCAGGGCAAGACCGTATGATCATCATGGACAACGCCAAACCCGTCACACTCCCCACAGCGGTTAGGGTGAAGGGTGTTGAGGTTGGCGATCTTGGCGGCGATCTTGTTCTTCAGGTCGATGCGGAGGCTGTTGCGGGTGTCGTTATTCATGTTCTCTTAACTCTCTTTTATCGGGGGTGGGTTGGGTATCTCTCACACCTAACTAATAACGGAGAAGCCCCCTTGGGATACTCTTATTGGATAGTTCAGTCCAGCCACTCGTTCTTTAGCCTATAGGTCTGATGTGGATTACCTTATCCGCCCTAGAACCTAAGGGGGGGGGATTCGAGTACCAACCACCAAGCGAATCTACAACACGATCAAGACCCTCAACACCTGCCCCCAAGATGCTTTTATCCTAGGTCTCAGTAGGCTTCTCAGTTGTTGCCGTCTCAGAGACCCTATCTTGTTGGAGATTTAGGGTCTCTGAGACGGTGTTCCCTCCCTTAATTCTTGCTTCTTTCCGCTTATGTCTCTCCTCGATAACAGCAAGGGAGAACAGCATCTGACGGTCTAACTCAGCTTTTACTCTCTCAGCGAGGTTGTCCTGCATGGTCGATTTTCTTTCTGAGGGTGCAGGTTGGGTAGTGGGGTTCTCTGCCTTATTGGCTAGTACCCCTGCCGCCCCCTTAGATGTGGATGTGGATAGCGAGGTCCTTGGTGGAAGCCTTACCCTTGCTGTTGAGGGTATAGGTCGTGTGGACACTCACACCCTTGACATCGTTCATGCCGAGGAGCTGGCTGATGAAGTTCATCTCCGAGTTGGCGTTCTTGAACCAGCCTGAGAGGCTGATGTGGTCGTCTGAGTACTTGATCGTGTCGAGGGCGACCGCCACCTCCATGGCGTCGCCGTCCTCGTTGAGGTTGTTGAGGATGGTGGTGAGGTTGTCGAGGATGGTGTTGATGGACTTCACGGTGATGTTGTCGGTGATGTTCTGCATGGTCTTATCTCGCTTTGTCGGGGGGGTTTGGGTATCTCTCACACACCCCACTAATAATGGATAGTTGGGTTTGGGATACAGCTTCTTCCTCCTATCAGTACCCGAGCGTGTGAGCGGGAACAGATTCTAGTTGTCCCATTGATCAGATATTGGATAAGCCCATTCTTCTAGGAGCCTAGCTAAGAAATCGAGGGGGACTATTTCTGAGTGACCCTTTATCCCCAAGAGCTTCCAATCCCTAAGGGATAAAGTGTTACTTTTGAGTAAGACTTTTGTGATATTTAATAAATCTTGTTGTGTATATTTTTGACCCGCCTCAAGGCTTAAAAAGTGATCGTCATCAGAGCTATGGGGTAGTGTGATGGGGATGACGATATGTAGAGAGCCAATCTCTGTGTGTATTGTGTGTTCATAGGGGGCGAGTAGTTCTAAGAGAGCGTTCATGGGTTATCCCCTTTAGAGGGGATAGCTCACCACGGCAATCGAACGAGCAAGCCCTCTATCCATAACATGATGCGTAGGGGTATAGAAGGCTTAGAAGCCAGCAATATCCTTTCTGTTGTTTTAGCCTGATTGGGGGTCATATCACCTGCTTTTAAGTGCAGTTGAACTTTCCCCTCTTCGGTGACCACAAATATGACCTTATTCACTTTTCCTCCACAAGAGGCTTTCTACGCCTCTTTTCTTCGGCTACTCGTTCAAGGAGATCGTAGCACTCCTCTATCAAGGTGTATTGTAGACCCCCGAGTTCGCCACCAGCTTCTAGCTCCTGTATGTCTTTGAGGACTTGGAGCCGTAGCGGCTCCAAGTCCCTAATGTCTCCTAGAAAGGGTTCATCAATAATCCACAGGGTCGAACTCCTCCCCATCAGGGTCAGTATGACCTGTGATGATCTTGATGCCCCCGATGTGGAAAACCCCATCCTCATATGAGGCAGTCTGTATGGCGTTATCGGGAACATACACAATCTGTCCCCCTCCCACAGGGGGCTGATTCTCCTCGACCTCGATGACCCCGATGGTGCCGCTGTCCACACAATACTCGCGGTAGCCCTCGTCGAAGTAAACATCATCCCCATAAGCGGTGGAGTGGAGCCACAGCTTCTTGCCGTTGACCTCAAAGTGACCGCCCAGCCCCGAGCCTCCAGCCTCCTCGGCGGCGTCGAGCTGTCCACAAAGATTCTGCCAATCTGCTTCGTTCATGATCAGACACAGGTCACCGATGTAAGCCTTCATAATCTCTCTTCTCAATCTCCCCACGAGCGGGGTTGGTTGGGTTGGTTTGTCTATCTGTCTCACACACCCCACTAATAAGAGGTCTTAGGGGTTGGGATACTCTTTAACACTCTAGGTGGGGGAACCTAGTTTCCGTATGCGTATGACGGCTTGTTTACTGCATAAGTGCTTAATGGATACTTCTGTAATGGATAGTCCTTGTTGAAGGTCGAGGATAATTTGGGCATGATTGAGTCTTCTAGAGGGGCGGCAAGTAACGCCTAATCGCTTCAATCTTTTATAGACGGAATTGGGATGAATAGGATTGGATAGTCTCTTAGAGATTTTATAGATGCCTAGACCCTGCTGATAAAGAGAGAGTATTTCAGCACTCAGAGCATCTATGTGTTTGGGTATGGATATCTCGTAGTCTTTTATCCATTTATGTAGTGTATAGGTGGATACTTGGAAGTGGATAGCCGTTTGTTGTATGTTATGCAGTATGAGGTGTTCTTTTATTTCTTGTTTAGATGGCGGCGATGGGGTCGGGCGGAGAGCTTGCAGGGACAAGCCATACTTGATTGTTACTCTTTGATGTAGGGCTTGTTTGGATAAGCCATACTTTTTCGCCACATCGGAAAGAGTCAGGTTCGGGTTCTGTTTGTAAAGCTCGATCATTTCAAGATCGCGAGTGGTTTGCTCATCCAAATACGCCTCAGGTATAGACACACCCTGTCGGATAAAATCCCTTCTTAAGAACCTAGGCAAGATTCCAAGTTCATCACAGGCTTCTTGTAGGGATAGATTTCTTTCTACGACCGACAAGAGATTCCCCACAGAAGCTGGCGTGATATTCTTTCGCTTGGGCGATGGAAGATCATGCCTACGAATGATCCCTATTAACTCCTCCCTCGTAATGGATAGTTCTCTACAGATAAGTGGGTATGTATATCCCTTACGGATAAGGTCGAGTACCTGTTGTTCCATATGCCGTCTCTTGTCGCGGGTGTTTGAAGTATCTTCTCTTATACGGAGGATACTTCAAACACCTGACCCCAACCCGTCTCTTATCTCCCCAACCCATCTCTTATCTCTTAGGGCGTATGGTATCCATAAGCCTCTCAAAGAGGAACAGATTGATATCATCGTCCAGCTTTATAAGGGCATTACGGATACCCTCTGCCGCAACATCTTGTTGGGCTTTAGTGGGCAGGTTTCTCAGTTCATCAAAAGCCTGCTTCACAACTCTCCTACGCTTCTCTGCGGGACTCTCCTTCTCTATCCATCGCCCATCCTTATGGGTAATGGATTCTCCATCCATGTCCACATACACATGACCCTGTGGGTGTGCCGTCCACTTTACAAAAGGCGTTTCCTGTCCCTCTATCTTGAGATAGAGCTGTCCGTCTCCACTTGTTGGCGTGATCTCGTATGAAGAGATATGCGTTTCATCCTCATGTCGATTCATCTCCACCAGCTTCGAGGTGCCTCCCTCAATAATCACCTGTATATCCTGTACAGGGTCTTCAGTATAGACGACAACCTCAACGGCATCTCTGCCCCTTAGGGGGTTCACAAAAATCGTTGAGGTCGTGTCTTTTAAAATGTGCAAGTGTCCAAACATATCTTTATCCCTCAATGAGGTGGTAGAGGTGGTCTCTCGCTTCTACGAAGGCGTAACCCTTCTTCAGCTTCTCATTAAGACGCTTAATAGCTACATCAAGCGTCACAATCTGAACCGATGGTGCGTTTCCAATTCGCCCCCATGACACCTGAACGGCATCCGCAGTCTTCCATACACTCCAATACTTGTAGTGTCCCTCTTCCCTACACTCCAACCGAATTGATACCTGCGGGTGCATGATCAACAAAGTCTCGGCAAGTTTCATCTTTATCTCCTTTAGTTGGTCTTATCCATCTCAAGACGGAGGCGGTCGATCTCATCCTCAATCTGACAGATGTGGTCAAACAACATATCGTCCTCCATCGTGCCGTCCACCCCGCCCCCCACATCCAGCGAGGCGTAGCGAGCCTTTGCGGCGACGAGGGCGGCGGTGAGGGAGGCGATGACGCGGAGGGCGTTGGCGTTGAGGAGGCGGTCGATCTGATCTTGGTTGTTCATCTTATCTCTCTCTCTCTCTTTCGGGGGTGGGGTCTCCTGATTGACTAATGCACCAACAACTCCCTTGGGATACTAAATCGACTGACCTTATGATCCTCGACTAAATAGTATCCCAACCTGAACTATCCAATATTAGTAGGTGGAGTCAGAGAACCCCCCCACCTATGAGGTACAAACCATGTTGGGTTTCAACGAAGTCAAAGAGAAGATGGAAGAGATCATTGAGAACTTGGCGTGGCTCGACAAGCCCGTCTCTGAGGGTGAGTGGACGCAGAGTGTGGAGAAGGAGATCAATGGGTTTTGGAGGCGGTTGAAGAAGGAGTCCAAGATGGATATTCAGTATCATCTTGGACTGAAGAAGTTGGAGTCATGTCCTCTCTCGATGATCAAGATGACTCATCGCCGCCGTACCTCTGCGGTGAAGGCGGGATTGGTTCCTGCATTTAAGTAAGAACGGATAAGATGGAGGGCATCGTCCGCAGGGACAAATGGGATGACAAACGGGTTTGAGGTGTAGAGGTGTTTCAGATGTGGGGGTTGGAAGTACTTACCTGATAACACAAACGCCAGCTCTACATGAGTGAATAAAGGATAACTCCCCCTAGAGGCTGCATATCCACCTGCCCTGAGGAGTACAGCTTCATCGGGGGGTTTGGGGATATAAAGCTGATAATAACCAGGTCGAGGTTCCTCTACCTTTACTCTATACAGCTTTGACACTTCGGATAACATCGTTATTGGATAACGCTCCAATCGAGGACAAGATCAATAATGTCTTTGAGATATTGTTCTCTAGAGTTCTGATAGTCCAAATAATAAGCGTGTTCCCATAAGTCAATCGTGAGTAAAGGAATATGTCCTCTCATCATGGGAGTATTTTGATTGAGGGTGGAATACACCCTCAACTCTGGTGTACGGACTAACCAAACCCAACCGCTGCCAAAGTGTTTTACACCTGAGCTTATTAATGCCTCTCTCAATCCCTTGTATCCACCAAAAGTATTGGATACTTCAGCTTGAAAGGATGCAGGGGTGGTTTCGTAGCTTTGGGGATTTGGAGAGAGACACTTCCAAAAGAAATCGTGAGTCCACACACCTCCACCAAAATTTATCACATCTTCTTTAATGTCTTGGGGTATCCATTTCGGATTGGATAGTAGCTGATACAGCCCCCCTACACGCTGAAGGAGTTGTGGGTATTTCTCTAGGGTTTTGTTTAGTTTTTCTATGTAACCCTGATGGTGGGATAAATGATGAACTCTAATAGCTCTTTCCGATAAGACAGGCTCAAGGGATGTATAGGGCAGGGGTTGTAGTTTCATGTTTATTCCTTCAGGGGTAAATAACCAACAAACACATATAGAGGCACTATGAAGACACCAACCGATCTAAGTGGGAATTGGACACCTGTCAAGTCAGCCCCCCCTCCCGCATATACACACCATCCATTATGGGGTGCTGTGCCATTATCTTCTGTAGATGTGGATGACTTAGTGGGACGGATAGTTAAGTCCACGGATGATAGGAACCTCTTAAATCACTTGGAGTTCATCACTAATAAACCCAAGTGGGTTAAATACACACCTGCCGTAAATAAAGCCTTTCAGGCTCTCATGTCACTTGGCAGAAAGTCTAGCTTTATCCAATCCAAAGCTATTGAGTATGCCGAGGCTAAAACCCGTACAAAGTACGAAAACCTACGCCAGCTAGAGACCTCACTTTCGGATAAATATAACGAGCTTATCCGTATGGGCAAACACCTAGAGCAAGTGGTTAGAGGTCTAGCTCTAAAGTCGTTTGAGAATCATACACAGACCATAAGGGAGTATCAGGATGAATATGATCAGATATCCCAACAACATAACGAGAGCGTGAAACGCTTTAATGCGTTGTGGAACTCTTTTAAAGAAGCCTATTCTTCTTATGAATATGAGGGTGATGGGTTTACACTCACCACAGGTGAGGGCTTACAGGATATGAGATTTGTCCTGCCCCTAAATCCCATTAATCTTTCTTCCGTTGCTGATGTCTCTATGAGAGATGACGCTAGCTATCGTGAAGATCAAGCCTACCTTCAGCGTAAAAGGGATCGCTAACCCCCTCCATCCATTATCCCCATTCTTTATCTATTATCCCATTATTGTCGGTCTGTGTGGAGATACGATGCTGAAACCGAGCAATCTCAGTCTCTATTTCGGATAGTTGTTCTAACTTCTCTTTTCTTAGAGGAGTACAGGCATTACAGCCCTCTTCACAACCATCTTTACAGATCAGAGTTACACACTCAAGGTGCAACATCTCTCTAATTTTAAGCATGATTTTGTAGCTGGTGTTCATAAATTAAAACCCTGTAACCCACACCTAGAGTATGTGTTACAGGGTAGCCTTTCTAACTAGTTCGAGAAGTACCGAGAGAGGTTGATCTAACGGACATATTATCCTTTGTCCGTTCTCCAACACCACAAGTAAAAGTGCTCCCGTTCGCTTTATCTCGCTGTGTGGTGGGAGATACCTTAAAAGCCTATTGTCCGCTATGAAGCAGAGCGGTGCCTCATCCAACATACCTAGCCGACCACACACTCAGCGGACAATCCGTCCCCTTGCAGGGCGACTTGAAACCCGCAAAATCATCCGTGTGATTACACTTCTCCTTGCAGAACACAAGACACTTCACAACCCAACGACCATTATCCGATAACCCACCCTCCCAAATCTTCTTCTGCTTCTCCGACTCAAAATCCACATTCGGTGTGCTGAGGTTCACCACCACATAATCCTTCTTCGCAGGGGTGGTGATCAACAGGTTCTCTCCGTCCTTGTAGGTCAAGTAGTTCCCCTCACCACCCGACTTGAGCTTTATCGTACAAGGCGACATATCCAATCCCTTGAGGTCATAAGCCTTTTCCTCAAGAGCATCAATATCATCCTCTACAGACTCATCATCCTCCACAACAGGCATCGCCTCCACAATAGGCATTGCCTCCACAACAGGCATAGCCTCCACAACAGGCATAGCCTCCACAAGGGGCATAGCCTCCACAAGGGGCATAGCCTCCTCGATGGGCGTTGCCTCCACAATAGGCATAGCCTCCACAAGGGGCGTTGCCTCCACAACAGGCATAGCCTCCACAAGGGGCATAGCCTCCTCGATGGGAGTAGCCTCCTCGATGGGAGTAGCCTCCTCGATGGGAGTTACCCACTCACGACCTCGGGCATCAAGACCCACACGAGTCCCTGAGGCGGGATCAATATGAGCCTCGATCTCCCCATCCTTAGTGGGGACAGGGATAACCTCAGGGATATTATAAACCGAGGTGGCAGTAGTAGCCTTAACCTTAGGGGTGGGGGTAGCCTTAACCTTAGGGGTGGGGGTAGCCTTAACCTTAGGGGTGGGGGGAACCCACTCGGGGTTGAGGGCAATACGCTTGTAGGCGGGCTTGAGGAGAGAGCCCATCTTGATGTGGTCGTCCACAGCATGATTCATGGTGAAGTAGATGGCGGAGCCGCCATTAGCGGTCAAACCATAATCAGCCTCGACTTTGCCTTCCTTGTCCATGAAGAGCTGGCGGGCGGCTGAGACCTCACAATTTCCACCGAGTTCGGTGACAAGATCACGGAGGGTGAGGCGGAGGCGATTGCGGAGGGATTGAGGGTCACGAGGTCCACGAGGTGCCATGTTTAATCCTTTTGTAAGGTGGCGGGGGAGGGGGAGGGACACTCCACTAATATAGGATAGTGGGGCTTGGGATACTATTTATCCGTATTTAGTTTTTAGAGTAGAGGATGTAGAAGCTGAAGACAGCGATAAGTGACAGGATGGGTTCATAGATGAATCCCACGACCAACAACACCATGGAGAACACAAGATAGAAAATAACGGCTAAGACAACCTTTTTGAGGTTGCCTTTATCCATTATTCTTCTGCCAATCACGGAGGGCTTTCTTAGCCTCCTTCAGCTCGATTGCCGCCTCGGTGATGCGGTCCTCAAAGTCGAGGCTGGAGTTAGGGCAATCCTCAAAATTGAAATCCGCCTCGTTATCTCCCGCTTGGGGGACAAATCCATTTCTGTCGGCATACTGCCGAAGACCACCGCCGAACACACCAAGGTTTGAGTAGTGGAACATAAGCATCTCTCTTTCTAAGAGGGTGGGCTTTCGCTGACAGCCGATTAATAATCAGGGTGTGCGGATTGGGATACTTTATATTAATAGTCTCTCTATCCCATTCCACCGACTCGTTGTGATTTCTCTAGGAGACTAGGTGATGACTCAAGATATTCAGGCGTATTTGATTGTATTGGCGGGCTTGGCTAGCTCAATGTATCACGCCGAGAGAATGGGATTAGGCGTAATTGGTTGGTCGCTCCTGTGTTCTATCCATTTCCTACTGATCACTCTCTTACTGCAAGGTGCAATTGGATAGTTCAGGATTGGATAGTTTAGGGAATTGGATAGTTTAGGGAATTGGATAGTTTAGGGAATTGGATAGTTTAGGGAATTGGATAGTTTAGGTTTTATCGAGTTGAGCGTTTAGGGTTTCAATTCTTCAGTAGGGCGTTGTACTGACTGAGGAGTTTTGAGTTATCCAATGACCAGCGTTTGAGAGTGGGGGAGGAATCGGATACTTTGGATTTATTAAGGCTGAGGTCTTGTACGGGGATTGTTTGATAAGTCCCATCGGCATTTCTGACTTCGCAATAAACAATCGTGTTTAGTATCTCCCCCTGAACAATATCTCCCTGATACGACTTGTAGTAGTACATATCCCCTTTACGAGGGAGGGGTGGGATATCCCCTAGTGGGGGAGTCGGCAGTCTAGCTGGAGGGGGGACTTCATCTTCAACTAGTTCATCTAGCAGTTCATCTAGTAGGTCATCGGACATTTTGTAACCTGAGTTTTCTAAATGGGAACAGGGGATAAGATAAAGGGGGGATCACCTAGGTGAAGTCCCCCCCCCGTTTAACTTATTGGATAGTTTGTGGTTAGATGTTTTGGATAGTATCCTTGATGGTATCTTCGATGAAAGAGCAGGTAGCCCGAAGAGCCTCATAAGCCTCATAAGCGGTTTGAGTTTCCTTACGGGCTTGGGAGAGATCATTAATCATGGCGATAAATTCATCGGTGGTAAATTTCACATCGCAGGAGAGTTGATAAACGCCACGACCACACTTGGTGACAAGTCCCTGATCAACGAGGTTTTTTAAGGTTTGTTGGATGGACCCGTAAGAAGCACCCATCTTGGAAGAGATGTCGATTACCCTCGCGGTGCGATTGGGGAAAGACACAAGAGCAACTTTGACCATAAGTGAAAGAGAACCGTATTTCATCTGAAGTACCTTTCGGTGTTGTGGGGCGGGCTGAGTGTGTTTATAGGATATTAGGGAGTGGACGGATAAATTTCATCATTGGATTCAATCCCTGTGCGGGACTTGAGTAGCTTTTCGAGATGTCCCATGACTTTCCGCCCTACTTCCTCAGCGGAGCGAGCGGAGACTCCGTTAGGAAGCTTGTCCCCCTCTACACCCAACCCAATCCCGACAAGACGGATTCCCTCATTCTCCGCCTGTTGACGAAGACTCTCAAGGTATCTCTTTGTGGTGCATTCGCCATCAGTCAAAAAGAATGCCAGCTTATGTGTAGCGTCTATCTGTCGGGCAAGGTCGATAGATGCCTCAGCGTAAGCGATGAGGTCTGTTCCACCTTGAGGTCTTACTCCCTTGATCCTGCGGGCGTGTTGAGGAGTCCACTTTTCGTGAAAAGTCTTGGCAACACATATGACAGGAACAGCTGATGTACTCGCCCCCTCTGCCCGTTCCGCCCACTTGTTCTCAAACAGACACCCCGCTACCTGCGTCTTCACATTTATCCGTTGACACCCACCAGCTAGGGCATCAACGAGCATAACACACTCACCCCACCATGTGGTTCCTCGACCATCTATTTGCTTCTGATAGGACATACTATCACTCATATCTATCACAAAGCTAAACCCCGCCGACACCTCAGGTGCGGCGTACTGCCTAGTGAATCGGTCGTTATTCACATAACCGCTGTGAGCGGCGACAATTGACCGCGTTAATGCGGAACGATTAAGCCGCGTTCCAATGGGGCGTAGCCCCTGAGCCCGATTCGCGATCTCAAGGATGCGGCGGACTTGGTTCAAACCTGGCTGTATCACGGGTAGAAGCGGATTCATCTCACTCTCCTTAGTTAATGGGTCTATCTCTCACACCCCACTAATAAAGGATAGTTTAGATTGGGATACTCTTTTCACTCATAGGCAGGTCGCCTCGACCTGATAAACAAAGACCCCAGCTTTTCAGAGGGGTCTATTTTGAATCTCTCGCCCTATCCCTCCCCTCCCCTATCTCACTTCCACATCGACCTATAGGTGGGCTTTATGCCGTTCGGTACATACAACTCGTGATCAAGGTTTTGCTTATTCTCCTTTACCCTCTCGGACATAGCCGAGGAGGGGTCGAGTGCCTCCCCTTGCCCCTTGAGGATGTTGTCCAAATCCTCAAGGGAGATGCCCTTGCGTCCTCCCTTAGGGCTAGGGGTCTTGTTCTCCTCGCCCTCCCCCTCCCCTGAGCCGTCACCCTCGCCCTCATCTTTACCCTCATCTTTACC
>Ga0194118_10004653_pt1 | contig 14809 bp, 16 predicted proteins | sample TA2MahsurfametaG_2_FD_148662 | JGI IMG/M metagenome (GOLD analysis project Ga0194118, IMG submission 148662) | Freshwater microbial communities from Lake Tanganyika, Tanzania - TA2015013 Mahale N5 surface | ecosystem: Environmental > Aquatic > Freshwater > Lake | place: Tanzania: Lake...
GGATATACTTGTATTAAAAGAAAAAGCAACTAAGTGTAATGCACATACAACTCCAAGTACACCTCCTTATAGGTCTTCCTCTGTTTCTTTTATTGATTACTATGGTGTAAAACTTGTAAATACACGCTACGTGAATTATGAGCTAACACCAAAAGGTTATTATATTATTAATCATCCACAGAGTCATCTTGATACAAGGAATTGCCTAACATTTCTAAATGATGATTTTAGTAATGGTCCTAGTACATTTATGAGGGATCAAATTGGTCTGCCGAAACATGAATCAAATGTTCATGGTTTAGAAGATCTGAGGCTATTTAATTATAATAAGCAAGTCTATTATCTAGCAACACAACGTGAATATAGTTCAAATGGTAAAAGTCGTATGATTATGGGTATTTATGATTTGGATGAGAAGACTTGTAGGGATGGTGTTGTGCTGGAGCCGCCGACAGATACATATTGTGAGAAGAATTGGATTCCTGTTGTAAAAGGTAATGAGCTCTATTTTATTTATGGTTGGAGTCCAATTAAAGTTGGTAAACTAAACTCATCAAACAAGCTAGAAATTGTACAAGAAATTCCTGTACCATCTATTTTTGGTAATCTGAAAGGTTCTACTTCTTTTGTTCAGTATGAAGATTCACTGCTTGGTCTAGTACATTATAGTATTGATGGTGAGCCACGTAGATATTATCATCGTATGTTGAAGCTAAATCCTGATACTCTTGAGCCGATTGCTATTAGTTCACCATTTATTTTTGAAAAGGAAGGTATTGAATATTCTATTGGTTTTACTATTACCAATAAAACTGGTCATTTCTGGTATTCTCAACATGATTGCAATCCAGCATATATGGAAGTGCCACTTGATATTTTTTCTTATATTAAAGTATAAAATGGCAAAAATTAATATGAGTATTCTTATGGGTATTATTTTTTTTATAGTTGTAGCTACTTTAGCAATTGTATTACCTATAGTACTATCATCTGATTCATCTGAACAGAAGAAACCTGGATATGTACCTCTATTAGCCCCTGGCAGGGTTCAAACAAGAGTTTGAATAAACTAAACTGTGTAATTTTACATAAACTAAGGACTACATAATCTATAGGGTTGGTGTAGCCAATGTTAGAAATAATTCTTATAGGATTATTGGCTTTTTTGATTTTGACATTCTTCTACAAACAAGCCATTTGCGAATTTAGAATAAATCAGATTGAATGGGAAAAGAAAGATACACTTCATGAAATTTTATCAGAAAGAACACCAACGGTTCTACGAGGTGTACCAAAAGCAACTTTTTGGACGCATGAAGATGTTATGATGCGTACTAGCTACGGCAACTTACCAATTTTTAATGGACAAGGCTTACCTGAATGGTTAACTAGTGCAGAACCAGCAGTGAGCTGTCCTTGGACATCTGATCATGCAGCATCTATTGCATCTATTTCTGGTCTTAAAATCTGGGCTGATAGATGGTTAAATTCTATGGTTTTTTCACAACTACATTCCTTCTGGCATTCTCCCAAATATGGCTGTTGGTCTGGGGCAAAAGGTTTATTTAAATCTGTTGCACCTATAACTGGCTTTCTGGTAACTGAAGGTGAAATTACAGTAACTATTATGCCAGAAAATATTTCTCACGCACTTCCTTCTTCTTGGCGTGGCTGCTTCCCTGGGCAACTTACTCAATATGATACACCATTTGTTGGTGATTTGAAATTTATGGATATTATTCTTCGTCCTGGTAATATACTATTTATACCAGCACATTGGTTTATCAGCTGGTTACCTGCAGAAGAATCTAAAAAGCCACCGATGATATGTAGTATAGAGTATCATACTCCTATCAGTAAATTTGCTGCCTCTCTATCAGCTTAACAACAAGATGAGTGATACAGATACAATGAGCCTTATAGAAGATTGTAGTAGTGTTAGTTCTTCTATGAGTATTGAATCATCTGCTTCTTTCAAAATGGAAGTTGAAGATATGTTGGCTGCTACACAAGGAATAATAAGTTCACTTGATTCTGCTGAGAAAAGACTTGTTAGTCTACAGAAAAATATTGTTTTGCAAAACTCACAACCCACATATACAATTGTTTCGCCAACAGATTCTAAAACAAATCTGCATGACGCACTTGATATTCTACAATCAACATCAGATGCATCAACATTTGGTTCTAATATGTTAAAATTTCTACAAAATGCTAAAAATATTATTATTGGGTGAATCATTGTATATATACATATATAAAATTGATTTGATAATTGCTTATCAATGAATAATGAGACGTTACCATGGATACACTAACCCCTATAGAACCCACTCGCATAGATACGAGTGGGCATTCGGCGAAAGATTCTCTTTCGCCTGAACAAAAAGCCGTATTTGATGCACTCCTGTTAGGAAAGAATGTCTTTCTAACAGGTGGCGGTGGTACAGGTAAATCACATCTAATTTCAATTATAAATCAAGAGCTACCAGATCTAAAGTTTAATTATCTAGGAAATCCCTATAGGATTCATACAACCGCACTTACAGGTTGTGCTGCAATTCTACTTGGTACAAATGCAAAGACATTGCACTCTTGGGCAGCAATTGGTTTGGGTAGAGGAACAGCAGAAGAACTGGCTGAACAAATTAAAAAGAAGAAGAGACAGAAATCTTGGAATCAAACAGATCTACTCATTATTGATGAGATCTCAATGATGCAAGCTGAACTTCTTGATAAGCTAAACAGAATTGGTCAGATTATCAGAAAGAACTCTAAACCATTTGGTGGAATTCAACTACTTCTTGTAGGTGATTTCTATCAACTTCCTCCTGTTATGCGTGATACTTCAGGAGCAGGTGTTCTACCTACAGAAGTATTTGCATTTCAATCACCAGATTGGTCAAAAATTGTAGATGTATCTATTGAATTGAAAACTATTCATAGGCAGAAAGATGAAGTATTTAGAACAATTCTTACAGAAGCACGTACAGGATCTTTGAGTAAAGAATCAATTGAAATTCTGAAAAGCAGAATTGGTTTGGAGTGGAGACATCTGAAGATTAGACCAACTCTACTCTTTCCAAGAAAGGCTGAAGTGGATAAAATTAATGAAGCAAATCTGGCTGCACTAACTGGTGAAAGATATACCTTTAAGGCTGGATTTCAAACTGCAGTTCCAAAAAGTAAAGCATCTACTCTACCTTTTGGAACAATACAGATAGAAACAGAAGATAATTACATTTACTGTGAGGGCCTTGTAGGGTTGGCTAAAGATGCTGAAATAGATTTTACAAGAGAAATTGAAACAATGGATAGAGATGCAAGTTATCTAAAAGAAACAGAAATTGCTCTTGATGCACAAGTTATGCTCATTGTAAATCTTGATATGTCATTTGGTCTTGTAAATGGTAGTAGAGGTGTAGTAGTTGGATTTACTGCAGGTAAAAATAAGTTTCCTATTGTTGAATTCCTAAATGGTGAGAAACGTGTAATGACTCCTCATAGATGGCTGATAGAAGATTATTCTACAAAAGAAAAGAAAATCTATAGAACACAAGTACCTCTGAGGCTTGCATATGCTCTTACTATTCACAAATCTCAAGGAGCTTCACTTGATTCTGCACTTGTAGATATTGGTTCTAATACATTTGAATATGGTCAGGCATATGTTGCTTTGAGCCGTGTAAGATCTCTAGATGCGTTGTATATTCATGCATTTGAATCTAAATCATTTAAGGCTCATCCCAGAGTAAAAGACTTCTATATGAGTTTGCTACCAAGTACAGCACCAACTTTAGTTGGTGCCATAGAACCTGCTGTCGCAGGTGGTACTATTGAAGAACCTATAGCAGAACATTCTGTCTCAGCGGTAGCTACAGCTAATGGAGGGGCAGGTAAAGAACCAGAAACACCAGATATATCTTCTCTAAGTCTAAAAACACCAGAAATTTTGGAATCAACAAAAGCAGAAAAACCAGAAGAAGGAAATTGGCTGTACAATTCAATCCCAGAAAATTGGAAACCAATTCTAAAAGCCCAGGAGAGATCAATCAAAGCGATTGCTACACAGTTAGATTCTATTTCATCTGAAATCAAAATCTTTCCACCCAGACATAAAATCTGGGCCGCATTGGAATATACTAATCCAGAAGATGTACGTGTAATTATTCTGGGTCAAGACCCTTATCCAACAGAAGGAAATGCACACGGCCTAGCATTTAGTGTAGAACCAACTGTCAAGCCACTGCCTGCATCACTTAAAAATATTTATAAAGAGCTTGAATCTGATTTGAGTTGTGATGCACCAACAAATGGAAGCCTTGTAGAATGGGCTAAGCAAGGTGTTCTACTTCTCAATACAATTCTTACAGTGAAAGAAGGTGCACCACTCTCTCACGCTAAGATGGGTTGGGAGCCTATTACAGATACAATTCTACAAGCAGTTGCTAAACAATCAATAATAGTTCTATGGGGTAAGACCGCACAAGATAAAAAGAAACATTTCCCAGCAGGTTGTAACTTTATTGAAGCACCACATCCAAGTCCACTATCAGCTCATAGGGGATTCTTTGGATCAAGACCGTTTAGTAAAATTAACGAAGCTCTGGTTGCAAAAGGACTAAAAGAAATTAAATGGATTTAGCTTGTAATGCGTAAAAATATATAAAATTGATTATTTTTGTCGGTAAAATACGATATGAGAGTAAAATTTAAATTTTGTTAAACCCACTTTCTTTCTCCGGTTACAGTATGCTTAGGAAGATGGAAGTTGCATCTGAAACCCCTGTAAATACTGTTATTACTGCTGTTGCATCTCCTTCTCTTACTGCTAAGAAAGGCCAGACAGTCCAGATGGCAGCCATCAGTCTAGATAGCGAAGAGCATTTTGTTGAACCAATTCTACGTGAAAATCCTCATAGGTTTACTCTATTTCCAATTGCAAAGGCAAAACTCTTTGCCAAGTACAAGCAACATCTTTCTGTATTCTGGACAGTTGAAGAGGTTGATCTTGCTAAGGATATGAAAGATTGGGTAAAGCTATCAGATAATGAACGCTACTTCATCAAAAACATTCTAGGTTTCTTCGCAGGTTCTGATGGTATTGTACAGGAGAATCTTGCAACACGCTTTATGAAAGAGGTACAACTTCCTGAAGCCAGAGCATTCTATGCCACGCAGAATATGATTGAAGCAATTCATAGTGAAATGTATTCACTTCTAATAGACACGTATATTGAAGATAAGGAAGAGAAGCTAAATACCTTTAGGGCTATCCAAACAATTCCTTGTGTCCAAAAAAAGGCTGAATGGGCACGTAAGTGGATTGAGAATACTGGGGAAGACTTCAACACCAGTGAAACTGGTGGTGTGGTCCGAAGCAGCGGAGCTGGTGAGGACTTCGCAACAAGGCTAATTGCATTCGCAATCGTTGAAGGTATCTTCTTCAGCGGTTCATTCTGTGCAATCTTCTGGCTCAAAGAGCGTGGCCTCATGCCTGGCCTTACAGTGAGCAATGAATTCATTGCTAGAGATGAAGGTCTACACACAGACTTTGCTGTTGCACTCTATGAGGAAATTGAAAGGAAAGTACCAAAGGCTAAAGTACATAAGATTATTCGTGAAGCAGTTAAGATTGAGAAAGAGTTTATTACAAAATCTCTTCCTTGTGATCTTATTGGTATGAATTCTAAACTAATGTCTCAGTATATTGAATTTGTTGCAGATAGGTTGTCTACACAGCTTGGTTATGGTAAAATCTATTCAACAACAAATCCATTTGACTTTATGGAGAGAATTTCACTTGAAGGTAAGGATAACTTCTTTGAGAAGCGTGTTACATCATATGCTAAAGCAGGTGTGGGTAAAAGTGCTGAGGAGATGAAGTTCGCACTTGATGCCGACTTTTAACCAAAATTAGTCCTACCACCATTTAAATGTATAAACATGATATCAGTATGATATTTTTGTTGAATTTGTTCATAAGAATACCTATATGCATTAAATACAATTTTACTAAAATAATCAAGTGTAATAGAATATTTATCCATTAACATAATTTTTGTAAAATATGTTTGGTCAATGATTTTACTAAAATCATCCACCTGGCATTCATCCAAAATCTTTCTCATCTCATTCGCTTCTGCAACAAAAAATCCAGACTGCAAGAAATGATGGTTTGTAGAATCAGGTGTTCTTTTAATAAGTTCATTTCTATAACATTCAATATCCCAAGGCCATAGATTTCTTTCTGCACCAAATACAATCTTTTTATCAAAACTCTTCCAAGTTGTATAAAGCTTTTCAGAAGTAAATGCATTTATATCAACCAGATTTCCATTTAAATATACAATAATATCTTGATCTCTAACCTTCTTAGACATAATTTGAATTGCTTCTAAGCGAGATTTACCAAAGAAATAATTTACAGGATATGTTATGTTTTGTGAAATTAGATCATTAGATATAAAATAAAATCTTCTATTATCAATTTCTGCAAACGGAACGCAGCCTGTAATAGTTTGTAAAGTTCTAATTGTTCTATTATAAACATTCTTGTAGAGATATACCTCTTGAAATAATTTCTTTGCATTTTCAATAATCTTCTCACACTCTTCCTGATGCTCCTCACACCATTTATATTTTTCTTGTAGGTCACTCATATCATTGGCCACTGGTACATAATGAACCCAAGGTAAATAACTATCATAAAACCACTGTCTCCAACAAGATTCTACCTTTAGAATAACTGAATTAGAATTTAGTTTCCAAGCAGTTGCATCCCATGTGCTTGTATTACCATCCATATCAATTACATATTTATATTTTAACATTTCATCTCTTTCAATCCAATTAGGTGCAACAACATTTTCTTTATTTACAGCAGGACTATGAAAGTACTGTCTTAGATTCATTTCAGTAGTTTTATTACCTATATGATTATATTTAGGACCATATTCTCTTCTACCACCAAATACCATTTTGTTAATCTTACTTTTAAATGGTACGCCACCATGAATAGACCTATACTGGTTATGATGATTTAGATAAAAATAATACCTATCAGGTACTGCAATAGTTTTCTTAACTTTATTTTGAATAGCCATACCAAGAACATATTCATTTTTATGGAAAACAGGATATTCATCTTCTTTATCCATAAGAATTCTCATTTTACCAACACATTCTGTTTCAGTAACAAGTTTAGGTTTATTCCTACCAGGCTCACTTAGATAATGATGTTCTAAATAACCATCATGTGCACAAATTACAAAATAAAATTCCCTATACAAATCTTCTGTAACAGCAACTGATAGGATATGATGAATTGTAAGTTCAATCATATGATATTCTTTATAGGTTTCATTATAAATATATGCCCATTGGCCTCTAAGACCAACTGCAAACATATTTTCTGGTAGAGTTACTAACTTTGCATCAAATAGTGAGTTGAACTTTGAACGACTAATTCTTTCAAGATAATATGGCTTTTGTTTTTTATAAGTAGGAATAGGTTGAATAGCTTCTTGTTTCACAAGTGGGAATAATGTTTCAACTGTTCTACGTTGTACTTGGGTATCAGATGGTAAAAAAGTAAAAATATCTGTTTTATTTACATCCTTATAGTGTACAAGAACTCTAATATTTTGATTCCATCCTTCTTCTGCAGAAAGATTTCTTAGAATAAGTGTATATTTATTTTCAGAAATATATTCTGTATAGACTTGAAAATCTATGGGGCCATTATAGTGTAAAATATCTGCATCTAAGTTAGCTACACTCATCTTGCTTTTATTTTTATTAGTATGCTTTATATTCAAACTATTCTAATCTAAAGATTATTTAATATTTATAAATAAAATGGCAAATTCTATGTGTAAATCCTATAGGTCTTCTGTTACCTATGATAATAAAGATAATATTTATCTAATTCAACAATTTTTTATTCCAAGTAGTTCAACACGTAAGAATGAAATTATTGATACTCTGAGGCGTAATACAGCAGTTGATCAAATTACTAAGATTGTTTTGCTAAATGAAAAAGTATATAGCAAAGCTGAACTTGGCCTGAATGATAAGCAAATGAGTAAAATCCAACAAGTAAATATTGGTAAAAGGCTATCCTATAGGGATGTTTTTGATTTTGTACAGAAGGCTAGTCTAAGTGGTTATATTGTTTTTGCTAATAGTGATATTTTTCTAGATAAATCTGTAGAGAATATCTCAACAACTCCACTAAAAGTAGAAAAGACATTTATGGCACAACTAAGATTTGAGTTTAATCCTGCACAAAAGTTTTTGCAACAAAGTAAACTATATGGTGAATGGATTTCTTATTCACAAGATACTTGGGCATATCATACTAATTTCCAACCTAGTAGTGAGATTGTAAGTAAGATTTTTGATATTCCTTTTGGTAAACCTGGTTGCGATAATAAGCTTATTTATCTGATGCGTATTCTTGGTTATAATATTATTAATAATCCCTATCTTATTAAAACATACCATCACCATTCATCTCAAACACGTAGTTATGATGTAAGTGATACATTACCATCTCCTTATATGCATTGCTTTCCTGAACTACCAGATACATTTAATCTAAATGCAGTTAAATTTAATCCTAAACAAGAAAATTATCTGAAGCATTCTGGTATGTGTGAACGATTTGAAATGATTGGTGAAAATAATCTACTTGGTAAATATATTTCTGATAAGCTTTCTTCTGGTAAGACTTTCATTCTACCACGGATTGCTGGTATTGAAAATAATCTGGCATATGAGGCAGCAATTAATTCATCTGTTGATATGACATTTTTGGAAAGAACTCTTCCTGTAATGAAACGAAATGCTGGTATTTTCTTTAATACATTTGAATCTATTTCAGCTTACTCAAAGAGATATCTGGAGGCGTTTGAATACTGTGATGCTTATTTTGATTGGGAGAAATGGGGTTCTGTATATCAATATATTAGTGCATCACATAACTTTGTTGCAGATAAAGTATGTAATAAGAAACTACCTATTTGGGCATTTGCTCTTGATGTTTTTAATGCAATTAACTACACTCCTTGGACTCAGAGTCTGAAAGGTAAACGTATTCTGATTGTATCTGCTTTTGCTGAGAGCATGAAGAGTAAGTTGCATTATTTAGATAAGATTTTTGGTGTAAATCTGTTTCCTGAATGTGAATTTGTATTTCTGAAACCACCTCAGACACAAGGTGAGAATCCCAGTAGGGATTGGATTGAAGAGATTGCTGATTTCTGTGTAGATCTTGAAGAACTTGGTGATACATATGATGTTGCTCTTGTTTCTGCTGGTGGTTATGGTAATGTGATTTGTGCAGAGATTTTCAAGAGGGGTAAGTCTGCTATTTATGTTGGTGGTGTATTGCAAATGTATTTTGGTATTCTTGGCAGCCGTTGGGAAAAAGAGAGGCCCGATATTCTGAAACTGTATATGAATGAGCACTGGACTAGACCTACTGATAGTGAGAAACCGATTAATCATGGGGCGATTGAGGGTAGTTGTTACTGGTAAAAATCCGTCTCTGACGGATTTTTGCCCTTGTTATGAACTGCGAAGCTGTTCATAACAACTGGTAGCTTTCAGCCTCGGGCTGAAAGCTATTACTCCAAACAAAACCAAAACAAAACCCAAACAAAAACCCAAACAAATATAAATGAAAATCTCATGTGATACAACAACAATACATATAACTTTTTGTAAAAAAGGTTGTTGTTATGCAAATAAAATTATTTTGCGTAAGTCTGCAATTATAGGATTACAAACAAATTATGAAGATGAAAGTTTAAAAATAATTCTACAAGGAGCTGAACCAATTTGGTTATATTTTGCTGATAGCAGCATCGGTGAAGATACGTTAGAAGCCGCTACGGCAAAAATAAATTCTTGCCTCTCTAGTTAGACTTTATTCTAATCAACTAATATAGTATGAGCGGTTCTGGTAGCAATAACAGTTTTGGTAAATTAATTGAAGCCGCCGCAGCAGCAAATATGTCTGTTCGTAAGGCAAACAAATCTATGAAAAAAGCACCAGCAGGTGGTGCCGGCAAGAAGAACTCATCTTCATCAAACAACATGGCTAAATCTGCAGTAAAATCTACAAGGAAGATGAATGCAGCTGCAAGGGAAGCTGCTAAATTAGCAAAGATGGAAGAAATGGCACAAAAGAAGGCAGCCAGGGAGGCAAAGGCTGCTGAGAGTAAGGCTAAGAAGGAGGAAGAGGCTGCTGCAAAGGCTGCAAGGAAGGCTGAGAGGAATGCAGCTGCAGAAGCACGCAAGGCAATGAAGGAAAAAGAGGATGCAGAAAAGGCTGCAAGGAAGGCTGAAAGGAATGCAAAGGCTATTGAATCTAAGGCCAAAAAGGAAGAAGAGGAAGCTGCTAAAGCTGCAAGGAAAGCTAATAGGAATACCAAGAAGGCAGCAAGGAATGCAGCTAAGGCAGCCATGAATGCAGCAAAGGAAGAAAAGATGCGTGCAAAGAATGTAACTGCAAAGGCAAAGAAGAATGCACAAAATGCACTGGATAGGGCAAGGAATGCAGCAGCTGCTCTAAAACTAGCTAAGAATGCAGCAAAGACAGCATCTGCCACTGCAAAAGCAAGTAAGAAGCCTGAAAACATGAAGGCTGCTCTGAATGCACAGAAGGCTGTACTAAATGCAGCGGTTGCAGCTAAAGCTGCAAAGAACACTGCAGTTGCTGCTAAGGAAGCACTGAAAGCAATGAAGTCTGGTACCAGGAAAAATAATGCAAGCAAGAAGAATAGCTCTGGCTCAGGCAACAATAACTTCAGGTACTTCTAGATTACATAGTTACAATATCAGCTAATACAGGACAATGATCTGACCCATAGAAATCACATAGACAATCTGCCTCTGTTATTTCTAGACCACCACCTACAAGAACATAATCAATTCGCCAACCAACGCCTCTTGCTCTTGCACCGCCAAAGTTACTCCAATAGGTATATTTTGCTACATCTGGGTGTAGAGTTCTAAAAGAATCACGTAGTGCACAGACTGTTAGCAACTTACCAAATGACGCTCTTTCTGCATCTGAAAAGCCTGGGCTTTTTCTATTTGATTTAGGATTATGAATATCAATTTCATTATGTGCACAATTCAGATCTCCACATACAATTACTGGTTTAATTCCTTGTAGTTCTGTAATGTAAATTCTAAAGAGTCTATCCCACTCAAGTCTTTCATCAAGTCTTCTCAGACCATCTTTTGAATTAACTGTATATACACACATTACATAACAAGATTTATATTCAGCTGTAATGATTCTACCTTCATTACAGTATTCCCTGTCAGCAACTGAAGCAAATTTCTCTTTAGCAAATCCAAAATCACTTGCAATAGCAATTGGTTTTGTCTTTGATAGAATAGCTACACCACTATATCCTTTTTTTGTTCTTGAAGGATTAATGGCTATGTGTGGGAGAAGATCGGCATAGGATACCAAATCATCCGCATTCGTCGTCTTAATCTCCTGGAGGCATAGTACATCTGGATTCTTTTCTGTGATTAGTGTGCGAAGAAGATTTATACTGGACTCTGCACCTTTCTTCCCATCTTTTCCTTTTTCGTTTACAGCACGAATACCGTTTACATTAAAACTTATGATACGCATTTTGGGTTTAATGTTACTTGTAGAAAATTACTTAATCAATTTTTAAGTAGAAACTTGTAAAATATAGCAGATAATTTATAGAATGAAAGAACTTATCTATTTTGTTCTTGTTGCTTTAATTATTGTTGGTTTTGGTTACTTATTATTTGATAATCAATTAACTCAATCTGGTCGTTCAACTATTATAGTGAGAGAACAACCAACCTACCTCTGGGACGATAGCGTATATTATGGATCCTGGTATGATAGATTCCCTGGCTACGGCTGGTGGCCAAGCTGGGGTTACTGGCGTGGTGATCATCTCTGGCCTGGTTCTGGTGCTTCTGGTGGTTATGGCGGTCTACCTGGCATGCATCCTAAACCACACCCCAAACCACCTAAGCCCTCTCCTCCACCTGCTCCTCCTAGTCCTCCTCCTGCCCCTCCTAGCCCTCCTCCTGCACCACCTTCTCCACCACCTAGTCCTCCCCCTGCACCACCAAGTCCTCCCCCTGCACCATCACCATAAAATTAAAATTATTAATTAGAAATGAAAGCTGAAACAATCCTTATAGGTATTATCGTACTATTACTAGTACTAACTGTTGGTCTAATTCTGACATCTGGTCCTGAATATAGAACAGTATATGTTCCTGTAGGTAATTACTATACTGAGGTACCCCGACTTGGTCCTGGTGGTACTGAAATACCTCGCCCTACACCTACACCTGGTAAACTAGGTCCTGGTGGTGAACAGAAACCCAAGCTAGGCCCTGGTGCAGAAACACCTAAATGGCTACCTCAGATCTAAATAAATACATACTATTACTTTTATTTTTAGTATATACTCTAAAAATAAGTGTTATAATTCATAGCTTAAAAATAACGCCCTAACCAACAGGAATAATGCCCACTGGCGGTGGTTTACTTCAACTTGTAGCACAGGGCAAACAAGACATCTATCTTACGGGAAATCCGCAGATGTCTTTCTTTAAAATGGTATACAGAAGGCATACAAACTTTGCAACAGAATCAATGCCAATGTATTTTGATGGTACACCAAATTGGGGCCAAACAATTTCATGTTTAGTACCACGTAGGGGTGATTTACTAACAAAACTATATTTACGTGTAACAATTCCACAACTAACCCTACAAGGTACAACAACACCTGCAAGTTATGTAAACTCTATTGGTCACGCACTTATAGAAGAGGTAAAGATCACTATTGGTGAACAGGATATTGATAAACAAACAGGTGAATGGATGGAAATCTGGTCTCAATTAACAACGCCAGCAAGTCAAAAAGATGCATATGATGAAATGATTGGTCGTCAGGCACAATACCTACCACCAAATATTATACCAGCACCAAATGGCAGAACTTTATATATACCTTTACAATTTTGGTTTTGCAGAAATCCTGGTCTTGCTCTACCTCTCATAGCAATGCAGTATAACCCTATACGTATTAATATAAAACTTGCACCATTGAGTAAAGTATTCTGGACTGGTGATTTATTAGAAGATCCTTGTTCACCTACACAGCAAGTTAATCCTGCAAATCTAACTGGTGTGATGCTATGGGGCGAATATGTATATTTAGATGGTGAAGAACGTAGGTTATTTGTTAAGAATTCACATGAATATCTTATTGAACAAGTACAATATACACCACCTATATCAGTTGGTGCAACACAGCAAACTGCAACAATACCTGTAGAATTTAATCACCCTATTCGTGAATTTATTTTTGTTGCACAGCGTGAAGTAATGCCTTTGTATCATGAATATTTTAATTTTAGCAGTTTAGCAATTAATGAACTATTTACTTTACCAGCTCCACCACCTTTAGGCGATACTTTAGCACCAGGCCAAAATAGAACAGACCTTATAGACAGTGCTGTGCTACAGCTGGATGGTTATGATAGATTTGAACCAAGAGATCCTATGTATTTCAGATTATTACAACCATATGAACATCATACTACTACCCCTATAAACTCATATATTTATTGTTACAGTTTAGCTTTACAACCAGAAAATGTTCAACCATCTGGTTCTATGAATGCATCAAGACTAAATAGTATTGTATGGCAAATTGCAATGAATAACACATTAAATGTACCTGGTTATTTTGCTCGTGGTAAATGTAATATACGCATATATGCAATAAATCATAATATTTTCAGGACACAAGAAGGATTTGGTGGATTATTGTTTAAGGTTTAATTAATCAAAATAAACCTGTTGCATAATACAAGTGTGTATTATGAAAAATATTTATTTTAGCTAAAGCTAAAATAAACCTGTACTTTGTTCATCTGATTCTTCTTTTTTACCAACATTCAATATTCTTGGTTTTATTTCTGCAATATCTTTTTTTGCATGTAAATTATTATTCGTAGGATGTAAAGTTGCTCCTATATCAGATGGTTTAACGTCGGTAACTGCTTTTGCAACATTTGATACAGTATCCGTAACTGCTTTTGCAATTGTGTTAAAGAAATCCATTCTACTATAGTAATTTTTAAAAACCAAAGCCACCTGCTGTATCAACTGATTTAGGAACTTTACGTGCTATAGCATGATTATTTTGATTCTTATTAGCTACATTATTATCTACAGGTTGTGCTTTCCCATTTACTTCCAATGGTTTAGCATGAATAACTACTTTAGCTACATTGGCAGCTGTATCTACAACTGATTTTGCAATAGTATTAAAGAAATCCATTCTACTAGAACGTTACTAAAATCCAAAACCAGCTGTTGTATCAACTGATTTAGGAATTCTACGTCCTATAGCATGAGTATCAGGGCTTTTATTTACAACAATATCATTGCTCATTTCCAGTTCAGTAGCTGAAGGTGATATAACTGTATCTAAGTGTGGTTTCATACATAAACCAAAACTAAACCATGATTTTTTTCTTGCTGTAATTATTTTTACTTCCTGTGTTTGATTATCACTCATTCTAATATTTACATATTTAAATGAGTGATGCTACTACAGGTATATCAAATGAAGTAATTATACCTGATATTTCAGGAAATCCGGATGCAACATTAGTAAAAATTACAGATACTGCATCACAGACAATTGTTATAGGTAGGCCTAAGTATCGCTATAGGGAAATAGACGCAGATATACAAAAAACATATAACTAC